>OLGH01003483.1_pt1 | contig 10727 bp, 6 predicted proteins | sample 1604851 | NCBI WGS metagenome assembly OLGH01 (sample SAMEA3888894, study PRJEB22519) | human gut metagenome | biome: human gut; feature: human-associated habitat; material: faeces | place: Denmark | collected 2010
ACAGTATCAGCCGAATATGGGTTCAACAAGCGCTATAGCATATTGCCCTCAGAATCCTGATGTTATGATAAGAATTGCTAAGGATCAAAATGATACTGCTCCCGGATTCTATACCCTTGACGGCGGAAAAACATGGAATAAAATGGCTAATGCAAACGGCGGAAGAGCTGCTATTACCCAGCTTGAAGACGGTTCATACCGTTTCTTTAAGAGCGCACACGAAAATGATAAAACCTCAGCGGTTTTTTATTCTGATGATTTAGGTCAGACATGGGAAACTTGTACAGGTATACCAAGCGCATACGGTTCAAAGATGACCAACATGTTCATTGAACCAAACAAACCAAATATAGTATATGCTTATGTAACATACTATAATGAATCATGGTTCTATTCAAAAGATAAACCGGATATGTCTGATGCTCATTATACGCTCTGTGTAAGCACAGACTACGGAAAAACATTTACCGGTACTGATGTAGCTATGTACGACCAGTGTGACAGCGCCGGAAGAATTGCTTACCTCGGTGAAGATAACCTTATTATCGGCGCCGGCTGGTATGGTATGTATAGTGTAACTGACAACGGCAAAACAATTAATAAGCTTGAAAATGTATCTTACTGCAAAACTGTTGGCTACGGCGCTCCTGAAAAGAAAGGTGACGTAAATACTCTTTATATGTACGGCAAGCCCCAGGATTCAGATCCTGAAGGTGTATACCGTTCTCAGGACGGCGGTGAAACATGGGTGCTTATTAACAGCGAAATGCTATACGGCGGTACAGGAAACGGTAATTTCCTTGTAGGCGATATGAACGAATTCGGCACAGTTTATATGTCAACAGTTGGCTGCGGAATTATTTACGGCAGACTTTCCGAAGAACCGATTCCTCCTGAAACTTCTGAAACTTCTGAAACAACTATACCTACGACTACAACAACTACTGTTACAACTGAAGAAACAGGAAATACAATCCCATCAGGAAGTTTTGATCCGAAAGATCTTATGTATGGTGACACAAACCGTGATATGTCTGTTGACTCAGCAGATATAGTTGTTCTTAACAAATATCTGATTAATAGCGTTGATTACCCGCTTAAGGACGCACAGGCATATGAACAGGCTCAGACTGTTTATGATGATGAAATTGATACAAAGGATTCAATAGCTATTATTAATTACGTTCTTCAGCTTATTGATTTAGATGATTTAGGTCCTGCAAGATAATATTAAATTTAAACTGCTGAGTTTATTGCTCAGCAGTTTTTATTATAACTAAAAAAGTACCGTATCTAATTGAATCGGTACTTTTTATAAGTTAATAAATATTTTCTTATTATTTTTTCTTCTTTCCAAACCTTACTTTAGAAAGAACAGCCGCACAAGCAGTAACTGCAAGACCGGCAACAGCAACTGCCGCTACTCCTCCGTCACCAGTCACAGCCGCCTCAACTGTAGTAGTATTATTTTGACTTGAAAATCCATTATCAGAAATCTGCGTCAGTAAACCGTCAGGTTGAGTTTCAGAAGGCTGTGTTGTTTCCGGTATAACTCCAGTTCCGGTAACCGTAAACACTACTCTGACATTGTCAGTAACTGATGTATTTAAAGGCACATCAGCAACACCTGTATTGTCCCAGCCGTCGTAAAGATAAATTCTTGTTCCCGGCTCCTGACCAATGGCAGCATACGCCGTATTTATGGCATTAGGACTTGTTATGTAATTTAATTGATTACCGTCAATATAAACTGAGTCAACATTAATTTTCAGTCCTGAATACCGAGCCGTTGATATATCAGGAATATTAACATACAGACATTCAATATTATTTACAGTTCCTTCAGCTACTTTCCATACAACCTCATACTGTCCGTCACCGTTGATAATAGCAGTTTTAGAACCGGCAGGAATATCTGAAAGCTCTTTTACCTCGGCCGTTCCCATATCACCGCAAAGATATGCATATGCGGATAATTCAACTGCATTTACATTAACTGACATAGCTGCCGCTGAAACTGCTGCACAAGCAGACATAGCTGCAATAAATCTCTTTAAATTCATTTTGACACCTCATAATTAATTATTTGTTTTTCTTTCTTTTGATCTTTGATGCAATTGCCGCAAGACCGGTAACAGCCAAACCGACAAAAGCAATGTTAATGCCTTTTGAACCCGTTAAGGGAGCACCTGTTCTTTGAGTAGTAGTCAAGCCAACCCCCGCATTACGGCTTACAGTCGTCGTATTGTTAGACAATACATTATAGCTGACTGATGAAGATGATTCCGATACAGACGCTGATGCAGAAGTCTCCGACGTAATGGAGCTTTCATATGTAACCAATTCCGCACCGCTTGTTTTCGGTGCCGAAGTAGTAACGGCAGTCTCTGACGAAGACTGTGTCGGTTCTGCAGAAGGTTCTGTCGTTTCAGGCTGTGCGCCGTGCTTGTCAACAAATAACGGACCATCCGTTGGCATACCTTTTACCGTAAAAATTATTTCAATTGATTCGTTTACTTTTGTTTGTACAGGCAGAAACGGATAATTGCTGTCTTCGTTTGCAATATAAATTCTGGTACCGTTAAAACTTCCTTCTTCATACTGAATATCTACAGCCGGAGTAGAATTCATTTCATATTCTTCACCGTCAATTCTTACCTTATCTACAGTCACTGCAAGATGTTCATAAACGGTATTGTTAAGGCCGTCGATATCCAGAACAAAATATTCAACGGTTTTCGTCTGTGCAAGAGGAATATAAGCGGAATACGTAGCGTTACCTGTAATTTCCGGCAATTCTGCGTCTGTAATCCTTTCCAATTGGTTTTGACCGGCCTTGCCTTTTACAGTTGTTTTATAAGTATCGTCAGCAGCAGTAACTGCCGCAGACGTCAAAGTCATAAAAACAGAAGCAGTACATAAACCTGCACAGACAGCAAATCTTCTGAATTTCAATATAACACCTCTTATTTTTCACTGATTTGTTTTTTTATAATATTAAAAAATACTTCTATACTTTTAAAGTATAACATTAATTATGTCAAAATGTCTATATAAAAATTATATAAATTTATGTGATTTAAAACGGCAAAACAGTTAAAACTGTACAAAGAATCACATTGCATTTTTCATAACAGACAATACCGACTCCATTAGTCTTTCCGGTTTATGTCCCCTATCAAGTTTTACGCTTATATACGGCTTTGAAAGACAATTAAATGCTACCCTTCCTTTATAAGCTGAAGAAATAGCGTCGATCTGTTCGGGAGACGGTCGTTCAATATAGAATATCATATTCTCTTTTCTCTGCTGAATCTCCGTAATACCAAGACTTGCCGCTGTATTTCTAAGCAACGAAGCATTTATCAGTCCCTCAACGGATTTAGGCGGATCGCCGTAACGATCAATAAGTTCATCAATCATTTCCATTTTATCTTCTTCATTCTGCACTGCCGCAATTTTTTTGTATATATCAAGACGCTGGGCAAGGCTTTCAATGTAATTTTCCGGTATATGTGCGTCGATCTGGATATCCACAGCACAGTCAGCCGCCTTTTTGACAGGTTCTCCCTTTTCCTCGGCAATAGCCTCGGTAAGCAGACGAATATACATATCATATCCTACCGATTCCATATGCCCGTGCTGTCGCCCGCCTAAAATACTTCCGGCACCTCTTATTTCAAGGTCACGCATAGCAATCCTGAAACCGCTGCCGAACTGCGTAAACTCTCTCATGGCATTCAAACGCTTAGACGCTACTTCAGTAAGTATCTTTTCCCGTCTGAATGTAAAATAAGCAAAAGCTCTTCTGTTGGAGCGTCCCACACGGCCTCTTAGCTGATAAAGCTGTGACAGACCGAAATAATCGGAGTCCTCAATAATAAGGGTATTTACATTCGGAACATCCACTCCGGTTTCGATAATGGTGGTGCACACCAGAATATCGATCTCGCCGTTCAGCAGATGCTGCCAGACGGGGTTCAGCTCTTCCTCGGTCATCTTGCCGTGGGCGATGCCCACCCGCGCCCCGGGTACCATCTGGCTGACATGGGCGGCGCAGGACTCGATGTTGTCCACCCGGTTGTGCAGGTAGTAGACCTGACCGCCCCGGGCCAGCTCCTTCTTCATGGCTTCGGCGAGGATGACGTCATTGTATTCCAACACGAACGTCTCCACCGGCTGGCGCTCGATGGGCGGCTGCTCGATGGTGGAGAGGTCGCGGATGCCGCTCATGGCCATGTTCAGGGTGCGGGGGATGGGGGTGGCCGAGAGGGTCAGCATGTCCACGCCGATAAAGTTCTCTTTCAGCTTCTCCTTGTGCTTGACGCCGAAACGCTGCTCCTCGTCGATGATGACAAGGCCCAGGTCGTGGAACCGGACGTCCTTGGAGAGCAGGCGGTGGGTGCCGATGACGATGTCCACGCTGCCGGCCTGCAGGCCCCGCAGGGTCTCTTTCTGCTGTTTGGCGGTGCGGAAGCGGGAGAGCAGTCCGACTTTCACCGGGAACGCCTCCATGCGGGAGATGATGCTGTTGTAGTGCTGCCACGCCAGCAGGGTGGTGGGGGCCAGAATGGCGCACTGCTTGCCGCCCATGACGCACTTGAAGGCCGCGCGGAAGGCGACCTCTGTTTTGCCGACGCCCACGTCGCCGCAGAGCAGGCGGTCCATAGGCCAGCCCTTTTCCATGTCCTTCTTGATTTCGGCGGTGGCGGTGAGCTGGTCGTCCGTCTCGTCGTACTCGAAGCGGGACTCGAAATCGCTCTGCCAATCACCGTCGGCGGGGAAGGCGTAGCCCGTGGCCTGACGGCGGCGGGCGTAGAGCTCGATAAGCTCCTGGGCCATCTCTTCGGTGGCCTTTTTGACCTTGGCGCGGGTACGCTGCCACTCGGTGCCGCCCAGCTTTGCAAGCTTCACCTTTTCCTCGTCGCCGGGGGCGGTGTAGCGGCTCAGCAGATCGAGCTGAGTGACTGGCACATACAGCACGTCGGAGCCGGAATACTGGATCTTCAGGTAATCTTTTATCGCGCCCTGCACCTCGAGACGCTGGATGCCCGCATACATACCGATGCCGTGGCTCTGGTGAACCACATAGTCGCCGGGCTTGATGTCCGAGAGGCTGGACAGGGCGTTTTTGTTCTTCTTGCGCTTTTTGTTTTCGGCGGCCTCGTCGTCCAGACCGTGACGCCGGGACGAGATGACCGCCACGCGGGCGAACGGGAAGGTGCAGCCCGCCGTGAGGTGGCCGGGCAGTACCTGAACCAGACCTTTCGCGGGCCGGACGTCCCGGCTCATGCTGACGGCATAGCCCTTGTCAGCCAAATCGCGGGTGAGGGCCGCTGCACCCTTGGGCGTGCCGGCGAAAAGGGTCACGGCGTACCCCTGCTGGACCAGCGGGTCGAGGTCTTCCCGCAGGGAAGCGAGGTCGCCACCCCAGTTGGGGGCCGCGAACGCCTCGGCGTTGATGAGGTCTTTCAGCTTGAACTCGTTCATGCCGCGCAGGAAGTTCTCGCAGAGCAGGGTGCTCTGGTCCTGCGCCGCAATGGCGAGGTCGTCCATCGTCTGGTAGAGCACATCGAGGCCGGGGCAGATGACGCCCTCCTCGAGCAGTCCGGTCAGCTCTTCGCAGCGGCGGAACTCGGTGGCCTTCTGGGCGTCCCGGATGCCGCCCACCTCGTCGAGGATGAAGATGGGGCTGCTCAGGTGGTCGAGCAATGTGGCGGGCGTCTTGTACCGCAGACCGTAGTATTTGTCCATAGCCTCGGGCATGACGCCGCTGTCCAGCTGGGCGAGGTCGGACTCCATGGCCTTTTCGAGGGCGGTGCGGCGCTTGCCGCGGGCCTTCTTCTGGGCGGCGCGGAGGGCCTCCGCCGTGTCGGCGGTGCTGCCGAACAGCACCTCACGGGCGGGGGAAAGATAGATTTTTTCCAGCGCACCGTCCCGCCGCTGGGTGAGCAGGTCGAAGGAGGCGAGAGAGTCTATCTCGTCGTCCCAGTACTCCACACGGGCGGGCTGGCGCATATCGGGGGCGTAGATGTCCACGATGTCGCCCCGGACGCTGAACTGTCCCGGGCCGTCCACCTGACTTCGCCGCACGTATCCGGCGGCGAAGAGCCGCTCCACCAGCGCTTCGCGGTTGTAGACCATGCCGGGCTTGAGGGTGAGGGTGTTCTTCTGGAACTCATCCTGCGGCACAGTGTATTGGAGCAGGGCTTCGGCGGGGACGCAGACGGCGTTCAGACGTCCGCCCGCCAGTGCGCCCAGCACCGACAGACGCCGGTACTCGTACTCGCGGCCCGCGCCCTCGACGGGGCGGAGCATGAAGTCCCGGGGCGGGAACACCGCCGCCGAGAGCCCCAGCGTCTTGAGGTCGTCGGCAAAATGGGTGGCCTCGGCCTCGCCGGGCGTGACGACGCAGAGGATGCGGCCCGTGTCCTTCTGGAGCGCGGCGTAGAGCAATGCCCGGCCTGTCGGAGGCAGACCGAACAGCGCCGCCGGGCCGGGGGAGGCGAGGCTGGCCGCTATCTTCTGATATTCAGGGGTGTTTTTCAGGAGCGCTTCGTACATGGTGGACCTCCTTTCAGCCCTCTCAGTCATCGCTGCGCGATGCCAGCTCTCCCATGGGGAGAGCCACTGGCGTGTCGGTCAGGCTTTTGCGAGACAAGAGAGGGTCCTTTTATCGGGAACGGTAGTGCCCTGCTGCCGAGGACAGCAACAGCTTGACAAGGTGCATTGTCCACAAGACATCTGCCCCCGCAAGCAAGGCCCGGCATTCTGCGGATGCGCAGGCTTTCAGCAGGCGGTACAAAGCGGCCCGGCCTGCCAAGGGCTCCCCCTCTGAGGAAAGACTTCCCCCGGCCGGGGGAAGATGTCGCGTAAGCGACAAAAAGGGGAATCTGGCGCGTCAGCGCCTGAGAGGGATTACCCGTTATACTTGCTCTGCGCCAGACCCAGCTTGCCGTCCATGATGAGCTTTGCGGCGGCTGCGATGTCGGGGCAGCGGTCGGCGAGGGCCTTGGCGTCGTCGGGCGGGAACTTGCCCAGCACCCAGTCGGCCAAATCGTAGTCCGGGCGGGGCTTTGCGCCCACGCCGATGCGGATGCGGGGGAAGTTCTCGCCGCCGAGGCGGGCGATGATGCTCTTGAGGCCGTTGTGGCCGCCCGCAGAGCCGGAGGGCCGGATGCGCAGTTTGCCGGGGTTCTGGGTGATGTCGTCGCACAGGACGATGACGTGGTCGGCAGGGATCTTGAAGAAGCCCGCCAGCGGGCCGATGGAGTCGCCCGAGAGGTTCATATAAGTCAGGGGCTTCAGGAGCACGACCTTGTGGCCGTCCACCTCGCCCTGCCCCCACAGGCCCTGAAACTTGGTCTTGGAGACGGAAATGCCCCACTTGCCGGCCAGATAGTCCAGCGCGGCAAAGCCTGCGTTGTGACGGGTGCCGTCGTATTTCGGCTCCGGATTGCCGAGGCCGGCAATGAGCCAGATGTCATTGGTATTCATATGATATATTCTGCCTTTTTTACGTTGGATCTGTTTTCGAACAATATGTTATTATAACATACGCGCGCGCAAAAAGATACACAAAAAACATAAAATGCCCCGGCGCACGGATGCGGAACGTGCGCCGGGGCAGATGGAAAGCGCTGGATGCGGAACCGGCGCTCTGGGCAGAGTCGGAGGGAGAGTAAAAACGGAAAACTTAACCCTGCTCTTTTTCGAGTTTCTGCTTCTTTATAATGTACGCCTCCATTTTCGGTTCAGCCCAGCCGTCGAGGTTGGTCTGACGCTCCCGGGCGATGCCAAGAGCCTGCGGGGGAACGTCTTTGGTGATGGTGCTGCCGGCGGCGGTGTAGGCCCCGTCGCCGATGGTGACGGGGGCGACAAGGTTGGTGTTGCAGCCGATGAAGCAGTAGTCGCCGATCTGAGTGCGGAACTTGTCCTTGCCGTCGTAGTTGCAGGTGACGGTGCCGCAGCCGAAATTACAGTACTTGCCTACATCGCTGTCGCCGATGTAGGTCAGGTGGCTGACGGTGTTGCCCCGGGCAAAGTTGGAGTTCTTCGTCTCGACATAAGCGCCCAGATGCACACCGTAGCCGGTGACGGTGTTGATGCGCACATGGGTGAAGGGGCCGATGTTGTTGTGGGGGCCGAGGTGGCTGCTGTAGACCTGGCTGGCGTTGACGGTGGTGTCTTCGTCCACGGTGCTGTCCTCGATGAGGGTGTTGGGGCCGATGACGCAGCCTGCGCCGATGGTGGTCTTGCCGCGCAGGATGGTGCCTGCGAGGATGACGGCTCCCGGGGCAATGACTACTTCAGAGCCGATCTCCACATTGCGGCTGCGGATGTCCACGCCGTTTGCGATGTGGCGCAGCAGCACCTCTTCGCGCTGGGCCTCGGAAGCGTCGAGCTTTGCCTTTGCGGCAGCCAGTGCGGATGCATCAATATTCTGCATAGAGAAAAACCTCCTCCAAAACCGCCTCTCGCAGAAGCTGTGCAGACCCCTGCGGAAGAGGAAATGTTGTATCCAAGATAGAAGAAATTCGGAAAGATGGAAGACAAACAAGAACGGCAATGAGTTTAATGGATAGAAAGTTGTATCCAACTGCCCAAAAACGGCGTCAGAACTCGAAAATCCTCTTCAAATCTTTCCCATTTTATATTACCCAAAAAGTGAGTAAAATGCAAGGGTTTGCACAAAAAATATCAAACAAATTCGGTGATTTGTCCGATGGAATAGACGTGAAATTTTGGTATAATAGTTTAGCATTCACAGAGAAATGTTTATCGTATGACAAGACAGAGCAACGATAAGACCGCCGTGCTTCGCGCCAGCGGCCATCATTTGGGAGGTAAACACGCATGAGCAAAAAGTATCTGTACTACTTCAGCGAAGGCAACGATGCCTTTGGCGGCGACAAGGTCACCATGAAGAACATTCTGGGCGGCAAGGGCGCTGGTCTGGCTGAGATGACTGCAGCCGGTATGCCGGTGCCGCAGGGCTTCACCATCACCACCGAGGCCTGCACCCAGTACTACGCAGATGGCCGCCAGATCAACGACGAAATCACCGCTGACATCTTCGAGCACGTCAAGGGCCTCGAGAAGATCACCGGCAAGACCTTCGGCGACAACGAGAATCCGCTGCTGGTCTCCGTCCGTTCCGGCGCACGTCAGTCCATGCCCGGCATGATGGACACCATCCTGAACCTCGGCCTGAACGATGAGGCTGTCGAGGGTCTGGCCAAGAAGACCAACAACCCCCGCTTCGCATATGACTGCTACCGCCGCTTCGTGCAGATGTTCGCCGACGTCGTCATGATGGTCCCGAAGAGCCTGTTCGAGGTCGAGATCGACAAGCTGAAGGAAGCCAAGGGCGTCAAGAATGACGTTGACCTGACTGCTGACGACCTGAAGGAGCTGGTCGGCACCTTCAAGAAGATCTATGAGGACAACGAGGGCAAGCCGTTCCCCCAGGACCCCAAGGATCAGCTCATCGAGGCTGTCAAGGCCGTCTTCCGCAGCTGGGACAACCCCCGTGCAAACGTCTATCGTAAGATGAACGAGATCCCCTACGAGTGGGGCACCGCTGTCAACGTCCAGCAGATGGCTTTCGGCAACTCCGGTGATCGTTCCGGTACCGGTGTTGCATTCACCCGTTAGAAATTGTAACAGAAGGACAAATGAAGACTTGTCCTCAAAGAGGCTATATTTATAATAAGGCAATGGCTGTGCTTATGGATGAAAATGCAACGATTAATGATGTAGCTTCTGCGATTAAACTACCATTGAAATTAAATAATTTGATGAATATACTTAAACACCCATCAAAGCTATATAGTTATATAGTAAATAGGATGAAAAAAATATGAAGATTGAAGTTATTACTTTACATGGCGTTTGGAATTATGGTAGTGTTTTACAAGCGCTTGCTACCCAGTATTTTTTTGAACAGCTAGGTTATACAGTAGAGTTTATAAACTACAAACGTAATGATTTTCGTAGTATAGGTAATTATTTATGTTATACTTGTAAAGATGACCCATTTTTGAAATCAATTCTGAAATCATTAGTTTTACTACCTACGGTAATTCATTGGAAAAGAATGTTCGGAATATTCTGTACTAGAAATCTTAATATCTCGAAGAGAGAATATATTACTAATGCTGATTTTTATGACCATACACCTCAAGCTGATATCTATTGTACAGGTAGTGATCAAGTCTGGAATAGTACGTTAAATAGTGGTACTTTGCCACATTTTTTTCTAGATTTTGCTCCTGAAGGTAAGAAACGTATATCGTTTTCGTCATCATTTGGAAAAGAACTACTCGATGATTGGGAAATAGATGAAGTACGTCGATTGCTTAATCGATATGATTATATTACCTGCAGAGAAAGTAGTGGAGTGAATATATGTCATAGCTTGGGTTTAAAGCAGGTTCATCGAATACTTGATCCTACATTATTGTTATCAAGTAAATATTGGAAAAAATTTGTTCATAGTCGTCCAGTGAAACAGAAATATCTTCTAGTTTATCAACTGCATAAAGAGGAGGGTATGGATGATTATCTTAAAGAAATCGCATATCGTTGCCAGCTTAAAATTGTTCGTGTGTGTTACCGTTACGATGAAATTCGTAAACAAGGATATCCATTATTGATACCGACCATAGATATACTTTTATCTGCCATCTATTATGCTTCGTTAGTGGTTACAGACTCCTTTCATG
>OLGH01003495.1_pt1 | contig 10711 bp, 9 predicted proteins | sample 1604851 | NCBI WGS metagenome assembly OLGH01 (sample SAMEA3888894, study PRJEB22519) | human gut metagenome | biome: human gut; feature: human-associated habitat; material: faeces | place: Denmark | collected 2010
TGCTGCACAAAAGCGGTAACCTTGTCGTCGTTGATGGAAACTTTACCGTCTTTGCTGATGTCTAACATCTGTAAAATCCTGGAAGAATCAAGGTTTTCATCCGCACCATCGATTGTATAGTGAATGGTGGCTGCGGTGTAAGCTTCAATCTGGGATTTGAGATCCGTGATCGTTTTGTCATTTGCTGTGATCTCCGGTTTTTGATAACAATTGTCGGAGAGTGTCAATTTTGTTTTCTGTTCATTGATCGCTGTTGTGATTTCTTTTGTCACATTTTCTTTGATCGGAGAATTTCCCTCTACTTCATCTACTACTTTGTAATCATTGTCGGTAATATCGATGTAAGCATTTTGTGGTTCTTCGATATAATCTTTTTGAAAAATGTCCAGTGCATCAATCAGCTTTTGAAACTTGTCGGAATCATAGGTAAACGAACGGTCAAGCTCATACGTATGTTTTCGGAAAATTTCTACAGGCCACAGAAAGTTGTTTTGGTGGGAGAGGATAGAGGCCTCTTCGCCGGTAGCGTCATAGGAATAGGAAAAATCCATACCTGCCAGATGAAATTTGGTTCCTTTCCGATCATAGAGTGTCAGCAGATAATCGGACGCGTTATCAATATTTTGGGATTCCACATAGTTTGCAGTTTGATTTCCACATGGAATGTCACCGATGGTCGTATGTGGAAAATAATGGTTGTTATAATAAATGCTAAAGCCGACATATACGCCAATCAGCGCAATACCGGCTCCGGTGAGTGACGCAAGGACAACTCTGCGCGCTTTGTGTTTCTTTTTTCTTTTGGATAATTCTGTTGGTTTTACTGCCATAGATTACTCCTTTATCTTAGGCTTTAAATGTGAAACCGGCATATAGACCGGTACGCCATCTTTGTATTCATTGGTAACTTCTCCCTGAATAAGTGGGAGCAGGTATTCCTGTAACTGTGGCATGATATCATTCCCGGCTTCATTGATCCATTCGCGTGGAATGGATTTTGCCTCGTTTGCAATGCCACGGATTGGTGCATGCCCGTAAGTGACGGTGTATGGTGTGTTGGATGTACGTGTCAGAGTGACCATCGTAGCAGTCTCACCTTCCTCTGCGAGAGATACCGCTTTTTCCCCTAAGGCGAAAGCTTCATCCAGATCCGTCCTGGAAGCCATATGTGCAGCACAGCGCTGGAGAACATTGACTTCTATGGAACGGACTTTTACACCGATATTTTCTTTTACTAAAAACTCGAGCGCTTTGCCAGCTCCGGAAAGCTGTTGATGACCAAACTGATCTGCCACGGCTTTTGAAGCGGTAATGTAATCGCCGTTTTCATCACGGATACCTTCTGAGACAGCTACGATTACATTATTTAAAGTCTTTAATTTTTCACGGATGTCATTTAAGAAATTCTCTTTGTTGAATGCAACTTCCGGAAGATAGATAAAATGTGGAGCAGTGTTGTATTCATTTCTTGCAAGTGCACTTGCAGCAGTAAGCCATCCGGCATCGCGTCCCATGATCTCTACAATTGTTACGCTTTTTACAGCGTAGATAAATGTATCATGTGCAACTTCAAGCATGGTAGATGCAATATATTTTGCAGCGGAACCAAAGCCCGGTGTATGATCAATCATGCAAAGATCGTTATCAATCGTCTTTGGAATGCCGATAATACGAATGTCGCTATTGATTTTTGCTGCATAATCCGATAACTTAAGTACGGTGTCCATGGAATCATTGCCACCGATATAGAAAAATGCTTTAATATTAAATTTTGCAAACTGATTAAAAATAAATATATAAGGAGAATCGTCATCCTTATAGTTTGGCAGCTTGTGGCGGCAGGAACCAAGATACATGGCAGGTGTCCGCATAAGCCGGGCAAGTTTTTCCTCGTTTTCAACAGAGTCGGAAAGATTGAGATAATTTTCATTTAAAATACCAAGAATTCCGTTGATGGCTCCGTAGCAGATATCATATTTTCCGGATTTGGTAACACCGGAAATGACGCCTGCGAGACTGGCGTTGATCGCTGAGGTTGGTCCGCCGGATTGGGCGACCATACAGTTTGACTGATTCATAGTTATACTCCTTATTCTATGGTATGCAACCATTGTTTTTGATATCCCCCCTCATTGTAGAGGTTTTGGAAAGGAATCGCAAGAGGTACACATGAAAAATCAAAATTTATACAATAAATGCACATTATGCCCCAGAAACTGCGGGGCAGACAGAAATCATAAACAGACTGGTGTATGTGGTGTCACCAGCCAGCTTCGGGTGGCGCGTGCAGCGCTGCATTATTGGGAAGAGCCGTGCATCAGTGGAACCAATGGCTCCGGTGCAGTTTTCTTCAGTGGCTGTGCGTTACACTGTGTATTTTGCCAGAATGAACCAATCGCACAGGGGAGTGCAGGTATTGATATATCTCCGCAGCGGCTTGCAGAAATTTTTCTGGAATTACAGGAACAAAAGGCAAATAATATCAATCTTGTAACACCGGGCCAATATGTTCCTCATATTATAGAAGCAGTGGAATCTGCCCGGAGGCAGGGGCTTCGAATTCCGATTGTTTATAACACGGGAAGCTATGAAAAAGTAGACACATTAAAAATGCTTGAGGGCATTGTGGACATTTATCTCCCGGATTTCAAATATATGAGTCGACAGCTTGCCAAAGCATATTCAAAAACGGAAGATTATCCCAAAATTGCAAGAGCTGCCATTGCCGAGATGGTAAGGCAGCAGCCGAAACCGCTTTTTCAGTGGGAAAACCTAACAAGAGAAGAAAAAGCACCCGTGGAAGCGGTCGAAGGTGCCATTATGACAAAAGGTGTGATCGTAAGACAGCTTTTGCTGCCTGGAAGTTTATCGGATGCAAAAAAGATTATTTCCTATTTGCATGAAACATATGGAAATCAGATATACTTAAGTATGATGAGTCAGTACACACCGCTGAATGAAGTCCCGGATTTTCCAAAATTGAATTGCAGGGTTTCGAAGCATTCTTACAAAAAATACATAGATTACGCATTGGATATTGGTGTAGAGAATGCTTTTATGCAGGAAACGGATGTCGCAAAAGAAAGTTTTATCCCGGATTTTGGAAGTGGAGAGGGGGTTCTTGCACCTGCAAAAAAAGAGTAGAAAATGGAAAAAATATGTGGTTTTTTATGTCGAAATGTAGTACTATAGTATCATAAATAAGAGGGAGGTAGTGATATTGGAAAAGGCGGGGGGACAGATTTTAATCGAGTGTCCAAATACAATATTTCATCTGTATATCAAAAGTGAACAGGATCTGTCGAAGATAGAGACCTTTATGAACAATATCCGTACCATCGAGCGGTTGGGACTTAACGATATCTATACCTGGTGCAACCGACAGGGAATTTTATATGATACTGCATTTAATTATCATAAAGAGACCTCTTTTTGGAAAAATATAAAGGCATATGTCAGGTATTCCCGACAGAAGATGAAATATCAGAGCTGTTGCTCGTAAAGAAAGTAAAAATGGACCGGCGTGCATAATTGTACGTCGGTTTTTGACTGTATAGGGATGCCTTGCATTCATAAAACTTCTGCATTATACTGAGAGAATGAAAAAAGGAGGTCTGGTATGAGATATCCGGAATTTTTACAGGACAATGGAACAATTGGTTTTGTAGCACCTTCATTTGGATGTGCCACAGAGCCTTATTATACTGCATTTCAGAATGCATTAAAGAATTTTCATGATATGGGATTTAAAACAGAAATCGGGCCAAACTGTCTGGTGGAACAGGGTGTTGGAATCAGTAACAAGCCGGAAATTTGCGGGGCAGAATTAAATGAGGCATATGTGGATGAAGTATCCGATATTCTCATTTCCTGCGGGGGAGGAGAGTTGATGTGTGAAGTCGTTCCGTATATCGATTTCGCAAAAATAAAAGAGGCAAGACCAAAATGGTATATGGGATTTTCTGATAACACAAATTTTACATTTTTGTCTGCCACCTTGTGTGATACGGCAGCAATTTATGGGCCGTGTGTGGCGGCATTTGGTATGGAACCGTGGCATCCGTCCGTAAAGGATGCATTCGATTTGTTGCGGGGAAAAATCAACCATGTGCATAACTATGACAAATGGGAGCGGGAAAGTTTAAAAGATGAGGAACATCCGCTTGTACCGTATAATGTGACGGAGAATACAGTGATCCGGCGTTTTCCGGATCAGGAAGTTACGATAGAAGGCAGGCTGATCGGCGGCTGTATGGATTGTCTGGTAAATCTGTTAGGTACACGCTTTGATCGTGTGATGGATTTTAATGTGCGTTATGCAGAGGATGGAATTATATGGTTTTTAGAATCCTGTGATTTGAATATTATGTCAATCCGGCGCGCAATCTGGCAGATGAAAAATGCCGGATGGTTTTCGCATGTAAAAGGTTTTTTGATTGGCAGACCGCTTTGCTTTGGAGAAGAAATGTTTGGAATCGATCATTATGAGGCGGTTCTTGGACTTCTTGCAGAGTATGATGTGCCGGTGATCATGGATCTTGATATCGGACATTTGTCCCCGATGATGCCGGTGATCTGTGGTGCGAAAGCAAAGGTGCACAGCAAAGGGAACACTTTTGATATGGAATATATTTTGGAATAAAATTGGGAAAAGGAGAGAAAGCAATGAAAAATAAATATTGTAAACAGGTTTTGGCGGTAATTCTGGCAGCCACAATGATGGCTGGAACAGTAAGTACTGCAACGCATCGGGGATATGCCAGCGAGGAAACACAGGCCACAGAAGAGGGCGACAATGTTGTGATTACAAAGGAAGAGAAGCCGTATCTTGCGCTTGGAGCAGATCTGACAGCAGATCAGCAGCATACGGTTTTATCTTATATGGGAATTGATGTGGCAGATTTTGACAATTATGATGTCGTCTATGTCAACAATGATGAGGAACACAAATATCTCGATGCCTATGTGCCAAAGAAGCAGATTGGAACAAAAGCGTTATCATCGGTTTTGATTTCACTGACCGATAAAGGAAATGGAATCAAGGTTTCTACTTACAATATCAATTACTGTACTGCTGGTATGTATAAGAATGCGCTGGCAACTGCAGGCATTTCCGATGCAAATATTATTGTGGCCGGACCGTTTGCGTTATCCGGTACAGCAGCCTTGGTGGGAACTTTTGAGGCGTATGAAAAGATGACAGGAGAGACGCTTGATGAGGATGTAGTTGATGCCGCTATGGATGAGCTGGTCACAACTGGAGATCTTGAACAGAGTATTGATGGTGATTCCGAAGATGTGGAGGCAATGATCGCAGATCTGAAAGGGAAAATAGCGAATGGAGAGTTGAACTCAGCAGAGGATATCGAAAATGCGATTGATGAGCTGGCTGATAAATATGAAATTAATATTTCAGATGAAGATAAACAGAAAATTACCAAATTGATGGAAAAATTAAAAGGACTTGATTTAGACTGGGGCAGTATCAAAGATCAGGCACAGGACTGGGCAGATCAGTTACAGAATCAATTGTCTGATAAAGATCTGGGTCAGAAAATTGCAGATTTCTTTGCAAAACTGTGGGAGGCTATCTGTTCTTTGTTCAACTAAATAAAATGTTATTTTATAAAAATTCCGTAAAGTGATTGTAAAAAACATGAAAAGTGTTTTATAATAAAACGTACATGTAAATTTTTATACAGGAGTAAAGGAAAAGAAAAATATGAGTGGCATAACAATTGTCCTGACACTTTTAAGTGGAGTTGCATTGTTTCTTTTCGGTATGTCTCTGATGGGAGACGGACTGAAAAAAGTGGCAGGAAATAAGCTTGAGCTTGTATTGTATAAGCTCACAAATACACCAATCAAAGGTGTACTTCTCGGAACTGTAGTTACAGCAATTATCCAGTCATCTTCAGCGACCACGGTTATGGTTGTGGGATTTGTGAATTCCGGAATGATGAAAGTAGCACAGGCAATTGGAATTATCATGGGAGCCAATATCGGAACCAGTGTGACAGGATGGATTCTCTGTCTGTCCTATATTGACGGTTCAAGTGGTATTGCCCAGCTTTTATCCACAGCAACAATCTCCGCAGTAGTAGCAATCATTGGTATCACATTCAAGATGTTTGTCAAGAAGACCGCCTACAAGAATGTTGGTGATATTATGCTTGGATTTGCTATTCTAATGGTCGGAATGCAGACGATGAGTGGTGCAGTTTCTCCATTAAAAGAGAATCCTCATTTTGTAAATATGCTTACAAAGTTTGAAAATCCATTTATGGGAATCATTGTTGGTATTGCATTTACAGCAGTACTTCAGAGTGCTTCTGCATCCGTAGGTATCCTGCAGGCATTGTCCATGACAGGAAGCATCAGTTTCGCAGCAGCACTTCCAATTACTATGGGTATTGGTGTTGGTGCAGCCTGTCCGGTACTTCTTTCTTCTATCGGAACAAACAAGAATGGTAAGCGTACAGCACTGATTTATCTGTTAAATGATCTGTTCGGAATGATATTCTGGTCAATCGTATTTTATAGTGTGAATGCATTTGTTCATTTCAAATTTATGGACATGACAATGCGTCCGGTAACAATCGCCATGATGAATACTATCTTCCGTCTGGCAACGATTCTTGTATTGTTACCATTTATTCATGTGATAGAGAAACTGGTGTTCCGTCTGATCAAGGATGATCCGGAAGAACTTGAGGAACAGGCAGATTTTGATCTTCTTGAGGAGCGTTTCCTTTCCTATCCGGCACTGGCAATCGGACAGAGCCACACCGCAGTCAATGGTATGGCAAAGAAGGCACGTAAGAATATCAACCGGGCCCTTTCTCTTTTGAGCGATTATTCACAGGATAAATACAATAAAGTACAGGAAAAAGAAAATCTGATTGATAAGTATGAAGACAAGCTTGGAACTTATTTGATGCAGCTGACCGGACAGGAAATGTCCACGACACAGACGCAGCAGGTTTCAAAGTTCTTACATACAATCAGTGACTTTGAACGACTGGGTGATCATGCAGTCAATATTTCCAAGGTCGCAAATGAGATTGTAGAAAAGAAGATTTCATTCTCGGATTCAGCAAAGAACGAAATAAAAGTATTAGAGGCTGCCGTTCGTGAAATTGTAGATCTGACGGTAGATGCGTTCTGTGATGATAATCTGGAGATGGCAGCTAAAATTGAGCCGCTACGAGAGTTGATTGGAATTTTGTGCAATGATTTGAAAAATCGTCACGTAACACGTCTGCGTGAAGGAAAATGTGAATATAAGCAGGGATTTGCGTTTAATGATTTACTGACAAATCTGGAGAGAATAGCTGCACATTGCTCGAATATAGCTGTTGCAATGATTGAGACAGAGACATCCGAATTTGATACACACGAATATTTAAAGAGTGTACGTCATATGAAAGATGACGCTTATCTGAAATGTTTTGATGAATATGCGAGCAAATATAATATTTCCACTGGAAAAAAGGAAAAGAAAAATAAATAAGACTGATTAGCACACGCAAAAAGCGTGTGCTTTTTAGTGTCCGTATTATAGTACATTATATCTGCGATAATTCCTTTATCAGAAGAAAAACGGAGGAAAAACAGATGAAGGGATATGTAGTAGAGAGCGGATATATGGGATATGTAGATGGACAGTATGTACTTTTTGCAGATGAAAGCGATTATGCGGAAATGTATGAAGAAATAGAAGGCTAAGTTACGTTGAATTTTCTGTCAGGTTGTGTCATAATAAAACACAGTGTAGTATATGTTGTAGGAGGTATTTGACGATGAAACAGGAAATTGAACTTGCAAGACCGGCAACAGACGTAAAATTGCGCCCATATGAGCACCATGCAAAATATTATGAGACAGATCAGATGGGAATCATCCATCACAGTAACTATGTGAAATGGATGGAGGAAGCCCGTATGGATCTGATGGATCAGATGGGACTAAGCTACAAGCAGATGGAAGAAATGGAGATTATCAGTCCGGTACTCTCGATTTCAGTAAATTATCACAGTATGGTTCATTTTGATGACACGGTTGTAATTCAGACAAAACTTGTAAAATACAATGGTATCAAAATGGAAGTGGAATATGTTATGACCGATAAAGAAACCGGAGAGTTGCGCACGACCGGAAGCAGCAGCCATTGCTTTTTGAATCGTGCAGGAAAGCCAATTTCACTCAAACGTATGTATCCGGAACTGGATACAAAGTTCTTTGAGATGAAGGAGGATGTGGAATGATTCCGCAGAGACTTGCAGCGCTTCGCAGAGAGATGAAAAAGCATAATATTGCTGTGTATGTGGTTCCAACTTCGGATTTTCACGAATCTGAATACGTTGGAGAATATTTTATGGCAAGAACGTATATCACCGGGTTTACCGGGTCAGCCGGTACGGCGGTGATTACAATGACAGAGGCCGGGCTTTGGACGGATGGAAGATATTTTGTGCAGGCCGCCAGACAATTAGAAGGAACGACCATTACTTTGTACCGCATGGGAGAGGAAGGCGTTCCTACAGTAAATGAATATATTGAAAAAGTACTTAAGCAAGGCGAGACAATCGGATTTGACGGACGTGTTGTCAATGCGCGCTGGGGTGCAAGATTAGAAGAAATCGCGGCAAAAAAGAAGGCATTTGTATCTGCAGAAGCAGATCTGTTGGATGCCATCTGGGAGGATCGTCCACCGATGGCAAAAGAACCAGCCTGGATTCTGGATGAGGCATATAGCGGAAGAAGTACGGGAGACAAGTGTGCCGATGTGCGCCGTATCATGAAAGAAAAAGGAGCGAATACCTATATCCTTTCATCCCTTTCGGATATCGCCTGGCTGTTAAATGTAAGAGGCAATGATATCAGCTATGTGCCGGTAGTGCTTTCTTATGTTCTGCTGACGGAAAAAGAATGCATCTGGTTTGTACAGGAAGAGATTTTAGATGTCACGATGCAGGAATATCTTCAGGCAAACCAGATACAGACGATGGCTTATGATTCTTTTTATGAATATATTGCAACTATGGAACATAAGACAATTTTGTTGAATCCGGCGGTACTCAATTACCGGACAAGAAAGAGTATTTCTTCTTCCAATAAGATCATAGAGGCGGCAGATCCTACCGAAAAACTGAAAGCAGTAAAAAATAAAACAGAAATTGGACATATTAAGGATGCACATGTAAAAGATGCAGTTGCAATGTGTAAGTTTATGTATTGGCTGAAGAAAAATGTGGGAAAAATACCAATGACAGAGATTTCTGTGGCAGATTATCTTACAGATCTTCGCAGCCAGCAGGAAGGTTTTCTTGACCTGAGTTTTGAGACAATTGCAGGTTATGCAGAACATGGAGCAATTGTTCATTATGCTGCAACAGAAGAGACCGATGTTCCGTTGAAACCGGAAGGCTTTCTTCTGGTGGATTCCGGTGGACATTATCTGGAAGGAACGACAGACATTACAAGAACATTTGCACTTGGACCGATTACGGACGAGATGAAGGAAAATTATACCCGTGTGTGTCGTTCCAATATGAATCTTGCTAATGTACGCTTTTTGTATGGATGTTCGGGAAGAAATCTTGATATTGTGGCAAGAGAGCCGCTATGGGAAGCTGGACTTGATTATAAACACGGCACGGGACATGGTGTCGGTTATACCTTAAGTGTTCACGAAGGACCAAACAGTTTCCGTTATCGTCCATCCGTAAATGGACGAAATGACCGCGTATTCGAAGAAGGAATGATAACCTCCGATGAACCAGGCATTTACTTAGAAGGCAAGTTCGGTATCCGCCTGGAAAATATGATCGTATGCCAGAAGGACATGGAAAATGATTATGGTAGTTTCTTATGTTTTGACGCACTTACCCTTGTACCGTTTGAACGTTCAGCAATCATAGCCGAAGAACTCAGTACAAAAGAAAAAGAATGGCTCAACAAATACCATCAGAAAGTATTTGAGACAATCGCTCCATATCTTACAGAAGAAGAAGCCGGCTGGCTCAGAGAAGAAACACAAGAATTCTGATTTGCCGAATGGCAAAGGAGACACCACTGTTGATGCCACTGTAGCCGGATTGTCATAAATAGTAACACCGTCCCCCTTTTGTGGTATAGTAAGTGAATTTGATAAAAAGGAGTATTTTATGAAATCAGTAATTATCACTGGTGCAACGCGTGGGATCGGCCTTGCGCTTGCCCGTTTTTATGCCGATAAAGGATATTGTCTTATGCTGAATGGCGGACATAATGAAGAAGCATTGGATGCCGTAGAAAAGGAGCTTTCTACAAAGACGCAGGTTATTACTTGTCTTGGTTCTGTCGCCGAGGAAAAGACGGCTGCTACTATTGTTCAAAAAACTTTAGATACTTTCGGACAGATTGATCTGTTAATTAATAATGCCGGTATCGCTCATATCGGCCTTTTATCAGATATGAGTTCGGAAGAATGGCATACTCTTATGGGAACAAATCTTGACGCTGTATTTTATATGTCAAAAGCTGTGATTCCTCATATGGTACACCGTCACAGTGGAAAAATCCTAAATGTCTCTTCTGTCTGGGGAGAAGTCGGTGCTTCCTGCGAAGCTGCTTATTCTGCCTCAAAAGGTGCCGTCAATTCTCTTACAAAGGCTCTGGCTAAAGAACTGGCCCCTTCACATATTTCCGTTAACGGAGTTAGTTTTGG
>OLGH01003499.1_pt1 | contig 10704 bp, 10 predicted proteins | sample 1604851 | NCBI WGS metagenome assembly OLGH01 (sample SAMEA3888894, study PRJEB22519) | human gut metagenome | biome: human gut; feature: human-associated habitat; material: faeces | place: Denmark | collected 2010
AGGGGAGAAGGGACCTTTCTCCAGAAAGGTCCCCTCCCCCACATTTTCCCTACGGGATCATCTGCCCAAGAACCGCGCCGAACTGGGCGAGAAGGGCGCTCTGGGCCTGTACCATCGAGGGAATGTCGGGACCGGCGGGGGCGTGCTGCACAAAACGTCCCGACTTGAGCTCTTCGCCGCTCTCGTTCACGAGGCTCCAGCCTGCGTCGAGGATGACGCTGCCGTTGGGCGCACCGTCAAAACGGGCGATATCCACGGCAATGCGCCACTGGAAAGGCTGCTGCGAACGCATGGGAGAGGCCAGCCCTTTGCGGGGGGTCAGGGATGCGGACACGGCGTCGCAGAGCACCCGGGTCACGCCCTCGCCGAACGGCTCGCTCCAATGGTTGAACTCGGCCAACTCGACTTTGACGTCATTGCCGTCGCGCAGGAAGAGCTGGGGCCTGTCCAGATAGCCCGGAATGGACACGGGTCCGATGGCGACGCGTGGCCCGGAGATTTTTTCTTTGCCGGACTGGACCACATTTTCCACGGGGGAGGACAGCATGTAGAAATCGGGGCGTGGGCTGCGGCCGAGGGAACAGCCGCCAGCGGTGAGCAGTCCGGCCAGCGCCAGCAGGGCCAGCAGCAGGGAAGGGGCGCGCTTTTTCATATGGCTTCCTTTTTCCTTTAAGATGGGTAGCAAATGACCATGCTCAAGCGGCACAGCGTGTTTCCTTCATTGGCATAGGCGTGTTTCCGATCAGCCTTGAAACGGATGGAGTCGCCATCGGCGATCCCCCAGCGTTCGCCGTCGAGCAGTACGGTCAGCGCGCCGGAAAAAACAGTGATGAACTCCTGCGTCCCTTCGGGGTGCGGTTCGGCGTCAAGCCGGACGCCGGGGTCCAGCTCAATGGCATACATCTCGAACCCCCGGGAACTGTCGAACGGAAAGACGGGATAATTCCTGTATTTTCCGTCTGTTTCAACAAAAGGCGTTATGGCGGAACGCGGGACGACTTCGACGTCCGTTTCCGGGCGCATCATGAGCGAAGTAAATGAAATCTTGAGCCCGTTCGCGATCTTCCAGAGCGTCGAGATGGTCGGGTTGGTCACGCCGCGTTCGATCTGGCCGAGCATGCTTTTGCTCACTCCGGAACATTTCGCTACGGCGTCAAGGCTGAGCTTCCTTTCTTCCCGCAGGCGTTTGAGGTTCTCCGCTACGATGTGGCCGATATTTTCCAAGGGCGTTATCCTGTTCATGTTTGACATTATAGTGCACAAATCGTATGCTCTATCGCACAAACTCAAAGGAGCTTCCACCATGCCGTCGATTGCCGCTTTCCTGTCCTTCGCGTGCATCATGTCCTTTACGCCAGGCCCCAACAATATTATGGCGCTTTCCAGCGCGAGTGCGTACGGGCTCCGGAAGGGGCTCCGTTTCTGCTTCGGCGTCCTGCTGGGCGTTCTGGGGCTCATGACGGCATGTGCGCTGTTTGGCGCGGCGCTGTTCCGGTTTTTGCCCGACGTGGAACCCACAATGCGTGCCGTCGGCGCGGCGTATATCCTCTGGATGGCCTTTGGCGTCTGGCGGTCGGGATCAGGAAACGAAGATTCCCGCCTTGTACCGGTCAACGGCGTCGTTTCAGGGATGCTGCTGCAATTCGTCAACCCCAAAGGCATCCTCTATGGGATAACCGCCTTCTCGTCCTTTGTGCTTCCTTACTACGATTCCTTTATGGCTTTGGCTGTTTCCATCGGCGTGCTCTCGGCTGTCGCCTATGCCGGGACATGTTTTTGGGCGCTTTTTGGAGCCGTATTCCGCCGTTTCCTCCAGAACCACCATACCGCCGCCAACGCGAGCATGGCGCTCCTGCTGGTGTGGTGTGCCGCTTCCCTGTATACCTAATTATCTCACACGGATGTAATCCGCTTCCGCGTCCTTGGGCCCATCGCGTCATTTTTCAGGATACAGTCCTGTGCCCAATCAAGCGCACAGGACTCCGCTTTCAACCCGGTCCCGCTACGATTTGAACTTCCCGACACCCTACCAGTCGAAAGTCTTTGGTAGAGGAGGGGAGGAGCCCCCTTTCTCCAGAAAGGGGGCTCCTCCCCTCCCCAATACGTTCCTTTACCGTACCTTCCCGCGCAGCACTGCTTCGGGATTGCGTTCAAGCGTGTTGGCGAACACGCGAACGGCCCGGGCCGCTTCGGTGATTTCGCGGATGGCCTGATTCAGTTCGATGACGGTCGTACTGTTTTTGCTGACCACGCCACGGGCGGAAACGACAGTCATCTCCGTCTCTTTGGCTACGTTGTCGATGCGGCTCAGGACATGCGACGCCTGTTCCAGCGCCGCGGACAGCCGCTTGTCCGTATCCTGCGCCAGCTTTGTATACGGTTCTGCAAGCCCGCGGATGCTCGTCAGCGTCTTGTCGAGGTTGGTCCCGATATCCTGAAGCTGGACCACCAGCTTGTCGATGTGGCCGATCAGCTGTTCCGTCCCAGAATTGCTCAGGATTTTTTTGACGCCTTCCGTAATGTCGAGGACATTCGAGGCGATGTCGTCATACGGCAGCGTCGTGAGCGTTTGCAGGATGTTGTCGAATTGCGACGGGATGGTGGGAATCTCGGGCACGTCGTCGTATTCTTTGACTTCCTTGATAGGATAAGGGATCTGGCTTCTGGGGTAGAAATCCATCTCGATCATGAGCTGGCCGGTGAGCAGGCTCTGGGTCGCCAGCGTTGCCCGCAGGCCGTGGCTGACCAGGCGATCGAGATATTCTTTTTTGGAGATGTCGCCGTCGGAGACGGAAAACCGCCCTTCGTCCTTTTTGTTCAGTTCGATGAACACCGGCGTCTGGAACACTAAATTATCAAGGTCGCCCGTGAGCCGGATTTCGACGACGCGCCCCACCGGGACGCCGCGGAACAGGACCGGAGAGCCTACGGAAAGCCCGCTGATGGAACCGTCGAAAAAGAGCACGTAACGGCTTGTCGTCTGGAACAGCTTGCCTGAGCCGAAAACGGCGATAGCGAGCAGCAGGAGGGCTGTGGCCCCGACGACGAAGGCTCCGATGAGGGTTTTGTTGGCTGACTTGCTCATGAGCGGTATCCTTTGGAGGAGGTGGGGCAGGAGTCGGTTTTGCCGCGGTTCAGGAAACGGACGATGTCGGGGTGCGCCTGATCGCAGCGAAGGACATGGGGATCGCCGCCCGTGATCATGGTGTGGGTCGCCGCATCAAGGAATACGCTGTTGTTGCCGATGGTAAAGATGCTGTCGAGATCGTGGGTGACGACCACGACGGTCATGCCCATGTTCTCCTTGAGTTCGAGGATGAGCTCGTCCAGCAGGGCGGCGCTGACCGGGGCGAGCCCGGCCGAAGGCTCGTCAAAGAAAACGATTTCGGGGTCCATCGCCAGCGCGCGGGCGAGCCCGGCGCGTTTGCGCATACCGCCGCTGATTTCGGACGGGTAATAATCCTCGAATCCGGCAAGGCCGACGAGCGCGAGTTTGAGGGAGGTCTGTTCCCTGATCTCGGCGGAGGAAAGCTTCGTATAGCGCTGCAAGGGCAGGGCCACATTCTCGGCGAGGGTCATGGAGCTCCACAGAGCGCCGCTCTGGAAGAGCAGGCCCACGCCGCTGAGAAGTTTTTGGCGCTCGCTTTCGGTCCCGGCCCAAAAGTCCTGTCCCCTGTAGAGCACTTGCCCCTTTGTAGGCTGGAGCAGGCCCACGAGGACGCGCAGGAGCGTGCTTTTGCCGCATCCGCTCGGCCCCATGATGATGAATACGTCCTGACGGTTTATCGTGAAGTTGAGATCCTTCTGCACGACGTAGCTGCCGTAGCCGACCGTAAGGTCCCGCGCTTCGATGATGGGTGTGGAGGTATTCATATATTCAAAATATTGCAGAGGATGGTGAGGACAGCCGTGGACAGCACGATGCCCACGATGGAATAGACCACGGCCGAGGTGGTCGCCTTGCCGACTGCTTCGGCATTGCGGCCGCAGCGCAGGCCCTGGTAACAGCCGGTTATGGCGATGAGCATACCGTAGACCGCGCCGTGCACCATGCCCACCCAGAGGTTGTTGATGTTGAACCCTTTCTGGGTAAATGTATAGTATTCCATGGGATCAAGGCCGAGTATCCCGACGCCGACGATGAAGCCGCCCATGATGCCCATGAAGTCGGAATAGAGCACGAGCAGCGGGGTCATGGCGGTAAGGGCGAGGACGCGGGGCATGATGAGGTAGTCGGAAGGGGCCACGCCGAGCGTGGTGAGAGCGTCGATTTCCTCATTGACCTGCATGGTCCCGATGACGGCGGCATAGGAGGCGCCGGTGCGGCCCGCGAGGATGATGCCGGTCATGATCGCGCCCATGATGCGGGTCATGCTCACGGCCACGAGGCTGGAAACGTAGATTTCCGCGCCGAACATCTTGAGCTGGATCACGCCGACGAAGGCGAGGATCAGGCCCACGAGCAGGCTGATCAAAGAGACGATGGGCAGGGCGTCCACGCCGCTTTCCTGAACGGCGAGCCAGACGTTTCCCGACGTGCAGGAAGAGCGGCCCCGGAACAGCCTGCCGGCGCTGAGGACAAGTTCGCCGATAAAATCGAAAATGTCGTGTGCCATGCGGGGCACCGCCAATGTAAAGCCGCCGACCCGTTCGAGGAAGGTCGTCTTTTGGGCCTTACGCTGCGCGGCGGTGTTCGGGGGGACCGCAAGGGCCAGCTTGGTCAGGTTGCGGATGCCCTCGGGGAGGCGGGCGTCATCGAGCGGGATGTTGTGTTCCTTGGCGAGGGTGACGAGCCGGGTGGTGACGACGAGCACGCCGCTGTCCCATTCGCCGAGAGCCTCGCCGAGGAGTTCGACGCTGCGGGCCTCTTTGAGGAGCCTCTCCGTTTCACGCAGCGCTTCGTCACGTTCCGTAAAAAAGTTCGGCCCAAGCAGGTCCCGTTTCCACTCGCCGCTGAAAATGACGCGCAGGACGCCCTCCGAGCTCTCGGCGCGTAACGCGCCTCCGAGCGAGGCGGACGCCCTGCTTTTTGTCATCGGTTCGGCTGCCATCGTCAGGCGGGCTTGCGGCTGACGGATACTTTGGCGGGGCGCAACAGGCGGTCTTTCAGGCGGTAGCCGCGCTGGTGCAGGGTGCTGACTAGGCCGGGTTCCATGTCATCCCGCTCTTCATAGGAAACGGCATCATGGACATCGGGGTTGAAGGGCTCGCCCACTTCCCCGGCAACGTCGAAGCCGTGGTTCTTGAGCGCGTCGAGGAGCAGCTTCCGGGTCATGATCACGCCGGTGAGCAGGCTTTTACAGGTTTCGTCGCTGCCGCCGTATTGAATGGCGAGATCAAGGCTGTCCAGCGCGGGCAGGAGATCCTTGAGCACCGGCTCGCTGGCGTAGCGCATGTATTCGTCATGGTCACGCTGGATGCGTTTCTTGAAATTTTCCATCTCCGCGAGGGCGCGCAGCCGGGTTTCGTCCGCTTCGGCCTTGACCGTGCAAGTGGGGCAAATCTCTTCGCGGAACTGCTCCTCAAGCGTTTTTTCAGGGGCCTGCGCGGTTTCCGCGAGGTTCTCTTCGGTGGCGCCGTTCTGTCCCTTTTCGGTCTGGGGATCACGTGTATCGGTCATGCTAGCTCCTTAATGATCATATTCGGCGACGCGCCGTCTCCGTGACGCATCTGCCAACACTCTATATAGGACTGAACCCGTATTCGGCAACACTTACCTTGCTTCGGCAAGCCAGCAGCAGACCTCCCGGGCGCCGTCGGCCCCGGCGGATTCGATGACGGGCGGAGTCTTGAAACAGCGTTCATGCGCTTCCGGGCAGCGCGGCCGGAAGGGGCACCCCTGCGGGAGATCGCCGGGCGAGGGGACTGTGCCGGGGATGGCGTCCAGCTTCGCCGAAGGGGGCGTGTCGAGCGTGGGCGCGGAGCGGATAAGGCCCCAAGTATAGGGATGGCGCGGTTCGGCGAACAGAGCCCGCACGGGCGCGCGCTCCACGATGCGCCCGGCATACATGACGCCCACTTCGTCGGCCATTTCCGCCACCACGCCGAGATCGTGGGTGATGAGCAGAAGCCCCATGCCGCGCTCGCGGGAAAGATCGCCGAGCAGGGCGAGTATCTGGCCCTGTATGGTCACGTCGAGGGCCGTGGTCGGCTCGTCGGCGAGCAGGAGGCGGGGTTTGCAGGCCAGCGCCATGGCGATCATAACGCGCTGGCGCATACCGCCGGAAAGCTGGTGCGGGTAGTCGCGGACGCGCATGTCCGGCGCGGGTATGCCGACCAGCCGGAACAGTTCCACGGCTTCGGCGAGCGCGGCCTTCTTTGACAGGCGCAGGTGACGCATCAGCGGCTCCGCGACCTGCTCTCCCACCCGGATGACCGGATTGAGCGAGGTCATGGGTTCCTGAAAGATCATGCCGATGTCGCGTCCCCGCACGCGTTCCATCGCGGATTCGGACAATTCGGCGAGATCGCGGCCTTCAAAGAGGATGCGCCCGGCGGCGAGGCGCCCCGGTTCGGGGATGAGGCGGAGCAGGGACAGCGCCGTCATGCTCTTGCCGCAGCCGGATTCCCCCACAAGGCAGAGCGTGCGCCCCGGATGCAGCGTGAACGACACGTCGCGCACCACGTCGAACGGGCGTTCGCAGGCGTCGAACCGCACGGTGACGCCTTCCGCCTGCAACAGCGGGGCGGAGGAGGCCGGGATTGGGGAAGATGCGTTTGCGGAAAGGGACATGGGGCGCTCCGAAGAAAGTTGCGAATAAAAAAAGTATAGACGAGATGCGGGTTAAGGGCAAGAAACCGGGGATGCCGGGCAAAATGTTCTCATGCCGCAATTGACATTTATTTTCAAAAATCTATAGAAAGGGCAGATCCAATTGGTATCATAAGGGAGTGGGTATGGACGCGGAACCTGTTTTCATCACTGGAAGCGTTTTTTCGTGGGAATCCCTGCTCGTCGTGTCGATCATCGTTGCGGCGTGGTTTGTATGCCGCAGGATCAATGTCATGAAACGTCCGGTATGCAACGGCGGCTGCGCCGGTTGCCACGGGGCCCGTCAGGGCCGGGGATGTGCTTTCCCAGAGGGGCGGCGACGCCGGATGTGACGATAAAGTTGAAGCTGGGGGACAATATGTTTGGATTTTGCCATAGAAAGCGCGGAGGGCATGATTGCGCCGAAGCCCGTTCGTGCGGCGGCGAAGGCTGTCCCATCTCCAAGGAGATGCGGGAAGCCGGGCTCATTTCCCTGCGCAGGATGAAGGAGGGGCAGAAAGCCCGCATCGCTCATGTGCAGGCCAGCGGCGAGCTGGGGCGGCGCATCCGGGACATGGGGCTCATCCCCGGCGCGGAAGTGGAAGTGGTGGGGCGCGCCCCGCTGCGCGATCCGGTGGCCCTGCGCCTGCCGGGGTTCACGCTCAGCCTCAGGAACAACGAAGCCGACTACATCGTCGTCGAACCGCTGGAACAGGCGGGCTGAGGCGTCATGGATCCGCAGCTTACCATAGCCCTCGCGGGCAATCCGAATTCGGGCAAGACGACGGCCTTCAACGCGCTGACCGGTTCGCACCAGCATGTGGGCAACTATCCCGGCATTACCGTGGAGAAGAAGGAAGGCTTCATCAAGATGCCTTCCGGCCGGTGTGTGCGCTTCATCGACCTGCCGGGGACGTATTCCCTGACCGCCTACACGCAGGAGGAGACGGTCGCCCGGCATGTGCTGGCGCAGGAACGGCCCGACGTGGTCATCGACGTGCTCAATGCGGGCGCGCTGGAGCGCAACCTCTACCTGACCATCCAGCTTCTGGAACTCGGCGTTCCCGTGGTGCTGGCCCTGAACATGATGGATGAGGCCGCCAAGCAGGGCATGACCATCGATATCGAGCGCCTGTCGCAGCGTCTGGGCTTCCCGGTCATGGCGACCGTGGCCCGCACGGGCGAAGGGCTGCCCGAACTCTTGAAGGCGACGGAAGCCTATACCGAAACCAAGCGCGGCGAGCCGTGGGAGCCGCTGCATATCTCGTATGGGCCCGATCTTGATCCCGTGCTGCGGGATATGGAAGCCGCCATTGCCGAGGCCGGGCTGCTGGCTTCGGAATATCCGGCGCGGTGGGTGGCGCTCAAGCTGCTGGAGCAGGATGAGGAAATCCTCACCCGCAGCCGCGCCGAAGCCCCGGAGCTTGCCGCCGATCTGGAGCGGCAGGTGGATGAGGTGGCACGGCATTTGCGGGATACGTTGAATACGTGGCCCGAGGCCGTCATCGCGGATTACCGCTATGGGTTCATTTCTTCGCTGCTGCGGGACGGCGTGCTGGTCCGGCTTCAGGATATGCACGCGCGCATCCAGTTCTCGGACCGCATGGACAAGGTGCTGACGCATCCGTTCATGGGCCCGGCGATCATGCTCGGCGTGCTCTATCTGCTTTATACCGTTACCTTCACCATTGGGGAGATCCCGATGGGCTGGGTGGAACAAGGGTTTGCCCTGCTGCGCGAAGGCGCGGACGCCGTGCTCCCCGACGGCCAGCTCAAGTCGCTGGTGCTTTCGGGCATCATCGACGGCGTGGGCGGCGTCATGAGCTTTGTCCCGCTCATCATGCTGATATTCCTTCAAATCGCCTTTCTTGAAGATACCGGGTACATGGCGCGCATGGCCTACATGCTCGACCGTATTTTCCGTATTTTCGGGCTGCACGGCTGTTCGGTGATGCCGTTCATCGTGGGCGGAGGCATTGCTGGCGGCTGTGCCGTGCCCGGCGTGCTGGCGGCCCGCACCCTGCGGAGCCCCCGCGAAAAGATAGCGACGCTGTTGACCGTGCCCTTTATGGCCTGTGGGGCCAAACTTCCGGTTTTCATCCTTTTTTCCGGCGTCTTTTTCCCCGGCCATGAGGCGGCGGTCATGTTCGGCCTGACGCTCACCGGCTGGGTGGTGGCCCTGCTCACGGCGCGGCTGCTGCGCTCGACGATTATCCGTGGGCCGTCCACGCCGTTCGTCATGGAGCTTCCGCCCTATCGCCTGCCCACAATGCTCGGGCTGGCGATTCATACGGGCGAGCGCACGTTCGAGTATCTGAAGAAGGCCGGTACGGTCATCCTCGCCATTTCCATCATCCTGTGGGCGGCTATGGCGTATCCGCAGCTGCCGCTGGACACGCGGGCGCATTTCGCGGGCGAGCAGCAGACCATCGAAGCGAACCTTGAGGCGGCGAAGGCTTCGGGCGGCGATGTGGCCGCTCTTGAAGGGCAGCTTACGGCCTTGCACGGCGAGCGCGCGGAGCGGGCACTTCAACACTCGTTTGCAGGCCGCCTCGGCATGGCGCTGGAACCGTTGACCCGTCCCGCCGGGTTTGACTGGCGCACGGACATCGCGTTGGTGGGCGGTTTCGCGGCGAAGGAAGTCATCGTCGCCACGCTCGGCACGGCCTATTCCCTCGGCGACATCGATCCCGAAGATCCCACGCCGCTGGCGCAGCAGATCCGCAACGACGGGCGCTGGACGCCCGCCACCGCCTTGGCTCTGCTGGTGTTTGTGCTGCTGTACGCGCCCTGTCTGGTGACTGTCGCCGCTATCCGGCAGGAGACGGGTTCGTGGGGCTGGCCTGTGTTCAGTATGGTATTCAACACGCTGATCGCGTTCGGGGCCGCCGTTGCCGTGCGGCATGTGACGATGTTGTTTCTATAGGTGAAATAAAGAGAGAGGGGAGATTTTTCGAAAAAGAGAGGTACACCCGAAACTCCTTGCCTTTCTTCTCGATACATCTCCGTGTGTTGATATAAGAGCCTCTTTATTGATTGTTTTTGTTTTGCTGATTCAAAAATGAAAATCCCCAGAGTGGGGAAGCTGAACTCTCAAGAAAACGGATAAGGGAGCATTTGTAAAAGTGCTCCCTTATTTTGTAAAAAGAGCGTATTGGGTTTACATCATTGTTGCGAGGGTAATAGACCTTCGCCGAAGGTATTTCTTCTTTTTTCGGGAAGGTACTCTTTTTACGTCACCGGACAGTTTGCTTTATGCAACTATATATTGTTGAATAAAGTGGTATTGTTTTTTGTATGCCGTTTTATTCAGCGCAGTGCCGTTTCTTTGTGAAACCTTCATTAAGAAACAGCTAGGATATTTTGCGAATAGCGCTGTACGCGGATATCGAAGGCCTTTACTTGAATCACGAGGTACTCTATAGATGAAAAAGATTCTATCACGAGCCTCATACATGTGATTTTTCCGTTCAGGCTTAAGACGTTTTTCAACATTTGTGGATGGAGGTATACGATGCGAAAGGACAGGGGACAGCAGGGCTTCACGCTCATTGAAATCATTTCCGTCTTGGTCATCCTCGGCATTCTCGCCGCTGTGGCCGTTCCTAAGTACTATGATTTGCAGAAAGAGGCCCAAACCAAAGCTGCAATGGCCGTTGTTGCCGAAGTGCAGGCCCGTGTGAACCTGAAGTTCGGGCAGGAAATTTTGCACGGTGGCTCCTGCAGCGAAGCGGTAAAGGCAGCTGAGGGTCTTGTAACCGCCCCTACTGATTTGGGAGGGTGGAATCTGACTACAGGGACCAAAGACAATAATGTTTATACCGTTACCGACGCAATTCCTCCTGGAGGAAGCGATGCCGATAAGGTTACTCTCACTAATGCGAAAATCAGCCTTCCTGATTGCACGCAGGCGACTAAATAATCCTGTTAATCCGTCGTAACATTTTATTATA
>OLGH01003501.1_pt1 | contig 10698 bp, 6 predicted proteins | sample 1604851 | NCBI WGS metagenome assembly OLGH01 (sample SAMEA3888894, study PRJEB22519) | human gut metagenome | biome: human gut; feature: human-associated habitat; material: faeces | place: Denmark | collected 2010
GTAAAAATCCTGCTGAAGCTGGCAACCGAGGGTACCTCCTCCGCATTTACGGGCGAGCTGCAGAATTTCCTGCTCAGCTGTGCGTATGTGCTGCCTCCCGTTATCATGTATCACCAGAAAAAATCTAAAAGAACCGCAATCATCGGTATGGCAATCAGCTCTGTCTTCACAGGCATCGTTGCCATCTTTACCAACCTATATATCATCATTCCCTTCTATATGGCACTGATGGGACAGGATATGAGCTATTTCGTAGCCATGTGTACCGAGGTCAACCCTCTGATTTCCAATGTATTCACACTGGCAATCCTTGGGATTCTGCCCTTCAACCTGATTAAATGCGGCATCAACTCCGTTGGCGCAATGCTGCTGTATAAGCACTTAAGCCCCATCATCCACGGCAATGCCTCTGCAAAAAATAAAAAGGCAAGCACCATAAAGAAAGCTGACGAAACAAAAATCTGAGTATAAAAAGTACGGAGAAGTAAAGGAGAAACCGAAATGAAATTCAGCTTAGACAAAAACCTTACCTTTGAACAGGCAAAAGCCCTTTTCTTTGAACAGCTGGGCGATTGGAAGATTATGGCGCTTGCCAGCAGCGTAAACGATTACGTTATGGTGCGCAACGTCAGCTGCCTGTTCTACAATGACAAAATCTATTTCAAAACAGACAAGGACTTCCGCAAAACAAAGCAGCTTTACGAAAACCCCAATGTTGCCCTCTGCTATGGCGGCATTCAGGTGGAAGGGACTGCGAAAAACTGCGGTCTGGTTGTAGATGAGCCCGGCAGAGTGTTTGAAGGCCTTTATAAAAAGCACCTCTGGGGCAGCTACAATAAATACAGCCACGAGGATTCCGAAATCATCATTGAGGTAACCCCGAAATTCGTTGAAGTCTGGGATACCAGCGAGGATAACTACGCGTATCAGATTTTCATCGACTTCGATAAAAAAGAGGTTACGGTAAAGCCTTACGATAAGAAATAATTCCCGAAATCCATTGTATTATTTCCCCTATAGAAAAAAAGAGCATCTGTTCTCCGCAGATGTTCTTTTTTTGTCCATATAGTAATTTTATGATATAATTCATTTATAAAAAATTCCGAAAAGGAGGAGAAGCCTTGCAGAAGCTGAATATTGCCATTCCGCAGGACGCGGTCTGGATTCTGAATAAACTGAATGAGGGCGGTCATGAGGCGTATATCGTCGGGGGCTGTGTCCGCGATTCCATTCTGGGGCGCATGCCGCAGGATTGGGATATCACCACCTCCGCCCTGCCCGAGGAAACCAAGACCATCTTCGACCATACCTTTGATACGGGCATCAAGCATGGCACGATTACCGTCGTCCTGCATCATGAAAATTATGAGGTCACAACCTATCGCATCGACGGCGAATATGCCGACTGCCGCCATCCGGACGAGGTCTCCTTCACCAAAAAGCTGAATGAGGATTTGCTCCGCCGCGATTTTACCATGAACGCCATTGCCTATCACCCCAAGGAGGGCTTTCGCGACCCCTTCCATGGGCAGGAGGATATTGCCGCAGGCATCATTCGCGGCGTAGGTGAGCCGGCAAAGCGGTTTCAGGAGGATGCCCTGCGGATGCTGCGCTGTGTGCGCTTTTCCGCGCAGCTTGGCTTTGCGATTGACCCCGAAACATGGGCGGCGCTCTGCGCCAATACGGCGCTGATTCAGAAAATCAGTGCGGAGCGAATTCGTGAAGAGCTGCAAAAGCTCTGGCTTGCGCCCTTTGCGAATAAAATGCCCCTGCTCTGGGAAAGCGGTCTGCTCGCACAGATAGATGCGACCCTTTCCGCAAGCCTTATCGCAAACAGCCAGACCCTTTTGGAGGAAATTTCCCTTTGCCCGAAGGATAATATTCTGCGGTGGTGCATTGTTTTGCAGCATTACCCCATCGGCGAGATGAAGGGCTTTTTAAAAGGTATGCGGCTCGATAACCACTCCCTCAAGCGGATTTCCCTGCTTCTGGAGGAGCTGTCCGCGGATTTGCCGACAGAGCCCTATCCGCTCCGCAAAAAGCTCAGCACCATCGGGCAGGAGGCAACAGAGCAGCTTCTGCTTCTGCAAAGCATCCTGCGCCCTGCCTCTCCCCACGCCGAGACAAAAGCCGCCTTGGAAAAAATCCTTGCGGCAGGGGATTGTCTTTCCCTGAAAACGCTTGCCCTAACGGGACAGGACTTGATGGCACTCGGTGCGCCACACGGCAAAATTCTAGGCACTATCCTTGCGGAGCTACTGGATATCGTTCTGCGTGCGCCCGAAAAAAACACAAAAGAAACGCTGACAGCACTTGCACTTGCGCTGTTGGAAGAATTATAAGGAGGAAACAGCCATGATTAGCGAAAAAGGATTTGTTCTGGAAAACGGGACGGAGCTGCCCTTTCTGGGCTTTGGCACCTGGCTTGTAAAGGAGGAAAAAATCATTCTGGATGCCTTAGCATCCGGCTACCGCCATATTGACACCGCCAGAAGATACGAAAACGAAAAAATGGTCGGCAACGCCCTGCGGCAGTGCGGTATCCCCCGCAGAGAGCTGTTCCTGACCTCTAAGGTCTGGAAAACGGACTTAGGCTATGATAAAACCATGGCAAGCTTTGAAGCCTCCCTCAAAGATTTGCAGGTGCAGTATCTGGATTTGTTCCTCATTCATTGGCCCCTGCCCTTCCCCGGCGCAGATTGGAAGCCTCTGGTAACGGAAAGCTGGAAGGCACTCGAAAGGCTCTATGATGAAGGCGCAGTGCGCGCCATCGGTGTCTGCAATTTCCTGCCGCAGCACCTCCTGCACGTTCTGAAAACCGCCAATACCGTCCCCATGATTGATCAGTTTGAATTCCACCCCGGCTATCCGCAGTATGAAACATTACAGTTCTGCCAGAGCCGCGGCATACAGGCGGAGGCATGGAGTCCCCTTGGCAGAGGGCGGCTTCTGGAGGACCCTTTGGTTCTGGAGCTTGCGAAAAAATACGGCAAAAGTCCGGCGCAAATCTGTCTGCGCTTCTGCCTGCAAAATAACGTCCTGCCCCTGCCGAAATCCTCCGCACCGGAGCGCATGAAGGCAAACCTCGATATCTTCGATTTCGAGATAGAGCAGGAGGATATCTATCGTCTGCTGACTATGCCCCAGACAGGCTGGTCTGGGCTTCATCCGGAGCATTTTGAGTAAAGTCAAAAGCAGGCTTTCGACTTATTTAGACAGATGAATACCCTGATAGCGATTGTTCGATCCATGCAAAATCACTCGAAATTATTTGCAGCCGCTTGACTTGGTATTTCCCTTATAATAAAATAAAAATTGTCAAAAAACAGAAAATTTTATCGAAAATCATTCATAGCAGAAAGGAAGGAATCTCATGAAAACACGCATACTCTCTTATCTTTTGGTGTTTTCCATGATACTCGCCCTTTTGCCTGCTTCCGCATTGGCAGAAGGGGAAAGTACCACAACGCCGTACATCACCGCCACAGTGAAACACGCTTTGGACAGCGGCGGAGCGGAAACGGGGCAGATTACAGCGCAAATCGAAGCCTATCTGACGGATAAGGATAACCAATCCCGCACCGTTAAGCCCTGCGATATCATCTTCTTGATAGAGCAATCCGCCTTTATGAATACGCAAAATGATACAACGCAGTATGGGCAGGAGCGAGCGGATATTCTCAAGTCCATGGAAAATCTGCTGCAAAATCTTCCTGCCCCCACCACAGGCGAACATCGGGTGGCAATCGCAGGCTTTGGGCGTATCAATAACAGCGGCTCATCCGATTCATACATCGAAAGTCAGCACCCCGGCGCAAGGCTAACTACAGACCAAAACCCCAGCTTGAACACAGGCTATTATACCCATGGCACAGATGGATCACCTGTATTCCATTCCCAAAGCGGTTGGACAGAATGGAGCAGAATCCCAAATAACGACGAAACAACCCTGCCGCAGATGCCGGAAGGCTATCTTGCCACTGAAAGCTACGATAACGTCTTTATGAGCATTGACAAGGCAGAGGATGTCATTGATGTTGATAAAATGGTATCCTGGCACGCAGGTGCCTCCCGTATGGATGCAGGTCTGCAAATCACAAAGCAGTTGGCAGAAATTGCACAAGCACACAAAGCAGGCGGAGAGGACCGCAACCTTATCATCTTTGTTGCCGCCAGCTCCTTGCCCTATCAGAATAGCGCAGGCTTTCAGATTCTTCGTTCCGAAGCGGCACAGTCAGCGGCAACGGAATTGAAAAATAATTATAACGCCACCATCTTCGGCTTTGGCGACTTCCGTCCGCTGACCTTGCAAAGCGGAATGTCCTCAGAGGATCAGCGTACACAATTCAATGAAACCATGACCGGAATCTGCGGCAATTCCAACACACTGGATGGCACACCCTATTTCAAGGGCTTGAGCCAAGTGCATGATATTAATGAGGCGCTCAATGAACTGCTGATTCAGATTGACGCAAATGTCAATCCGAATGCGAAAAGCCTGAATATCAATGTGGATAACTTCCAAGAAAAATCCACAGCGCATACCTCTCATACTTGGAAGGAATTGAAAGGGAAACACCATATTCTTACAAGCAGTGCCATCAACGAAACTGCCTCTGTGGATTATTACCGCTTTAAGGAGTATGATGCAAACGGCAATCCGCAATTTGACGCAACCCCCTTTCTGCGCATCGAGCGGAGCCTTTCCGATATCGGCAGTGGCGACAGTATTCAAACGGCACTCAGCCTTCAGCCGATTCCCCCTGTAGGCACAGAAGGGACTGCCTACGGCGTAAAAGCAGTCATTACCATTACCGATCCCGTCTGTGTGGACTATAAATGGGCAGGGCGTTGGACACCGGATTTCAATCCGCCCGACCACGAGCACGCCGCGCGTGGTGTGAAGCACAGCCCCACAAATCCGGAACAAAATGAAACCACAAGCGACACCATGAAATTAAAATTTGACGGTTGGTACCGTCTTTGGGATGACAGCATTGACCATGAGGGAAACGGAAAGAAAACTTGGACGTATGACGGAAAAAAATACGTTGCCTATCAGGATACCGTATATGATGCCTTCGGCAGTGATTTCATCCTGTATGGGCGTTGGATTCCTTCCATTGATGTAAATTTCCAATGGATTGGCTCTGTCATCCCCGAAGACGCAGAGTTGCCTCTCACCGTTTCCCTTCCACTGAGCGACAGCGAAACCGCTTCCTTTACCCCCATCGTACCATCCAAAGAGGGGTATGAATTTGACGGCTGGTATAAGGATTCCGCCTGCACAAAGCCTTATAACAAAAACGGCGAAACCCTGACAGGAAATATCACCCTCTATGGCCGTTGGACGAAAATCGGCACAAAAAAGGTTACCTTTACCGTTGTAAACGGCAGTTGGAATACGAAAAGCGATTGGTACCAAAATAACATCGGAAATACAGATGCAGATACAACTACTGAAACCGTCACCGTCAATGTTCCCCTGCGCAACGGCAAAGGCACGCTGACACCCGATTTGGTTCCTCATGTAGATAATCAGGATATGATACCCGCAGAAGGCCACAAAGCACCCGGCACTTGGGGAAATAACGCCCCCGATACCAATACGGATGCCATCACTGAGAACGGCACCTATGCGTATACCTATACCTTCCCCGAAGCGGATACCTATACGATTACCTATCGTTGGGTAACAGGCACAGAGGTACCTGAGGATGTGAGCCTGCCTGCACAGCAGGAACAAAAAGAAAGCAGTGATGGCACAAAGCCGACCTTTACGATTGAAAGCGTACCCTCTTCTGATGATAAAAAATGGCACTTTGATGGCTGGTATACGGCAGATACCACCAATCAAACCACTAAACCGATTACAGGCAAACATAACTTTGCCGATTTTGCCGATTTTGCCGATAATGACGCAAAAAACCTCACGCTTTACGGCAAATGGACACACGAGGACTGCACCGTAACCTTCTATGCGGACTCCTCCAAGTCTACACAGAGGCATTTTAAACCAGATGATTATAATAATACAGATGATTATAATAATACAGATGGTTACTCAATAAGCTATACCGTTCCTTACGGCTCTACACTTGCCAAGGTTCCCACACCCGTCACAGAGCTTGCACACACCGACTACTTCGAGGGTTGGAGGAATAAACTTGAACCTCCCGATACACAGGGAGAGCAGGAGGATACACAGGAAGAGCAGGAGGATACAGAGGGAGAGCAGGAGGATACACAGGATGCAGAGGACGCAGACGAGCCTGCGACCCATGCGGCGGATTCCTCTGCCGTCACAGGCACCTTCTACACCAGTAAGGCAATTCAGGATATGACGATAAAGTCTGACTTGAATTTCGTAGCACAATGGTGGCCCATTGTTACCTTTAATGCCAACGGCGGCGATTGGGAGCTTATGGAGGACAGACCTACCGAACGCTACGTCCCCGTACCTGCAAACAGCGACCATATTGATGCCCTGCGTCCCCCCGCAAGGGAAGGCTACACCTTCCTTGGATGGTATGACAGTGCAGAAAATACTTCCGGAAAACCCATTGATTTTAGAACCAGAACCTTCAAGGGTGCGGCAACCGTTTATGCACACTGGGCAAAAAATGCCACCGTCACCTTCAAAATCGTAAACGGCTATTGGTCGGGCAATACCGCAGAGGATAAAACGGTTACCGTTGTACTGCATCCGCAGGCAAATGGTTCTGCAAGCGGCACATTGGATGCAAACCATGTTCCCGCCATTATGATTCCTGCCGCAGGCTATGAAAATACCCCCGGTCATTGGGATGTGACACCAAATACCGAAGAAAACGGTATCAGCGGCAATGTAACCTACACCTATATCTTCGGCAAAAAGCACCACAGCAGCAGTGATGACGACAGCAAAGACAAAGACAAAAACAAGGACAAGGATAACAACAAAGAAAATAACAAAGACAACAATACCGGCGAAACCACGCCGACAAAGGTTCCCGCTTTGCTCAACGGCAGCAATCATTTTGCTTATGTTGTAGGCTATAAAGACGGCAACGTAAGGCCGCAGGGCAACATCACCCGTGCGGAAACCGCCGCTATCTTCTTCCGCCTGCTGAAGGAGGAGGTGCGCAGCGAAAACCTCAGCAAGCACAACGATTTTGCCGATGTAACAGAGGACAGCTGGTACAACACAGCAGTTTCCACCATGGCAGGCATGAATATTCTCAAGGGCCGCACAGCAAACAGCTTTGTACCGCAGGCCCCCATCACCCGTGCGGAATTTGCCGCCATCTGCGCCCGCTTTGACAGCGGCAGAGCAGAGGAAAACAGCGGCTTTACGGATATTTCCGGCCATTGGGCGGAAAAGGAAATCGAGCGTGCCGCCACCCTTGGCTGGGTAAGCGGCTATACGGACGGCAGCTTCCACCCCGATGCCCCGATTACAAGAGCAGAGGCAATGACACTGATTAACCGTGTGCTTTGCCGTATGCCCGAAACAAAGGCCGACCTTTTGGACAGCATGACCAAATGGCCCGATAATCAGCCCGGCGCATGGTATTATCTGGCTGTGCAGGAGGCAACCAACAGCCATACCTATGAGCAGAAGGATTCCAAGGATGAAACATGGACAGCACTGACCGCAGAGCCGGATTGGAGCAAATATTAAACGAAAGCAATCAAAAAGGCTGTCATTCCAGTAAAAGGGATGACAGCCTTTTTCTTTTCTTTAAAACAGAAGATTTAATTCCGTTTTCGCCTTCTCAATATCCTGCAAAATCGTCTTTTGCTTTTCATCAAACAGCAGATCCGCGTTATACCGATAATATTTCTCCGAACCATTCTCGCTGATGAATTTCACGCTATAGAAGTTCGTGGTCAGCTCCGTAATGAAGATAACCATCTCCTGCCCTGCGCCGAAGGCTTCCTCCAAAAATGCGAAGGCATTGTCCAGCATCGCAGACGCATCCGCAATGGCGTTTTCCCGCCCTTCCGCCTCTTTTGCGAAAAGTCCCTTCACCAGCGCAAACGCATCCTCTTTTTCCCGACAGCCGTTCCGCTTGCCCTCCGCAAGGAAGAAATGCAGCCGCTCCAATTCACGCATGCAGGCATGCTCCGCCGTTTTCTCCAGAAGTCCCGCCTTCCGTTCCTTCGCAAAGGCGGCTTCTCTTTCCTCCACCAGTCCTGTAAAGAGGTTCTCCCAAGGCGTTTCCTTGCAATAGGGGCTGTTGAACCTCTCCTTCAGCTCCAGCAATGCCCCATGCAGTCCCGTTACGGTCAAATCCGCCTCGTATGCCCCACGGAAGCCCTCAGAAAGCCTGCTCAGCAAAAGTCCCATCACGCTCAGTCGCTCGTCAAACGGTGCATCCTGCAGCTTTGTCACCGCCTGCTTGGTATATTTCCCCTGCAAAATGTCGTCCACGCGGTAATCGGTGCGATATTTGCGGTACAAATCCAGATAATTCGCAAAATCCTTTGCAATCCTGCGGTGCTGCAAGTACTGATAAATCAGCCCCTCCTCTACAGGCAGATTCATATCCTCATACACCTTCAGGATGGTAGAAAGATCCTCCCATCCTCTCGCCGTCACAAACCGCTTGCCATCCACCGTTGTCTCCATGGCATAAAAATGATCCTTGCGAATTTCCAGATAGGACAGAATCGCCCCATGGATGCCCTGCTGATAGGCATATTCCTTCCAGACGGAAAAATCAGGCTCTACGTCGATTTTCTTCACACGGTCAAGCGTTACTACGTCAAATTCACGCACGCTTTTGTTGTATTCGGGAGGATTGCCTGCCGCGGCAATCAGCCAGCCCTCCGGCACCTTATGCGCGCCAAAGGTTTTGCACTGCAAAAATTGGAGCATGGCAGGCGCAAGCGTTTCGGAGGCACAGTTGATTTCATCAATAAACAAAATCCCCTCCTGTAAACCGGTTTCCTCCATTTTATCATAAACCGATGCGATAATTTCGCTCATGGTGTATTCCGTTACGGTGTATTCCTTTCCGCCGTATTCCTTCTTGCTGATAAAGGGCAGCCCGATGGCAGACTGACGCGTATGATGCGTAATGCTGTAGGATACCAGTGCCACGCCGCACTCCCTCGCCACCTGCTCCATCACAGCGGTTTTCCCGATACCGGGCGCGCCCATCAGCAGAACGGGTCTTTGTCTGACCGCAGGAATACGGTATTCCCCAAACTCGTCCTTCGCCAGATACGCCTGAATGGCATATTTGATTTCTTCCTTCGCTTTTTTAATATTCATGCTATCCTCCTAACGCCCATGAGACGGCAGTCCCAAGGACAAATCCTCTTTCCCCAGTATCAGCTTCATCGCCCATGGCGGCACGCCGACATCCGTATAATCCTCATGATAGAACACAAATGCGGCATCATAGGGCGGTCTGCGTTTGGGGAAGGTGCCATAGCCGTCTGTGAAATAAATCAGACCCTTTAGGTTCTGAAACGCCCTTTCGGCAATCAATTGATCAACATATTGGAACACAGGGCGGAAATCCGTACCGCCGCTGCCGCGCAGTGCAAAATCCTCCATAAACTGCGCCAACTCCTCCTTGGAGGTTATCCTTTTATCCATCTGCACCGCCGCATCGCACTGTATGATATGCACGTTCATTTTATGGAAAAAGCTTTCACTGCTTGAAAGAATCGCGTAGGTTTCCTCTAAGAACCGCTTCACCGTTTCCCCCTCGCAGGATTCGGAGGTATCAATGGCAATCACCAGCTCCTCCACCTTCTTCACTTCCTTATATTCCAGTGCTTCAATCAACGGCAAATTGCCGTACATCTGCAAGCCATAGGTATAGAAGATAAAATCGAAGGCATCGTCATCCACGCGCATATCCTCTTTGAGCGTCACGAATTTCTGCAAAAACTGCCGATAATCGTAGCGTTCCCTGTTCTCGACCTTCAGATATTGCAGAAGCTCGCCTGCCTCTGCGCCCATATCCTTGGAGAAGGTTTCGAGGTTAGTTTCGGTCTTTTCCCCGATTTCTGTCCATTTTTCCTCCAGCTGCTGCTGCTTTTCGTCCTGTTCCTCCTGCTCCTGCTGTTGGTCGTTGCTGTTATCTTGGTTATCTCCGTCCTTGTTATTCTCGTCCTCGTCATCCTTCTGATGCTCCCAGAAAACATGGTCGTCTACCCAGAATTCCAGCTGTAGCTTACCGAATTCCTGCAAGGAAAGCTTTTTTTCTTCCAGCACGCGATAAATACCCTCGGCGGAAAGCACCTTCAATTCTCTGCGGAGCATATCGTACATTTCGTTTCGTTTATCGGAGACAACGAGCCGCACCGCCTTCACAGACAGCGAATCCACGATAGATTCCACCGCGATATCGCAGGCGAGGTGCCAGAGCTCCTCATCCCGATGGTTCAGATGGAAGGGATGGCGGAACAGGCAATGCAGAACCATGTGCAGATAGGCGCGATTGACAAGCACGCGGTCGCTCAGATAGCGCTGTACGAGGTAGCGCGGGTTAAACAATATCTTTTCGCCGTCTGTCCCGACGTACAGGGAGGAAAGGTTCATTTCGTACCTAAGACCGCTGAGTGCCAAATCAAGAAAGCGCATGGAAAGGTAAAGCTCGTTACGCGATGCGCTTAAAATATCCGTACCGATACGGATGAGGTTTTGATGTGTTTCGTTCATGCCTTCTCACCTTCTTTCTAAAACCTTAAAACCTT
>OLGH01003504.1_pt1 | contig 10692 bp, 9 predicted proteins | sample 1604851 | NCBI WGS metagenome assembly OLGH01 (sample SAMEA3888894, study PRJEB22519) | human gut metagenome | biome: human gut; feature: human-associated habitat; material: faeces | place: Denmark | collected 2010
GTTTTCTTCCTTTGATAAAATTTCTTCAATTGTCATTGCATTCACCTTTCATATAATTTTCCTGTCTGACCATATCTCTTTAAACAATTTCAATTTGTTATTTATGCCATTGATTTATTATTCTATCCTTAACAAATTATACAAACTTATTATTTTTACTTTCGAAAAAAAAGATCATTATTTTATAAATAAACACTTATGATTGATAGTCTAACAATATTTTTACATCCAATATTGTTCTAACAATTCTATATTTTAGTGCCATAGCAACTTCTATAAGTTTATTCTCATCATAAAATTGTTTCAAAATTAACATTGCAAGTAATCGCAAAATTAATCTATTTTAATTTTCTTAATGGTGCACAAAGTACTTCATATGCGTATTTATAAACCTCATTTGCTGATTCATCTGGAGATATGTCACCATGTGCAAGACAACAACGAAGCATATACAGTATAATAATAATAGCCTCACTGATCTTTCCCACATCATTAATAAAATTATATACCCCGATTTGTTTTATATTCTGATCTGTTGATAAAACACTTATATTTCGATATGGAGTCAATTCTCTATAACATTCCTCACATTTTTCTCTTTGACTTACCGTTAAACTAGCAAAACCTGATTGTTGTCTTAAAATATCAATATCATAGCCTTCTTGCTCAAAATCAAATATTATCGCGCCTGTAGTTTTGACTGTAACTACTGTTTTTGTCTTACCATGTGCCCTAGAGCATTCATAATTATATTGATAATAATCTTTTCGTTTGAGTGTATTGGCATTTTTAACCGCCACTTTTGCAAATGAAACGGGTTGCCGAACCCCTATATATTCTTGTGTAGTAATAGCTGCTTTCAAAAGAGCACCATGCAATTTTGCAATATTCTCTCTATATGCACTTCCATCTGTATCCTCCGCATTAATTAAATTCATCATATATGTTTTAAACCTATTTGTCTGACTTGAAATATATTCAATACATGCTTTATCATTCCCAACCGGAACTTCACCACTAAAATTATACCATGCATTAAAGGCAATCCAAGCTTTCATAAATGCAGAAAAATAATCAACATTTATATCTATCGCATCTATCCAGTCTTTATATCCTGGCATCCTAGTTCACCTCACTTTGCATATAATACTTCTTTGTCCATAAGTTCCAATGCCTTTTTTTCTAATACATAGGCCTTATATCTTTTTTCATTAGCTTCAAGTGCAAGATCATTGATTTTTTTCTGAACATCATGATTTTTCAGCAACGGAATTGGAATATCACTTACATGACTACTATCTATCTCGTCAACGACTGCTCCATATGTATAACGTCGAATTAAAGTACGACCATATTCCGAAAGCAAAAAAATATAATTATATCCAGCAACATCTTCTGATGCCGGAACCACCCGAATAATATGTTGATTTGCTGTCCATTTTTCCCAATGTTTCCCTACAAGTGCAACTTTTCCTATTGTCCCACTACAAGTAATTAGAGTCATATTTTCATGCAATTCAAGTTGTTTTTCTATACGATCTCCATGCTGTGATAAAGACAAGTATTTTTTATTAGAAGGATCTAATTCATATAATTGCTTTCCACCTATAAATACTCTCCCATATCCTTCATCAACATAAACTCTTTTGAATCTACCTGGTAATATCACAGCATTACTAATTCTACGATCTCCTATAAACGTTACTTCTTCTGCATACTTATTAAGATGATCAACAATCGCATCAACAATTGGAACATGATAGGAAGCATCTAAACGACAACACATATTACTCAATTTAACACTAAACGTATCTACTGATGCATTTTTTTTGAAATAGTTAACTTCAAATTCGTCAATTGCCGGTAATTGAAGCTCGTCTATCAACATTTTTGTTGCCCTATCAATCAAATCGTTTGATTCATCACGAAGAGCATACGAACGTAAAATAAGATTTCCTATTTTTTGTTTTAAAGTGTCTGGAGCATTTGGAATTGGAACAGTTGCTAAATGTTCTGGCTCAATATGTGTAATTACTGCACCATAACTATTAGTAAGTAAAATCTTGTTTCCAACTTTACTCTTTAAAAAGGCGTATACGTATCCCGCATCATTCATATTTTTACAATTAATTCGTAAAAGATCATGACTAAAAATCAAGCCATCCAATGTATCCGAAACAAAAGATACTTTTCCAATCGTACCAGAGCAGGTCATGAGAATTTGCCCTTTAGATACTCGTAGTGCGTCAATATTCGTATCGGTAATAGCAGAAATATACCCATCAGGAATTGGGTTAATATCCATTATGGTTGACGGCTGATAAATAGGATATTCCGATTTTTCAACCCAAATTCGTTTAAATCTTGCGCCAGTATAAGATGTAGCTAATCCTTTTTCACCTCCCAGCATAGTAATTGGATATTTTCCCTCTACAATAATTTTATGAGCTTGTTTTGCCTCTACATCATAAACACTTGCCTCTAAACGTTTACCTCTTTTAACCATTTCTGATAATGAAATCGTACACCATTTAACAGGCATTTCATCAATTTCAACCGTTAATTCAGGAGATGCAACAAACTGATGTGCTAAATTTCCATTTACCATGCTATTCCCTCCTTAGCTTTCCATTCAGAAAAGATCACAGGTACATCCGGCGTTTGGTCATCTTCAACTTTTCTCTTTTGCTCATGAGCTACAGTGCGATCACCTTCTCCAGTTTTTCCCAATACAAGCACACTATTTTTATCCGGTACAAGAATTTCATTTCCTTCTTTATCACGCTTAAAAGTAGGATTACCACGTTTATCATGTCCAACTTTTTCTACCATAGCCATAAAAATATTATAATCTGCCATAATGCCACTCTTTTCTTCTTCATGTTTTTGTTCCGATGTTTTTTTCTGAAGAAGCAGTACTGATGTTTGGGTTCCATTTCTTGGCTGAAATGTATCTGCATGAAGATCTACACTTGCAATAATTCTATGATTTTTAATAAGCCACTCACGAATATAACCAAGACCCGGTGCACCAAGAATATTATCAGGAAGAACGATTCCCATACGCCCACCTGGAACAAGAAACTGTGTACATCGTTCGACAAATAAAATTTCTGGAGGCACCGATGCCTGTAATCGTTCTGTCATTGTCCATGTATTAGTTTTTTTATCATTTTCCCAAACATGAGCTAATTCATACTGCTCCAAAATAGATTTATCCTTAATAGGAATTTTACTACCAAACGGAGGATTTGTAACAATTACATCAAAAAATTCAATAGTCTTGTAATTTCGTATAGATGCCTTATCAATTCCTAGCGCTTCAGCTAGGTCCGAACGAAAATCATCTGTCCACTCATGTGGCGGTAACAATGAATTAGTTTGCAAAATATTACCACTTCCATCGTTATTCATAACCATATTCATTTTTGTTGCCTTAACAAGATCTGGGTTAATATCAAAGCCAAAATAGTTTGATTTTGCCATATCAGATATACGATCCCTAAATGCATTTATTGCCTCAGTGCTCCACTGGTCTTTTAATACTCCCAATTCAGTTTCAAATTGTTTTTCAAGTTTTTCAATAACATGTGTCATAGCATTTACAAGAAATCCGCCTGTTCCGCAAGAACTATCCAACACTTTTTCATCAACATTAGGATTAATCATTTCGACTACCATTTTCATTACATTTCTTGGTGTAAAAAACTCTCCTCTATCACCACGTAGATTGGCCCCAACAATTTCTTCATATGCTTTCCCTTTGATATCAATATTTGTATTAAGCAAACTATATTTCTGCAATTCACTCACAATATACGCCAAACTACGCGGCGAAAGTTTAATCTCATCATTAATATCAAAAATTTGTTTATATTTTTTCTTGTTTTTAACTTGATCAAAAATCTTTGAAATACGTTTTTTAACCGTTAACTGTCCATCGATATTAGAACGTTCCTCAGAAGTTGCGTAAAACTCTAATGGCTTAGTAATATTACGTTCATCTTCAATCTTGCAGAAAATTACTTTCAGCAATTCAAAAAAAGCTGGTTGTTTCTGTAATCCATCATTCACATAAATATGGTTATGACATGTTTTAAATGTAAAAAGCAGATTATCATCATAAGCATTTTTAAGCGAAGTTCTTTTTGGACGATTAATATCATCTAGATTACCATCAGCAGAAGGAATATCATTATAATCCATAAAGTCTATCTGCCCTTTGTCATTAACATATTTCCGGTAAACTTCCTTTTGCTTTCCATTTGTCCACATACCCCATTCACAATTTGGACAAGCTGACATATAAGATTTTAGTTGTTCAACTCCATCTTTCGCATTCCGAGCATCAACAGCTTCTTTTTTACATTCAATAATAAGCTTAACATTTTCCTGAGTCTGTTCAGTACATTCTTTATCAAATATAACAATATCCGCCCGAGGTTTTCTAGAACCTAGTTGAAGCGTATACTCAATTTTAATTTGTTTAGGTAAGTATTTATGCTCATTTATAAGACGCTTTTCAATGGTTTGACGCACATATTCCTCTGGAGTATCATTACGGAATTTACCGTCAATATAATCACAAATTTTTCCTTCTGGAATTACAATTACTTTCGTTTCAGCCATTCTTAGTTCCTCCATTTTTAGTCTTGTTTTTTTTCTTTTCACGCTTAGACAAATAATCTTCAGCCGCTTTATTAAAAAAATCCGCAAAACTACTTCTATCATATGCCAGTGCTGCTTTTAATTCGGCATGCAGCTCATCTGGCATTCTGAACTGCACTTGTTTTGTTCTATCGCTCAACAAGTTGCACCTCCCTGATATGTATGATATCTTAATATCATGATATCATTTAATTTCCAAACTAGCAATAGAAAATCAATATATACTTTTGAATATTTATTATTAGAATGCAATGCTTTTATATTTTCTTTTAATTTTATATCATTACATTTCAAAGCAGAAAGAAGTATACGAATTACCTTTCTCTGCTTTTGCTCAACTTCATATCTCCTACCTTTTCTTTATCAGCATCTCTGCTGATTGCTTCATCATAAATCTTCTGGAACTCCTCATAAAGCCCGTCACCATCCAGCTTTATCCCCAGCTGTTTCATTACATCTGAAAACACTTTTATGCTACCACTTACATCGGTAATATTGAATCCAAATATATCTGCCTTAACAGAATCACTGACATTCTCATAACCACCATGCTCTGATATTCTCCTGACAATCCAGCCAGCTTTGTCCACAGGTTCAGTCTCTCTAGTTTCCACATATTCACTTTTATCTGTTACATCAGTCATACTTTCGCCAACTCTTGCCAAATTCACATCAGCCAAATCAAGAATCTCTGGTGTTCCTATACCATCTAAATCAGTCTGTTGTTTTCTCGCACTATCAGCTTGCTCTTTCTGTCTGCCTATTTCATTCTGATTATTGTCTGGATTCACTACCTCAACATTCGTCTCCGGCTCAATAGCCACATCTTTCTTGGACACAGCCTCATCTTCCATCCCCGGTATCTCAACATCCCTGTCAGCAACAATCTCCTCCTTCCCCGACACCGCATAATAAGCCGTATACAAATCTTCTTTTATAATGTCATCAGCAAGCTGTATCTGCCTCTTAATTTCCCTTTTCTCCTGCTTCAGTTCGTCCAGTTCTTCCTGCACTTCCACATGCCATATCTGATATTCCCGGTACTGCTCTTCATTCTTTATATTGCGTTTCCGACTAGAGCTTTCTCTGTATATCTCATGCTGTCTGTCCTCAATCTGCAGAATCTTTTCTTCCTGCTCATTTATGAAATCCACAAGATCAACAACACTTTTGATGTCATTATTTACAATCAGCAGATATTCGTCCTGTAACTGATGAAACCGCTTCAAATCCTCTGTATACTTTGCTCCACCGACTGCAAAACGCTTCTGCTCCACAATTCTCAACCTATATAGCTTTGCATAAAATCGTTTCTGATATGGTGATAGCTTCGTCCTGTGCAATCCCCTGATATCCGACGAATAAAAGTAAGGCTTTACCATCCAGGGCATATCCACATGATGCCTTAGCATATCTTCTGAAAACATCTCGTCCAGCTTTGCCAGTTTATGATAATACCGAAATCCCGGTGCCTGCACCTCCATCCATGCGTCTTTCTTAAATACATATCCAAGTCTTTTCATCAGATATTTAAAATGCTCCACATTCCCGGCTGCATATGCACACATCTTGGCATCCCTTAGAATTATCTCTTTCATTGACATTTCTTTTTCCCACTTGTCCCTGCTGATATTTTTTGGATTCCTGCTGTACTCTGCCGGCATAATGGAAAGTCCAAGTTCATCACAATATTTATTTGTAATAGGCTGAAGATGATTCTTCCAGTTGCCTTTCGGTGAATTGTATTTCTTGCCAGTTGTCATGCTGACACTGTTCCAGATCAGATGTCCATGCATATGTTCCCTGTCAGTATGGACTGCATACACCGCCTCATAATCATCACCAAGCACATCCTTTGCGAAATGCTCGAGGACATACATTGCCTGCTCTGCTGTTACTTTTTCCTCCGGCGAAAACGATATGATCACATGATAGCCCTGCCTTTTACCTGTCTTATGAAATATATTCTTTGTCTCTTCCATCTGCTCAAATGCTGTATCTGGCAGGCAGTTAATACCGCCCACCAGTATACATTCTTCTGTCTTATCCGGATTCTGGATATATTCCAAAGCATTCTTCAGGTGTGATGCTGGATTTCTGCCCTCTGACTCCTGTATATTTAAGATCTTTGTAATCGCCATACTTCCAGCACCTCACCGAATGTTTTCTTTATATCATCCAGACTGTTCTGCAATTTATCAATATCGCTGTAATACAATCTTCCCTGTGAATTGCCAAGCTTTACCGCCTGATTAATATTATTTGCAATACCTGCTATGATACGGATTGCTCTTGCCCTGTCCTCAGGATAACTTGTATCTATGTTACCGCCTGTCCGGATCAATTCTCTTATATAGGCACTTGCTGTCATTCCAGTCCGATTAAGTGCCGCTTTCAGAATATCCATATCTTTTTCTGACAGTTTCACAGATACCTTATGATCTTTCCTGTCAGACTTGTATCTTCGCTTTCCATCTACCATACGTTTCTCCCATTTCGTAATTCTTCAATGCTGTATCAAACCAATCTCTTTTTATCTGTACCATTGTTTTTTTCATCCTTTCTAAAAGTAGTGTTCACTGGTTTTGCAAGATGCGGAAAAGGTCGGACCTTTTCCCGAAAAAATATAAGCGCCATCAGCGTTTACATAATTTTTCGTCTTGGCAGGAGCACCTGCACCCTGTATATAATATGTGGTGGTTAATGTACCACCACAATTACTGATATGGTGGCACTTTTTGCCATCACTTTACTGTTTTAGTGGCGTTTTCCGCCACCACTTTTCCATTTTGATGGCACTTTCCGCCACCATGGCTTTTTTCTCGCTTATCTGAGTGGTGGCGCTTTTTGCCGTCACTTTGCTGTTTTGACGGCGCTTTTTGCCCCCACTTTTGCATTTTGACGGCACTTTTTGCCCCCACACTTTTTTCAGCTCTGATTTGTGCGGGGGCGCTTTTTGCCCCCATTTTCATGTTTTGACGGCGCTTTTTGCCCCCACACTAATGAAACTGCATTACCACATCCATAATAACGATTTCCTCTGCCATCATCCTGGTCTGTGTTCTTAGCTGTAACTGTTCTGTAAAGGAATTTGGATTCTTTGGCTTATGCTTTTTCAGCCACTTAGCTTCAATATCATCGAGCAGCTCATATGCTGTATCATTGACTTCATCCGCTCTCTCTTCAAGCTCACCGAACCGCACCAGACTCTTATATCTCATTGGATATTCTTCCTTGATATATTTAATCCACATACGCCCATACTTTCCTACATCTATATCTGCCTTCTCTGTTCCTGCGACAAGCACCGGATAAAAGATTCCATCCCTTTCTTCATATGGGATGCCAAGCTTTTCAAATGTTGTCTTACTCATAATGATTACCTCCTTTCTCATCACTCTGCAGAATATCAAGCACATGCTTTAATTGAACCAGCAGTTCTTCAACATCTATACCTCTGTCAGATTCATCTAATGTCTGTAATTCTTCCAGTATCGTATCAAGATGCACCTGTACTTTCTTTGCCACCTTCATTCCACCAACAACCCTGATTTCATGCTTCAGAAGACATTGGATGATATAATCCTGTTTTGAAAGTCCGCTGAGTGAAACCTTCACATTCAGCTCCTGTGCTTCCTCCGGTGACATACGAAACGCTACTACAACATTTCTCCATCTGTTCTTGGCATCCAGCCTTTTCTCGCTCATAATAATCTGCTCCTTCCGATATAAAATCTATTCTTTTAATTTCTGCTGCATATATCCAGCAAAACTTGTACCGGCATGATTCATAATGTTTTACATAGGCATTATCAGACTGCCTTGTACTTATCAATGCTTATAATTTTTTCCGCAGCCGCATCCATATCAATCATAGGTGCTGTTTCCTCTGTCTGCATGATTTCTACATCATCATCCTGATCTTCGCAATCCTCAAAGCTTGCATTGACAGCATCAAGTCTGTCCGCCATTGCCACCTGCTTTGACGGAAACAGATGCGAATAACGATATGTGATATCAATGCTCTCATGACCAACCCTGTCAGCTATTGCAACTGCGGAAAACCCGAGGTCGATCAGATGTGAAATGTGCGAATGCCTAAGATCATGAATTCTGATTTTCTTCACACCGGATAATTTGCAACCACGCTCCATCTCATGATGAAGAAAGCTCTTTGTTACCAGAAAAATCCTGTCTGTTGGTGTCTGGTCATATAACATTGCAAAATATTCCTGCATTTCTTCGGCAAGGAACTTCGGCAGCTTGATTGTTCTGTTGCTCTTAGGTGTTTTCGGTGTTGTAATAACATCCTGCCCCTGCAGCCGCTGATACGATTTATTTATTCTGACTGTGTTCTTTTCAAAATCAAAATCTTCCATCGTAAGTGCAAGCAGCTCACCTAATCTCATTCCCGTCCAGTACAGCATTTCAAATGCATAAAATGAAACCGGCTTATCAATCACCGCTTCTGAAAACTTCTTATATTCTTCAGTTGTCCAGAAAAGCATTTCCTTCTTTTCTTCCCTGCCCATATTTCCAGCCTGCCTTGCCGGATTTGATTTCAGATTATAAAACCTGCACGCATGATTGAATATCGCACTTAAGATGTTATGCATTGTCTTCTTATAAGTCTGGGAATAACATTTCCCATTCTCATAACGGAATGCTACCATCTCATTCTGCCACTTGCGTACATCTCCCGGTGTAATCTCATTCATCTTAAGATTCCTGAAATATGGAAGTATCTTTGTATCCACAATGTGTTCTTTGGTAAGCCATGTGTTGAGTTTGACATAATTTTTCACATCCTCTGTATACAGCTTCCAGAACTCTCCAAATGTCATATCCAGATTGTTCTCCTGCCGTATTTTATAATTTCTCTCATAATCAAGTGCTTCCCTCTTTGTTGCAAAGCCTCTTTTCTTTATCTGTTTGTTTTCCCCAGTCCAGTCCTTACAATAGAATTTGACGAACCAGGTGCCTGTCTTACTGTCTTTATAAGCTGGCATATTCATCATCTCCTTCTTTCCATATGCAGAAGCAGATGCCTAAGCCGTATCGCTCCTGCCCTGCCTCCGCATTAATCTTCTTACCTGTTGCTTATCCTGCATCACTCATACCATAAATGCGTTCTTCAAAATATTTTCTGCTTACTTTTCCACGGATAACAATGTAACCCTTCTTTTCAAGTTCACTGTTGATCTGTCTCATAAGCTTGTATGCTGCTGATCTTGAAATTCCAAGAATCTGCATCACATCTCCTACTTCTAAAAACTTTTCGTTCATGCCTTTCACCACCTTTCATTTATAAATTTGTTTTGGCGTTTCTCCATACCAGTTCTGCTGATGTCACAACCAGCCTCCTTACCTGAGATAATCTCCTGTAATACCGCCCGCTCCTGCTCGAGGTACTCGGTCCGCTTGGGGAAGTGTCTACATTCGCTCGATTCATATGAGTGTCCTGGCAAATGCCTGTTAGATTTCTGATACCGCTCATTCAGTTGTTTTTCAATACGATATAGTATAGATAATTGAATTGATATTATTCTATACCGTATAGTATTGAATTGTCAAGAAGTTTTTCTAATGTTCTTGTATAGAAAAACTTCCATTTTCATTTTTTCCGTGTTATACTGTCTTTAACAGTCCATCAGAGACAGATAAACGGAGGTAACTACACTATGACAATTGGTGAAAGAATAAAGAAAATACGGGTATTCCGTAAAATGACAATGGACGACTTGGGCGGTGCACTTAGATTTGAGGGCAAAAATATGTCTGTCCGCATATCCCAGTATGAAACCGGTGCCCGCATTCCCGGTGAAGATATGATTCTAAAACTTGCTGATGCTTTGCACTGCAATTACAAGGCAATCTCTGATTACAGCCTTGGTGCTGCTGAAGATATCATTGAAACACTTTTCTGGCTTGAAGAAAGTGCCACATCACTTCCTGCACGTGGAAAAGGTACAAGATTCCCAGAGTACACAGCTCCCGGCAACCTGATTCATCTGACTGCAATGA
>OLGH01003515.1_pt1 | contig 10642 bp, 11 predicted proteins | sample 1604851 | NCBI WGS metagenome assembly OLGH01 (sample SAMEA3888894, study PRJEB22519) | human gut metagenome | biome: human gut; feature: human-associated habitat; material: faeces | place: Denmark | collected 2010
GCTCCGCAACTTCCAGTCCAGCTCGAATTCGCTCGGAGTGAGACAGGCAAATGTAGTCGCGTCCCCCATAAACGAAGCGGAATACATCCTTGACTTCGCCGGTGCTCTTCACCACATCATAGAGGGTGATCGACACCCGGTTCATCCTGAGCTTAGAGAAGTTGATCTCCACCCGCTTTGAGATATAGAAGGCCAGGGCGGAAAGAAGCTCCTTCTTTTGCTGGATGGAGGCCTGCATCTGCTTGATGTCCTGCTCCTGCTTCCCCGCAGCCTCCGGAGAGGCCTGGACCAGCTTCGACAGCACCTCAATTTTGGCATTGAGCCCGGCAAACTCCGTGCGGGCCCTGTTCAGTTCCTCGATTTCCTCCTGGCTGAGCATACCGCATTCCCGGTCCAGCTCGGTGCTCTGGATCTCGCTGTGCAGGCGCTCAAGCTCTTGCTGGTGGAAATTTCGCCGTTCCTCCGCCTGTTCAAGCGCCTGTTTACGTTGGCCGCTGAGTTCCTCAAGCTCGGCTTCTCCGGCGGCAATATCGTCCTCCCGAAACTGCTCAAAAACGGTCCGCGCCTTGGCGTCCAACTCCTGGACTTCTTTGCACTGGGCGGTGAGCTGGCAGCCTTCGGCCTGGATGCGGCGCAGGGAGGCGGCAAATTCCCCCTTCACCTGCGGCAATGTCTGCTCCGTGATGGTCTGGCGGCACATGGGGCACTGCACCCCCGCCGTCAGGCCGTCGTGGATATGCTTGGTTCGCTTGAACTCCATACTGAGCCTGTGGATACGCTCCTGCGCCTGGGCCAGTGCGGCGGCATACTTGCTCTGGTAGGTGTCTGCCTTGCGGCGGGCCAGCTTCTCAGCTGCGGCGTGAATTTGAAGATCCAGGTTTGCCGTATCGGCAATCACTGGATTCTCCCGCTGTAATTCTTCATAACGGGCGTACAGGTCGGCCAGCCGGTCATTCAAACTGTTCCCGTCAAAACCTGTGGTGCGCTTACGCTCCAGTTCACCGATTCGCTCCTGAAGCTGTGTATGCCTTACCTGAGCTTCCATGAGCTCCTGTGCCTGCTCCTTCTGTTGGGAGGCGTGCAGGTCAATCTGCCCCTGGATGTAGACCATATCCTTTTCTATGTCGGTCACTTGTTCGCGCAGCTGCTTGGAGTAAGCCTCCGCGGATAGAAACTCCTGCTTTTCCAGCAGTGCCCGCGTCTGGTCGCTGAGCTGAGCGAGAACTTCCGCCTTGGGCACCTCCGGCAGATACCGCTCCAAAAGGTTGCGGCCCTTACTGCCCAAAACATTGATAAAGTATTGCGGGTTGAACATCGACAGGAAAAGATCGCGCTCTCCAAACATGGTGGTGAGATCCCCCTGGCCGATGCGGATGCCATCCAGTGTGATGTCCATTTTGTCATCCTTACGATGGCGGGCGAGTGTCCGAACTTTGCCGGACTCATCCTCAAACTCCAGCTCTACCAGCAAATCACGGGTATCCTGATGATAGAGGTAGTCAATCTTCGCGCCGGCATAGAAGCCTACGCCGGTGATGGCAAAGGCGATGGCGTCGGCAATGCTGCTTTTCCCCACGCCCATATGGCCGGAGATCACATTCATGCCGCCAAACTGAAAGGTCTTCTGGTCCGCATATCCCTTAAACCCGCTGATTGTAAGCCGGGTCACACAGAATTGCTTGATCGGTTGGATCATTTGATTGCCTCCTTACTTATGCGGCCTGTTCTGAGCCCAGGTCGAGGATCTGGTATGCCTCCAAAATATAGAAGGTGACGCCGTTGCTGTGTTGCGTGGAAAAATTCGCGTTTGTCAGGATCAGTCCCGGCGCAAGCCGGCTGTCGGCTCCCCGAGTATATGCCTGAAAGACCTGTCCTGGACGCTGGTGCGGCTGTTTCCGCTCATCGTCGGCTTGAGGACAGCGCCGGTCACCAGATAGCACCCGGCCGGGATGCCGGAAGCGGAGGTCTGGCCTTGGGAAGGCTGTCCCTGCATCTGAGGGGCTTGCTGGGGCGGGCGCCCGGGCTGTGCCTGCGGCGGCTGCGGCGGAGGGGTTGCGCCCTGCCTCTGAGGGGCAGGCTGTCCGCCCTGCTGGCGGGGACGGCCATTGGGATCGGCAGATTGGCTCCGGGTGTGATGGCCCTGTTTGTCCTGTTCGCCGGGGTGGTCCTTTTTCTGCTGGAGTGACTGCACCCACTGATCATGGACGGCGTCCAAGGTGGGGCGTTCGTCGTTGCAGATCACATACCTTTTCCCCTCTGCTCAATGGAGACCCATTTTTGCGTCATGCCGTAGAGATACCGGCCGATGCCCCACTCAACCGCGGCCCGCTTCATACTGTCGCTGAGGCCGCCCTTGACCGATTCAATATCGCTGTCATCGGCCCCGTCCCATTTGGTGATCCACGCCTCCTGGGACGGAAAATAGATGGAAATGCCGCACAGCTGGGCGCTCTCGCCTTTCCACGGCACAAAATCATTGTGCCAGCCGTCGATGCCCACTGTGCTGTCCAGCCGGGTTTGGATGGCCCGGTTGGTCACATAGGGCACTGCCAGGCCGCTGGTCTTTGCTGAATTGGTCGCGGAGACCCGCCACTCGATGTCGGTGCTCTGAAAGGGGGCGGAAAGGGCCGCCCGAAGTTCTTCCGCTGATTTGTTCCACATGATATTCGCTCCTTTAGGCCCGTTGAATAAACTCGCCGAGCGTTTCCTTTTTGGGGATGAGAATGTCCGAATAGTAGTATTCGGGGTCTTTGTCCTTCAGATGCTCCATGAGTTCCCGATATTCCAGTCCTAACTTGTTGTTGGAGCTGCTGTAATAGTGCATGTTGTTCGGAATACTCAGGAGAAAAGCCGGAAGGTTGTGTGCCTTGTGCGGCTTTTTATAGATTGGCAGCGTGTTGGCTCCCACGCAAAGGCTCCCGCTTTCGCGGCTCACATTGGAAAATGGATAGTAGTACATGGGTGTCTCCGGGGTCGGGATTTCATCCGCCACCACCCCAATCCGGCAATGGGATGCTTTCCCCTCTTGATTGAGCGAAAAGCCAAATACCAGACGAGGGATCGGGAAGTGGGGATAGGGCGTATCGTAGACCGAAACATCGGCGTACAGCCTGGGGTACCAGAGAACGAAGCGTTTTACCGTCTCGCTTTGAAAGAGCGAGATGGTATTCAGCGGCAGGAAACCGCTGTGATAGCCCTCGTCTGCTGTCCGCAGGCTGTCTTTGAAGCACCGAAGCAGATCTTCCTCGGTGATGCTTTTCCGGGAGAAGACACCTTGCGCGTCCTCTTCCACGGTGATTTTGCCCTCATTGGGCGAAATGCGGATCATAATGTCGTTTCTGGCCTCCATTTATGCCGCCTCCTTTTGCTTCAGCGCAGGCTGAGAAGGCAGGGCAATTACTTTGCCCGCCGGCTTCTTCAGCTCCTGTTCTAATTCCCCGATTCCGCTCTGGCAGGCGTCCAGGATGTCGCACAGAGCCTTCGGAATCTCATCAAAGGAGTAGAACTCCTCGAACAGAAAGAGCAGGAGTTTGGGGCTTTTCCGCGCCTCCGAGCCGTCTACCCAAAGGTAATCAAAGTTATAGTTGCTGAGGCGCATAGCACTGTGGACCGCGTCCTCCATCTCCCGCGCATAGGGGTTTTCAATTCGGGTTATCCCTCTTCGAGATTCATATTCCCGGCACAAAGCATGAAACCTGTCCAGCAGCGGGTCGCGCAGAACATAGACCTCACGATCCGGTTCATACGCATGATGGGAGACCTGCTTTCCGCACTGCTCATAGCACTTGGTATTCTGAAATACGCTCTCACAGGCAAACCGTTCCACCATGTACTGATTATCCCAGGTGATCTCCGTGCAATCTCCAAGCATATCCATGAGCCTGTTCAATTTCCCGTGGCTCTCCAGCACTTTTGCCATGTTTAAGATCCTCATGGCTGCGTTCAAAGTATCTTCGTCCATGTCCGGCCTCCTATAAAAACGCTCTGGTTTTCACACAGGACGGCAAAATATCGGAAATCCGCCTGTTGATGTGGCGCATCGTATTACAAAGATTTTCCCGCCAGTAATAATAGTCGAGGATTGTGAACGGGTCCTCTTCGTCGAACTGATCAAAGTCGATTTGCTCCAGCCGGATGGGCTCTTCGCCCCCCAGTTGCGGAAGAACTGTGTCCAGCAGATAGGGGTTTAGCTCCTCGTCGAAGTGCGGCTCATGTTCCTCCGTCTGTCTGAGCTGTTTATGGAGTTCGCCAAGGTCTAACACTTTCCTCATCGCGCTGCTTCCTCCACTGGCTGAAGCTCAGCCACACAGAGAGCATAAGCCTCCGGATTGGAGAGGATCTGCCGCTCCTGCTGCTCATTGATGTAGTTGGAGCCAAAGCCTAAATAGTACAGACCCGCAGCGGCGGTAATATCGTCGGAAAAGAAACGCTGGGCAACATCCATCTGCTTATGCAGTTCAGGATCAGAAGAACGAAACGCCATGACGGTCAAAGTCGTTTCTTCATCAGGATGGAACTGACCAACTTTTCTGCCCAGAGCTCGAATGGCCTGAGTGCGGCTCCTGATCTCCTCCTCTTGATTTTCCCTGGCATGGAAATAGCAGAGCAGAAACTGTTCGGCTTCTGCACCGCCCAAAGCGACGCCGAAGGGCAGGTGAAGCGGCTCTCCATAGGGGGCTGCCGCGGGAGAGAAACGGGAGCAGACACCTCCCAGAAGCGGCTTCATGCGTTCCGCCGCCTGCGACCAAACCGCCGCCCGCAACGGGACGGCTGACGGGTTGCCTTGCACGATTTTCTGTGCATCAGGGGAAAGAGGCACAACAATGGTAAAATAGTTTTTTTCGTTCATATCATTTTCTCCTTTAAGTCAGCGAGCGGAAACCGCTCGGCGTCAGGATATTGAAGATCATCCGGTTGGAAATCGTCTCCCGTATCTCGGTGGAAATCAGGCGCCCATGGGGCCCCCTGTTTTCATCCGTGACGGTGTGCTTCTCTTTGATGATTCGGCCCTTGACGATATGCGGATATTCGCACTCCATCAGTCCGTTGATCAGGCCGGAGCCGCCGATCAGCCCCACCTGTCCGATAGACAGGGGCAGGGGCGGACGCTTGATCTCGCTGTCCAGCCGGCTTTTGGCAAACAGCCGGTCAAAGCCGGTGGAGTTTGCCAGCTGGCGGGCCAGCTCGTCTTCATTGAACACAGCCCCCCGGAATGTCTCCACCTTTTTGGAGACTGCCGGGAGCTCATAGCAGGCCTTGGGCAGAAGGTCGGCGGTAGGTAAGGTCTCCGGGTGCTCCGCGGCGGAGCACAGCGCCTCCGCATCCTGTTCCGCTTCCGTCCGTCTGTGGCGCACACCTGTGACGACCACCTGCTTAAACTGCTTGAACTCCCTGTCCAGGAAGCGGTGAATACGCACCTGTTCAAAGTTGTCACAGATGATGCCGCACAGATCTGCCGTCAGGCGGTAATAGGGGACAATGTAGATCAGAAGCCCGCCCATCATAAGAAGGGGGATGCTCTCAATCAGAAACCGCTTTTCGTCTCTGCTCCGTCCTCCATTCTCAGACAGGACAGACAGATAAGGCGGATTCAGGAAAACGGCATGAAAAGCGCCTGGGCTGATATTGGAGCCGAAGAAGCTGCCGAAGCCGACACGGTACAACTGCTGCTGTGCCTGTTCCGCCCGGTGGTCATCCAGTTCAATGCCGTAGCATTGGCTGTCCGTCCCAAGGGCGAGCCGAAGCAGGGCGTCTCCTGTTCCACAGCATGGGTCGATCAGGTTGGCCGTGTTCCCTGCGGGAAAGACAATGCTGTTGGCGATATACCCCACATGCGTGAGGTCCGTGGGGTAATGCCCCAGCCGGACATTGTTCATCAGGCGCCCGATGATTGAGGCGTCTGTGGTCTGATGGTCTGGAAGCGCGTCCGCAAACCGCTTCAGCACTTCGGTCAGTTTGGAGTAGTCCGCGGTCATCAGCGGAAAGGCTGCCAGTTGCTCCGCCAGCTTTTGCGCGGCAGGGGCCAGCGGATTCTCCAGCTCCATCAGGAAAGGCCGGGTCGCACGAATCTGTTCGACCAGATAAGTGCGCTGCCGCTCCAGCAGGCGGTACAGTTCAAATGCCTCCGCCTTTTTCTGGCCGGCCAAAAGCCCGGCAACCTGAGCCCGATAGGCTTGCAGGCCCTCCGAAATCAAAGTAATGGTACCGGCAAGCTCGCCAAGCTGTTCCAGGGCATAAAACCGCTGGGAAGGGGGCTGGCTTTGAGGCTGTGCCTCGTTTACCTGCTCCATGTTTGATCACCTCCGTGATTTAGCCAGAGGGGGACCGCGCTCCGCACAGTCCCCCTCTGCTTTCAGTGCCTACGCGGCACGGTTTGTAATAACAGGGTTTGCCGTTTTGCACGGCTCTTTCGGCCCATATCGGCCGACACAGCGTTTCAGGCGAAAAACGCCTGACTGGTCTATGTAGCCTTGGGCGCACAGCTCCCGGACCCGGGTTATCCCCATGGCGGTCACCTCCCGGCGCTGCCGGATGATGATGTTCTCCATAGGTCACGCAGCCTTGGGGAGGGTAGACGCGCTATCCTCCCGCGGAGTCAGCACAGTCTCCTCCTGCTTTGTGATACGCAGGGTGTATCCGCAGTCTTTCAGGAGACGGTACATGGCCTTGAGCCGCTTGAACTCGAAATCCTCTTCCAGGTCCAGATCCATTGGCTGGGTAACGGGCTGAGACTGAGAATCGCCGGCCCGCTCCGGCTTTGGCTGTTCCTGCTCCGTATCGGTGCTTTCCGGTGCCGGAGTTGCAACCTGGACATACGGGGCGTCTACCGGAATACGGTGGATCACGGACAGCCACAAGCGGCGAAAAAAGCCTGCCGCCAGGGTGCCGACGATCCCGCGCTTTTTCTCCGGAAGCGTGATAACATCATCGGCCTTGAGGGTACCGATGTTGTGCTTTGCCATGGTTAGCTTGGGGACCTCTACATACTCCGCCTCCAGATAGCAGGACACAGTTGCGGAGCCGGACAGGACGATCTCAGCGGCGCACACACGCTCAGCGGCCATGGTTTCTCCATTCATCGTGGCGCACTCAATATCCATCTCCGCCACATGGCGGGCGGAAACTGTGCCGGCTTTCAAAATGCCCTTGCCGGAAATGCTCCGGGCGTGCAGCGTTCCGTCCACGATCAGCGTGCCGTCATTGACGATGTTCTGGCAGTACAGGATCTCGTAATGCAGGGTTTTCCCCTTGGGAATATACAGGTTTTTCATTGTGATCGCTCCTTTTTTATTATGCGACTTCTTTCAGCCGGACCGGTAGGACCATGGCCAGGTCGTCTTTACCATCCGTCAGGATCATGGGAGAGTGCGGGTGTCCCATTTTCATGGTGACCGTATGCACTTTCTTTGCCTTGAACTGCTCCAGCCCCTCCAGCAGGTATTTCGGGTTGAAGCCCCGCGCCTCAACGGGCGGCAGGCCGACCTTGGAGAGATAGGTGCCTCCTGGTGTTTCAAGAGAGAGTGTGCCCCCGTCAAACCGAATCGGCTTTCGGGTTTTTGCGGTGATAAAGCCGTTGAGATACCTGACTTCATCCAAAAGCTGATCCACATCAACGGGATATTCCGTACTGAACGATGTGGGAATCGCCCTTTCGACATCGAAGCCGTCATAGCCGGGTATCCGGGTGAGCACACGCAGCGTTTCGCTTTCAACCGCAGCCCACTCCTCTCCAACGGAGATCGTGCAGTCCTGCTCCTTGAACATCGTAAGCTCTGCCATGACCTCCGGCGGAATGTAAAAAGGTTTTTCCACATTGACGGCGGGATCGGTGCTCATTGCCAGGCGGTAGCCGTCCACAGCGATGATCTTGTCCTTCAGAAATTCAATACAGCACTGATTTGGTCTGGCGTCATTCGAGGAAACGGCGTATTTCACCCGCTTGAACCGCTCCAGCAGTCTTTTCGGATTGACAGGGTAATGACGATCCAAAGGCTTCTCCTTGAGCTCGGGGAAATCGGAAGTGCGCTCCGTACTGCGTTTCAGGCTCCGTTTCCCGTCGCTGATAGAAATTTGGCCCCTCGGATCAGGGTTTGTCTCTGTGGGTTCAATCGTGTAAGTGAGCTCCAGTTCTCCGGAAAAGTATTTGCAGGCGGAGAGGATTTTCCGGGTCCCCACAAACACAAAGGAGAAAGAATCCCCGACTGAGGGAATCGTACTCATACACCACTGGTCTAAATTGGTGCAGGTCAGGACACAGTGCCCATCCTCAAAGCGGACCTGTGCTTCCTCCAAAATAGGAAGGCGGGAACGCTTGGCGGCAAAGCGCAGCACATTACCCAATGCTTCGTGGAAGTGTGCGGCGTCAACATAGGCATGGAAGGTACTCATGCGGCTTTCCTCCTCGTTGGCTGTTTTTGAAAAGATCGGATGTTCACCGATTTGGTAGAGAAGGTGGTCTGCTGTACGGTGTTGCAACCGATGACCAGAATGTTGTAGATCATAGTGACCACGGCAGTGGCGGCCATCAGGTTTGCCACGATGGTCTGCGGGGCGGAGACCGACGCCTCCGCACAGGAGACCTCCGTGGGGAACAGATCTTCCGGGGTGCTTACCTCCGGGTAAAGCATCCCCACAGGCTTGTAGACGGTTTTACCGGCTCTGCGGATGCCGCAGACAATTTGGCCGGTGTATTCTCCATTCCCGGAGTCAATGTAGATCAGGTCCCGCGCTCTGAGGAATACCTCGTGACAAAGTTTACGAGACTTGTTGTTATCCACGGCTCCGATCAAAATGACCAGTTCCGAGTTGGTGACCCATCTGCCCGTGTTTGGCTCAGACCCATACACATAGTGGCGAAATACTTCGGGCCTAAGCAGTTCTTCCAGTTGTCCGGCATCCTCGATAAAACGGGGAATATACGAGGTTTCAAGGCCGAACACATCGGAATATCGCTCTGCGATTACCCTGGCCTTGTTTTCGCCAAGGTCAGCCTCTGTGAAATTCTGGCGCACCAGATTTTTAGGCTCCACTTTATCACCGTCGCAGATGATAAATTTCACCGGACGCTCCAACGCATATAAGAGCCGGTAAAGGTGCGGCGCAATGTGGGCTCCGGTCCCGCCGGCGCCCAGCATGACGATCTTTACAGGCCGTTTTTTTGAGAAGTTCATGCGGCCACCCCAAAAGCGCCCTCTGCATCCGTGCAGATCTGTGTCAGCCATTCCGGGGGAAAGTGCCCTACCGGGGGCATCTCCAGGACCTGCTCGGGGGCAATCTCCAGGAAGCGCCCACCGTTGCTGATGCGCACTGTGATCTCCGGGAAATAACGGTCCAGCCGGCCGACTACCATATAGACCCGGGTTGCCCTTTCGTCATGGTCATCCGTCTTGGAAAATACCGCGGGCATCCGGATTTGGGAGTGCAGGTCAGCGTAGTGGATATAGCGGTCGCTGGTCATCAGCTCTTCATCGTCCAGAAGGGCGTCAACAGAAACTCCGCTCACGATCTGCTTCGGGACGCGAATAAAGTACCGCTGCTCCTGCTTATCCCAGTAGAAATGCACCAGGGCCTCCGCCGGTTGCCGCCCCTTTCCCTTGCGCATCATCGTGCGGAACAGGCCTATGGCCTGCTCCATCAGCGAATAGGGAATGCGGGGCAGGAACGGGTGGAAACCCGGCCGAATCTCATCCAGCACGGTGATGTTTTCAGCGGGGGTGACAAACTCCCCCGCGCCTGTAATACGGCGCTCATAGACCTTTCCATCCCGCCCGGGGATAAAGGTGATGGTTTTAGGCGAGGCCTGGGCCTCCGACAGATACAAAAAAGCGCCCTTATATGCACTGGCATCTCCCTTTTTCTGCATACTGATTGAGGGTTTGACCAGGCACTTGGGGTGCTTGTCGGTTGCCTTCTTCAAAGCGTTGATAAATTCCTTGGAGGTTTCGATCTCGCGCTTGATTTGGCCGATTTTGGTTTTCTTGGGGAGAACGATCTCCTTGACGATCTTGCCGTAAACGACTTTCCAGCTCAGGCTCTGCGCTTCATCAAACTCCGGAAAGTCCGTCAGCTTGGAGAGGCGGAGTTCATCGAATGTCTGCTCGGTGTCTTCGATGGGCGCTTCCGATCCATTGTAGGAGAACACCGGAAGCTGGGCGAAGATGGGTTCGGCCACTTTTGGGGCGGTCTTTTCTTCTTGACGCTCCATAGCGGCAAGAAGGGGATTGTCCTCCGCTTCCTCCGGCTTATCAGAGGCATGGTCCTCCTCAGCTTTCGGCGCAGGAGGTGATTTTGGCTGTGGATCTTGAGGGGCCGGAGATTTGGAAATCTCATGGGACTCATCCTCTTCCACGGTCTCGTGATTCTGGTCGGTTTCGTCTTTCTCTTCCGGGATTGAGTCATCTGCCTGCACAGCGCCGGCGCCTTCTGCCGGAGGCTGTTCTGTCGCTTCTCCGCCCGCGAGCAGATCAGCAAATGGGTTTTGGGTGTCGTTGCCGGTCAATTCAGTGAAACCACGCAGGTCGAATGGATTGTCACCGCTCTCCTCGGCTGTCCCTCCAGGGAATGTAAACAGGTTTTCATTCATGGTCGTGTGCTCCTTTCTGTGTTTGATGCACAAAAAAGCCGCAGCCACCCCTGAATGGAG
>OLGH01003517.1_pt1 | contig 10637 bp, 10 predicted proteins | sample 1604851 | NCBI WGS metagenome assembly OLGH01 (sample SAMEA3888894, study PRJEB22519) | human gut metagenome | biome: human gut; feature: human-associated habitat; material: faeces | place: Denmark | collected 2010
AATCATACATTACGTGTTCGCCGGATTGAAACGCATCATTCTTCGCTTCACATTGGGCACTGGCAGGGAGGGCGAAGATTCCCGTCAGTAATGCCACCAATCCAATAATAAGGTTACGTCGAGCGTCAACGACGGCGGTTCTGATTATTTCGATCCCTATCTTTCTTTTTCTTGTCTTCATCTGGTTTTTGTTTTTTAAGTTCGTCCGGTTTCTGCTTATCTACTGGAGTCGCATGAATATCCCACGGTTGGGTCACATCCCACAACGCTTTATATTCCAATATCGTCGGATAGTAGTAAACAGCCTCCGGCTGGATGCCTTTAGCAAAGTCTCCCGTGTCCCATTCACCATTTCCATTTGTGTCATTGATTAGTCGGGCTGCATATTTTCCCGGATTCAGGAAGTAGAAATCGACCATTCCGTCCTCTTCCACTCTCCGCTTACGGACTACCTTGTCCTGAGCGTCAAGCAATTCGACAAAGGCCAGTGAGTCTACTCCCGTCACATTGAAATGAAGTGTGAAATATTCATCTTCACTACGCACCTTGAATCCTTGTTTTATCTTATCGGTAAATAATCCGTATATTCCGTGGAAGGCAGTCGAGTCTACCGAGAATTCATATTCCAATGTCGGTTCCCAGTCATAATACAGATTAAACTTCTTCAGATTCACTGAATCCTGCTCAAACTCGAATGGTATATCTTTCCAGAGCGTATCTACTTTTTGCCGCAGATGTATGGCAGCGGTGTCATAACTGGCTATCGGTTCTTCAAAATTCAAAGAAATAGATCCATATACATCCATTGACGAAGGGGCACTAACATTCACCGGCAAGAATTTCGTCGGTTCGGGTTCATCTTCTTCCCCTTTCTTTTTCTTCTTTTTCTTTTTGTCCTTATCCGGCTCCTCTTTCTTATATTTCTGTTTCGAAACGAGGTTCAGCGTATCTGTACGGGGCACTAGCTGATTCAAAGTATCTGTATAAAGATAAGTCAGACTCATGGCCAGCGTATCCTGCTTGAAGAGCAGAGAATCTTTCACCCAATAATGGATCGTATCGTTCCGCTGATTCTTTTCGATCACAAAAGCATCCTTTTCATCGAAGTTCAAGCCTTTCAAGACAGGCAAAGTGTCCGCCTTACCGGCGAAATAGAAAGTGAACTTTTGAGGAACCAGTCTTTCCGACTTGATAAGATATTGCGAATAGTTGAGTTCTTTAAAGGCACGGAGGATGACATCATCCGGCAAATAATGCATATATTTCTTCTCAACAATCGTGTCGTAAGTCAATGAGTCCACCCAAGCCGTATCCATGCGGATGCGTTCTTCCATGCGGGGGATAATCAACGAATCGTGGAAAGCAATCATCTCGCTCTTCTGATTAAAAGTAAAGTTCTGGTCGGCATCCATCAAACCGTAGATACGATACTTACCGGGAGCTATACCCCGGATAGAGAAACGGCCACGGCTGTCTGTACGTGCCACACGGTCGAAAGGCAATTTATTGAAAGCCGAATCGTTCAGGTTGGAATGTAGTCCGACAAGCATACCTTTAATAGGCTCCAGGTTAGAGGCATCGAGCATCGTTCCTGCTACTTCCATCGTATCGATTTCCGTACCGGTAGAGAACGTAAATGCAAAGTTACCCAACGGATTACCTTCATTATTGTCGACAATTGCATCCGAGAAGTCAATCGTATAGGTCGTGTTAGGTTTCAGAGAGTCGAGCAGGTTGACTTGTATTCTCTTGCCGGAAGCCTTGATTTCCGGTTGCTGTATCTGGGGAGGGGAAACAACGACTTTCTCGGTCGCTTTCTCCAGCTTAATAAACTCGTCGAACATCAAAGAGACTTTAGCCCTTTTATTATTCAAAGCCCCCGCCTCCGGAGTACTGCCGATGAAACGGGGCGGCGTCTCATCGTATGGTCCACCGTCCGGCCGTCCAATACTGGCGCAGGAATATAACATCGCCCCCAGCGTTACTACCGGAAGCACCTTGCGAACTATTTGTTTTATCTTTTGATTCTCAAATTGTAACATGCTGCAAAAATAAGCGTTCTTATTCAATAAATACCACACTTTCTAGCTAATTTATTAAAAAAGGAAAGGGTGACTTAAGGTAATAAACAATATTTGCGACGTTTTTATTTTTTTCCTGCTAATATAATTAGTTTTATTGCCTAAAGAGATTACCTTTGTTGCCTAATCTTTTTTCGTTTAACTATAGTTATACGCAAAGATAACCATAGTCTCCCTTGCGTATAACTATAGTCATACGAAAGGGAAACCATAGTCAAACGAAGTAAGAATAACGAATGAAACAAATCCGCGCAGGCAATCGGATAGATAAAAGTGCCGATATAAAACAATTCTGATTATGAGTATACATTACGACCTTTACGACACGCCCGACATTCAGAAGAAAGGCGAAGAACAACCGCTTCATCCCCGTGTTGTTTTCAACGGGACGATCGATCAGGAAGAATTTCTGGATCGTGTTCACAAATTCACCGGAATAAGCCGTAGCCTACTGGTAGGTGCCATGCAGTCTTTCCAAAATGAATTACGAGATTTGCTTGCAAACGGATGGATTGTAGAACTGGGTGACATCGGATATTTTTCCGTATCTCTACAAGGACCTCCCGTAATGAAAAAGAAAGATGTACATGCACAATCCATCAGCTTGAAAAATATCAATTTCAGGGCTGGCAAACAGTTCAAGAAAGAAGTGGGCCAACAAATGAGACCGGAGCGCGGAGCATCGTTCACCCGCCCTCACGGGAAAGGACGCAGTGAAGAAGAATGTCTGAAGCTAATCAATGAACACCTCCAACGATTTCCCTGCCTGACCCGTGCAGATTATTGCCGAATGACAGGACATGACAAACAACGGGCGATCAATGAGTTAAATATCTTTATCGAACGTGGATTGCTAATACGCTACGGAGCAGGGAAACTGGTGATTTATGCAAAGAAGAAAGAAGAAACGGCCATATAAAAGACAGACCACTATAAGCATTTGGCAAAATGATAAAAAGAATCCTGTAATGAACAAGAAATTAACAGTTCATCACAGGATTCTTTCCATAGCATATTATAAAAATAACTCTGAAGATAGTGCTTGGTTACTGATTAGAATTCCTCTATCTCTTCAACAGACAAACCGGTAGCCTGCATAATGGTAGCAATCGGAATGTCGAAAGATTTTAGTTTATGGGCAGTAGCCCTTTTTTCTTCCTGACGTCCTTCTCCAAGTCCTTCTTGACGTCCCTCCAATTTAGCAGTACCTAATACATCATTCTGTATCATCACTGCATCTATATGCCGATCGTATGCCAATTTTTCAGCCTTATCCATATTATAATAGACGAGCTTCTTACGAGCCTCTTCCAAACCCGGTGCCTTTGTATCAGGGCGTATACAGCCCGTCTTAAGATACTCAATCCACTCTTCCAAAGGAGTAACAGCCACTTTATTAAACTCGTTCACACGGATAAGGAAATATTTCTGCCGGTAACTTACGAGCAATAGCCCCTTGTTCTTTGGTAGTCACTTTCAAACATTCACCCGTATGTACCCCCAAGAAAGTATTCTGACCATGGTATAAGTAATCACTCCCCTGACCAATATCAAAATAAAGAATACTAATGGAATATACCTTCTTAACATTCGAGTAGATTGCACCTCAATGAACAATTACATAGCAATTATTTCAATTCATTTTTAACAGTTTCTGAGTTTTAATTATTTGGCGCAAACAGCCAAATTCACTACTTTTGTAAAGTCAAATATATTAAAATGAAAAAGGTTTATCTATTACCAAAAGACCTATAATGTAATATAGTACCCATGAGAATTGCAATAACGTTTTTCGTAGCTTTAGTTTTCAATAGTTTGCTGCAAGGCTCACCTATACCTTTTTCTCCTATAGTGAGGAGCTATTCGGTATCGGATTATGATGCCGGTGTTCAGAACTGGTCCATTGTCCAGGACGAAAGGGGGATGATGTATTTTGGTAATAACAGTGGATTGCTGGAATTTGATGGTAACACCTGGAAGCTGTATGAATTGCCGACAAAAGGTATTGTGCGTGCCGTATATATAGGTAAAAATGGAAAAATCTATGTAGGTTCTTACGAGGAGTTCGGCTATTTTATTCGTACTCCTTATAATACTCTTGAATACTACTCCTTGAAAAATGATGTGAAGGATTTTGTATTCCACAATGATGAAATCTGGAATATCGTATGTGTACAGGGAGAAATAGTGTTCCAGTCGTTTGGATCTCTCTTCTTTTATAACGGGAGTTCGGTAGAAGGTATCCGATTGAAAGAGCTACCACTTAATTTGTTCCAGGTTGGAGATACTTTCTATTCTCAAAGAATAAATGGGGGGCTTTGTGTCTTTTCCGATAGAACATTGAAAGAACTGGTTCCCAGAAGAATGTTTGAAGATAGTGATGTTTTGGCCGGTTTGCCTTATGGAGATGCAGTTTTAATGCTTACCCGCAACAAAGGAGGGTTCCTCTATCAAAATGGGGCGGTAGAAAAGTGGCAGACTGAGTGCGATGATATATTCAGGAAACATACCATTAACCGCGCAGTGATGACCAAAGACAGTTGCTACATTCTTGGTACAATATCCAGTGGCATATATGCACTGGACAAGCAAGGACGATTACTCTGGAAAGTCAATACAGACAATAAATTGCAGAATAACACTGTTTTGAAACTGTATTGTGACGAGGATAATAATATATGGACAGCTTTGGATGAAGGCATCGCCTATATACATAATAATTCGCTGATATATTATTATGAACCGCCGTTCCGTAAAATAGGTATGGTGTATGATATTTTGGTAAAGGAAGATGAAGCGTATATAGCTTCCAACCAGGGACTTTACTGGCTCAAAGATGGAAAAACGGAACTGGTTCCCGGGCTGGAAGAACAAACATGGTTTATTGATGAGTGGGGAAAACAGATCTTTTGCGGACACAACAAGGGAACATTCTTGATATCAGGATTGAAATCCAAACTGATTTCTGATGCAAAAGGAGGAATGTGTATGGAAAAGATTGAATTGAAGGAACAGACTTTTTTATTGGAGGGAACTTATGCACTTTTAAACTTGTATACAGAAGATACTTCGGGGATATATAATTTTACTCGACCTTTACGTGGATTCAGCCACATGGTGCGTCATATCGAAGTGGACCATCAAGGAAACATCTGGGCGAAGCATTTGCGGAACGGCTTATATCGTTTCCGCATTGATCCTGATATGAAACGGGTGGGTGATATAAGGAAGTATAATAATCTGGGAAATGTAAAAGGAGGGAGTTTCACTCTTTTTAAAATCAATGGAAGGGTGGTTTTCTCGAATGGGGAAGCCTTTTATACTTATGAGGATATGACTGATTCGATAGTTCCCTATGCAGCTATGAATGAGCAACTGATGGAGTTGAAAGCAATCAAAGCGGTGAGCCCTGCAAGTGGAAATAATTATTGGTTTGTAGGCGACAGAATGGTATATCTGAGCAAAGAGATGTGCCAACTGCTCAAGGCGTGGCGCAAGGAATGCGAATGGGATAGGCAGCAGACCGCGAACGAAACTGTGGACGAGGATGACTACTTATTCCGTCAACCTAACGGAAAGCCTATGTGTCCCAGTACATTCACATATAGATTTAAACTGATTCTGAAAGCAAATAATCTGCCGCTGGATTTGAATGTGCATAGCTTGCGCCACACCAATGCCAGCCTGCTGATTGCGCAGGGCGTGGATGTACGAACGGTGGCTAGTCTATTGGGTCATGCACAGGCAAGCACTACGCTGGATATTTACGCCCACGCATTTGACAAAAATAAACGCAAAGCACAAGAGAAACTCGGAAAGGCGATTGGATTATGAGAAAAATCAAATTGACCCGTGCGAACAAAAGTATCCTGTTGAAAGCGCTTGCACCTTATTATTACAGTGAAAAAGCGCTTGGGCATAGCACAGAAAAACCGGGGCGACTGATACTAAAAATCAATTCTCTCCCAGCCGATAAAAGAGCAAGTTTCTCTGTAGAAGAAATTCACCTTATGCGAAGCACTATAAACAGGCTGAGGAACGAGCGTCTAGCAAAAGGTCAATACACCGATGCCGCAGATGATATGCTGCTAAAGTTGTTCTGAAAATCAAACACTAACAAAAACAAAAACCTCATTGCAAAAAACACATTGCAATGAGGTTTTCTGGTGCGACCGGGAGGATTCGAACCTCTGGCCTTCCGGGTCGGAGCCGGACGCTCTATCCAACTGAGCTACGATCGCTCATATGCCACATTTATGTGACTAATATAGTATAGCAAACCTGCCGCAAAAATGCAAATATTTCTTGGCGAATCCTTACGGAAAGTTTCTTACCGCCTACGTGCCGCACAGCTTCATGGGCAAGTTGTAAACAAATTTCACTTTTCTTGCGTAATTTTTGTCAGTTTGGCAGGAGGATTATCTTTTGTACCATGCCTCGTTTGTGCTTCCGGCAGTGTTTGCCTGCTACAAGACCGATGGAAACCTGAAAAAGGACAATGCTTACCTGCATCGGCTGATCGATGCCAATATCGAGGGCTATCGAGCAATCCGAAACGCCGGGCACGAAATTTTGCCGGATGCGGACAAGGAATTTGAGGGTGCAGCATGGACAAGGAAAAGAAGCCCTATATTTTCGTTGGACTTGTCTGTGTGCGGGAGAAATATCAGGGGCAGGGCTATGCCCGGAACGGCCAGTACACCCACATGGTGGATCTGCAGACCGAAAGCCAGCGCTGGGCCATCTGACCCAATTCAAAAACAGCCCCACGGCACAACAAAAAAGGACATCTATTCAAAAGAATAGGTGTCCTTTTTAGCACCTGAATCCGTCAGCTAACAGTCAAGCTTAAATCACTTTCTTATCACTGTTACCCTGCGCAAAGCTGTGCCCTATGGGAAGCTGGTAAATGGCGTTGACGTATGCAAATTCGGCAAACAATGGGTTGTGTCTGCTGCCGCTATGAAGCGGGCTTACGGTGAGGCAAAAGGCAGCGCCGTATCTCGCACGCATTGACCATTTTTTGACCACCAACTGACCACCGGCAGTAATTTTTGCTACCGGTGGTTAATTTTTATCGTTGGCACATTGTTTTGTGTTACTTGTGATAGATGTGTCCTAGCAGTGCAGAACCAACAAAAAATCACTGTATATCATCGAATTGTACTCCGCGTCGTAGTTCTCCGACCGAATACCTATAAGTAACTACGCTATAAGTTGTAAATTTACAAATAAATCAACGTACTATCGTTTGCTTTTTCATTCTTGTTCAGCTTTACAGCACTCGATTTCATGTCGTTTTTTATACGTTTTCCAACTCGCTTTTTATCGACTTCCAAACTATAATCAACTATATCCAAGCCTACGATTATTATGGCTTGAATTAATGTCTGCATAGAGATAGCTTATATCGGTAACAGCAAATCCAACAATATTGGCATCAAAAATTTTATACTAGCATAATGTGATTTCATTGACCTTTATACGCTCTATGTACTATAATTGATTTATCTTAATTGTAAATAACGCATTCGGAGATAGATGCTATGCTAGATTTATCCCAATTGAGTAAATACAAAGAAAACAACCGCATTGAAGCAAAAAAGGCTCAAGGTGGGCTACCCCGCAGCATTTGGGAAACATATTCGGCTTTTGCCAACACTTTCGGCGGTTATATTTTGCTCGGCGTTGTAGAAAATGCAGACAAGAGCTTTTCCAGCGTACCACTATCCTCTCCCGAAAAGATTGTTTCTGATTTCTGGAATAGTGTCAACAATCATTCCGTCGTCAATGTAAATATTCTTTCTGACCGAAATGTGCAGATTGTCGAAAGCGGCGGAAACCGAATTGTTATTATTGAGGTTCCCCGTGCCGACCGTCACGACAAACCGGTCTATATCGGAACCGATCCTTTTGCGGGTTCCTACCGCCGCAATGGCGAGGGTGACTATCATTGCACAAAAGACGAAGTGCGCGCGATGATGCGCGATCAGGCGGATATTTCACAGGATGCCCGCGTGATGGACACAATGACGACCGATGTGTTCGATATGGATACAATCCGCCGGTATCGCCAGCGTATGGACAATCTGCGTCCCGGGCATGTCTGGTCAGAACTGGCGGTTGAGGATTTCCTGCATCGTATTGGCGCTATGGCGCGGGACGGCAGTAGGAAACTGCGCCCTACTGCTGCGGGATTATTGATGTTCGGCCATGAATACGAAATTGTGCGGGAATTTCCGCATTATTTTCTGGATTATCAAGAGCATGACCGTTCGACCACAGAAGATGAACGTTGGACGGACCGTATCGTCTCCACTTCCGGAGATTGGAGTGGTAATATTTGCGATTTCTACTTCCGCGTATATAACCGAATTGCGCAGGATATTAAAGTACCTTTTAAGCTGGAAGGTACAGATCGCATTGACGACACCCCTCTGCATAAGGCTTTGCGCGAGGCTTTGGCAAACGCCTTGATTCATGCCGACTACTATGACCGTCGTGGTCTGGTGATTCAAAAATGGCCGGATAAGATTCGCATTGCCAACCCCGGAGCTTTCCGCATCAATGTGCAGGAAGCTCTTGTCGGTGGTGTATCCGACCCGCGAAACGAGTCGCTCATTAAAATGTTCAACCTGATAAATGTTGGCGAGCGTGCAGGAAGTGGATTGCCAAGTATTCGCTCCGTTTGGCAAAAGCAGGGGTGGCAGGTGCCAGAGATTGTAGAAGCATTTAATCCAGATCGGACAACGCTGACACTACCGCTTTCCGCCGCAAAAATGGCGGTAAAAAGTGGCGGCAAAAAAGTGGCGGTAAAACGTGGCGGCATTGCTGAACATCGCAAAGCGGACATTTTACAGTACCTGACAGACACTCCTGAAGCGGCAAGCAAAGAAATCGCCGAGGCGGTTGGACTACAGGTTTCCCGCACGAAAATGTATTTGGCAGAATTGATTGAACAAGAGGCTGTTGTTGCAGAAGGCGCCGGACGTGCGCGTAAATATCGGCTGAAAACATGAGTACAGTGATTGCATTTCGGAACATACAGTAATGAAATACCAATCAATGCCTATCCGCTTCACAAAACTGCTCAGCTACAATTTGGCGCATAATAGGCCCCGCAGGATTCGTTAATTTATAACGCGATCTATAAAAAGGTGGTGAATGTAGTGACTCTCAGAGAATACGCGAAGCTGATGAATGATACCACACTTCAAGGCAATCTTTCGAATGAGGAATATAATCGTCTGTATAAACCCCTATTGGACGGCATTCAATCGATGATTCCGCCAATGCTATTTCGCTATCGTTCCTGTAATGAACTTTCTCTTCAAGCCCTTTGGGATGATAAAATCTGGCTTTCCAAGGGAAATGTCATGAATGATGATTATGATGCGTTGCTGTATTTTGATAAAGCAAAAATCACCGCGTACGTTTTACAGGCTATAAACGAATTTTCACGGTTCACTTCGGGAAAAGTTTCTTGGGAAGAACTTCCGCAGGTAGTACAACGCTTTTTCCCGCGTGAAGTTCTTTGCCAGATGAGAGAATCCGTTGCGCATATTACTGCAAAGGATATGGAAACTTATTTACGATACTTTGAAGCATTTTCTCAAAATGCTATTAAAGCATACTCTCCGAAAATTTCGGTTTTAACGCAAAATACATTAAAATTCGCCTGTTTCTCTGATACGATTACATCTGCAAATAAGTGGGGACATTATGCATCCTCAAGTACAGGATTTTCCATTGGATATAACTTTCGAGGTTTTCCATGTGTTGATTCTGTAGGTGAAGGAAACAGTGAGTTGCCCACTCGATGTGAATTGTTCCCAATTATTTACCAATCAAGGCGTTACGACGCAACGCCTTATGCCGAATGGCTTTTAATATGTTCTCTTGTAAACGACTATTTTAAGACATTTTCCAGTCAGGGAAACATACTTGATGCCGCTAAAATCCTTCCGTGCCCCGATATGCTTGCACCTACCAAAATAATGATACATAAATCCACAGAGTGGAAATCCGAGCATGAATGGCGTCTTATGGGGGCTTTCGCAACACCCGCGCTACTTTCAGAAGAACACACATTTGTAAAGAAAAAAGCGTGTGCTATCTATCTTGGTAGAAAGATTTCTCCTATATATGCGCGTTTGCTTTTGGACATTGCAAGAGAAAAAAGAATTCCTGTCTATAAAATGTTTATTAATGCAAACTCGAGAAATTATCACCTAAAGCCACGTTGCGTATTTTCACCAGACGGCGCTGAAAAAGTCTATCCGTTGACCACCAACTGACCACCGGCAGTGATATTTTCTGCCGGCGGTCAGTTTTTATCGTTGATACATTGTTTTATATCACTGCCGATAGATGTAGCAGAGCTGTGCAGAACCAACAAGAAATTACTATATATCATCAAATTACATGCCGCGTCGTAGTTCTCCGACAACTGCGACATCGCAGGTTTTAGGCTTGTTTTTGTTCGATACAGCGTGATTTATGTTCGTAAAAGCGCGGTGGTCAACGGTAGTCAGACCACGAATTGACCACTATTGG
>OLGH01003519.1_pt1 | contig 10631 bp, 8 predicted proteins | sample 1604851 | NCBI WGS metagenome assembly OLGH01 (sample SAMEA3888894, study PRJEB22519) | human gut metagenome | biome: human gut; feature: human-associated habitat; material: faeces | place: Denmark | collected 2010
GAAGTCCGCCTGATGGGAATGAAGATGCATCCGGCTCACCTTTGATCAGTTCTTTTCCTGAAAAGCTCATCAGTACTTTTCCATTTGGAAGTGGTGCTGAAATAAATGAATCATGCTTTTCAGCAGTTACACCTGTCAGAGGCTGAAACCAGTGAGTATAATGTGTAGCCCCTTTCTCAATTGCCCATTCTTTCATCTCATGTGCAATTACATCTGCTGTCTCAAGATCCAGCTCTTTTCCTTCTTCAATTGTCTGTTTTAATTTTTTGTATACTTTTTTCGGAAGTCTCTCCTGCATTACTGCATCGTTAAAAACATCTTCGCCAAAAATTTCTGCCACGCTTAACCATCCACTACTCATAATTACCTTCCTTTCTCTAACGCAAAAAAACGAGGAAGCTCCACTTTGTGGAACTTCCTCGTTCATTGTGATCTCTGTTATTTAAGATATATTTACGATACTCTTTTTTCTTTCAAATTTCAAGACCAATTTTTTAATTTGTGTATATTTTCACAAAACTTCATAAGTTTTCAACTTCTTTTTCAACACTTATACCAGTCACTTCTTAGACCTCGAACAGCAGATCTCCGTAAGAAGGCATCGGCCACATATTCTTGTTGACGATCATTTCCAGTTCATCCACTGGTTTTCTTAAAGCTTCCATTGCCGGTACAACTTTCTGCATGAAGAAGAATGCCTGTTCTTTTCCTTCTGTCTCCGGTACTTCTGCCACAACAGTTTCCAGTGCTCTGAGTGCTTCTTTTGTGTCTTTCAAAAGATCAGCCGACTGTACAAGAAGTTCTTCCTGTACACCTGTATATGCTGCAGCGCTTGCCTGTTTTACCTGGTTGATCGAATTAGCCAGCGAAGTTACATATTGGATCACAGCCGGGATAATATGCTTGCTTGCGATATCGATCATGGAACGTGCTTCAATGTTGATTGCCTTTGAGTATGCCTCATATTTGATCTCTGCACGGGATTCCAGTTCTGCACGGCTGAATACATCGAATTTTTCAAACATTTCAACCGCATTGTCATATGTCAGACATTCAATAGACTCTACCATGGTCTTAATATTCGGAAGTCCTCTTCTTTCGGCTTCCTTCACCCACTCATCAGAATATCCGTTGCCATTGAATACAATTCTCTGATGTTTGGATGCATATTCCTTGATCAGATCATGGACTGCAAGATCAAAATCTTCTGCTTTTTCGAGTACATCGCAGGCATCAGAGAAGGACTCAGCCACGATTGTATTTAATACTACGTTCGGTGCTGCCACCGAGTCTCTGGATCCTACCATACGGAACTCAAATTTATTTCCTGTAAATGCGAATGGTGAAGTACGGTTTCTGTCAGTTGCATCCTTTGCAAAATCCGGGAGCGTACTTACACCGGTATGTAATTTGCCGCCTTTTAAGCTGTGTGCAGCTTCTCCGGTATCAATAAGCTGTGCAAGCACGTCTTCAAGCTGTTCTCCGAGGTATGCGGAAATAATTGCCGGCGGTGCTTCATTTGCTCCAAGTCTGTGATCGTTTCCTACGTCAGAAGCAGATTCACGGAGCAGGTCTGCATGCAGGTCTACTGCACGGAGAATACAGGTCAGAACCAGAAGGAACTGAATATTATCATGAGGTGTCTTTCCCGGATCCAGAATGTTGATCCCATCATCTGTAACCAGTGACCAGTTATTATGCTTTCCGGAACCATTTACACCTTCAAACGGCTTTTCGTGTAACAGGCATTGAAGATTATGGCGATATGCCACTTTCTTCAGCGTCTCCATGATCAGCTGATTATGGTCAACTGCTACGTTGCACTGTGCATAGATCGGCGCAAGCTCATGCTGTCCAGGTGCCACTTCATTGTGCTGTGTCTTTGCAGCTACACCCATCTTCCAGAGTTCTTCATTGACATCAGTCATAAATGCTGCAATTCTCTCACGGATCGCACCAAAATAATGGTCATCCAGTTCCTGTCCCTTCGGAGGATTTGCTCCGAATAATGTACGTCCTGTAAATACAAGATCCTTTCTCTTAAGATATTTTTCTCTGTCTACCAGGAAATATTCCTGCTCAACTCCAACAGATGGTGTAACCTTTTGGGACGTTGTGTTTCCAAAAAGACGCAGAAGACGGATGGATTGTTTGTTGATTGCTTCCATAGAGCGAAGAAGAGGTGTCTTCTGATCCAATGCTTCTCCGGTATAGGAACAAAATGCTGTCGGTATATATAAAATCGATCTTTTCCCATCCGGACTCTTTTTAACAAATGCAGGCGATGTACAATCCCACGCTGTATAACCTCTTGCTTCAAATGTGGAACGCAGTCCTCCTGACGGGAAGGAAGATGCATCCGGTTCTCCTTTGATCAGCTCTTTTCCCGAAAACTCCATCAGGATCTTTCCATCTGACTTCGGTGCTGAAATAAACGAATCATGCTTTTCAGCTGTTGCTCCTGTAAGAGGCTGGAACCAGTGCGAATAGTGAGTGGCACCCTTTTCAATCGCCCACTCTTTCATCTCATGTGCAATAACGTCTGCTGTTGCAGCCTGAAGCTCTTTACCTTCTTCGATCGTCTTTTTCAGCTCTTTGTAAGTCTTCTTCGGAAGTCTTTCCTGCATAACAGCATCATTGAAGACGTTTTCTCCAAATATTTCTGCTACACTAATCCATTCGCTCATCCCATGTACCTCTCTTTTCTACTACTCATTTTCTACTACTTATACAAAACGGTCGTTTTTTGATTCAAATAAAGGAGTCTTGCACTCACGCAAAACTCCTTTTATACCGTTTTCTTCGGACGCCTTTGTCCATGATATTATCAAAAATCAGACTATTCAGCTTTTCCGTCAGAACCGAACAGAATCATTTTCTCTTTTACTTTTTCAACGATTGCATCTGCACCCGGTTTCAGAAGTTTACGTGGATCGTATCCTTTTCCTTCAAGATCCTTTCCTGCTTCAATGTATTTGCGGGTAGCTTCTGCGAATACCAGCTGACATTCTGTATTAACATTGATCTTAGAAACTCCAAGGTCAATTGCTTTCTTAATCATATCATCCGGAATTCCTGTACCTCCGTGAAGTACGAGCGGAAGTTCTCCTGTGAGCTCCTGAACTGCTGCAAGAGTCTCAAAGCTGAGTCCTTTCCAGTTTGCCGGATATTTTCCATGAATGTTACCGATACCTGCTGCAAGGAAATCAACGCCAAGGTCTGCAATCATCTTGCATTCCTTAGGATCTGCGCATTCGCCCATTCCTACAACACCGTCTTCTTCTCCACCGATAGAACCAACTTCTGCTTCGATAGAAAGTCCTTTTCCATGGCAAAGTTTAACAAGTTCTGTAGTCTTCTCAATGTTTTCTTCGATCGGATAATGAGATCCGTCAAACATAACTGATGAGAATCCTGCATCTATACATTTCAGGCAGCCTTCATAGCTACCATGATCAAGATGAAGTGCAACCGGAACCGAAATGTCCATTTCTTTGATCATTCCATTTACCATTCCTACAACTGTTCTGTATCCAGCCATGTACTTTCCTGCGCCTTCAGACACACCAAGAATAACCGGTGATCTTAATTCCTCAGCTGCAGTCAGAACTGCTTTGGTCCATTCAAGATCGTTGATATTAAACTGTCCTACTGCATAATGACCTGCTTTTGCTTTTTTTAACATCTCTGTTGCTGAAACTAACATTTTGTATTCCTCCACTTCTCTGTTAAAGGCTTTTATAGGCTGACCCCCAGGGGAATCGAACCCCTGATTCGACCGTGAGAGGGTCGCGTCTTGACCGCTTGACCAGGGGGCCAGATGTATGTTCATTAGCTGTCTGGCTAACTCACTTGCTTAGTATAACGTACTTCTTTTCATTTGACAAGACCTTTTTTTATTTTTTTACTGTTCCTCTTCCGGAACTACGATTTTAAGCGCCTGTTTCGCGTTCTTGATGCAGACACTGTCGTGTTCCCCACCGAACTCTCCATCCAGCGTCCATGGGATCTCTTCCACTGATTCAAAATGGATCTCACCTGTCTTAAATGAATAAATGTGCTTCGTATTGATCTGGCTGCTCAGAAGCGCCCCAATGATCTCCTGAAGCGCGAGCGGGTTCTTCGGTGTCCGGATCAGGGTAACCTCAAATTCTCCGTCATCAAAAACCACATTCTTCCCGATCATATTACGGAAACCGCCAACAGATCTGGAATTCGTCACCATACCATAAATAAATTCGTCCTCAATCGTTTCTCCGTCATGTGTCACTTTTAATTTATATGACGGGATATCAAAAATTCTGGTTGCTCCTTCCAGCACATATGCCAGATGTCCCAGAACATTCTTCATTTCCTGCTTTGTCTCATAAGATACATCCGTGAAGAGTCCGAATGCTGCAATGTACACGAACACATCTCCGTTAAACCGTCCGATATCACAGGGAAATTCTTTTCCCCCTGCAGCTGTACTTGCCGCCTGGAGAAGATTCTTCGGGATATGGAGACTGCTCGCAAAGTCGTTGGTCGTTCCTGTCGGGATGTAACCGACCGGAATCTTTTTTTCTCTCTTCATCATTCCGGTTACGACCTCATCAAGTGTTCCGTCACCACCACTGCAGATCACACGGTCATACTCCTCTGTAAATGTCTTTACTTTATAATAAGCGTCTTTATATTTCTGCGTCGGATATACAACCACTTCATATCCTGCTTTTACAATAATGTCAATAATATCAGAAAGCTTCGGTTTTAAAAGTCCCTTTCCTGCATTCGGATTATAAATAAACAATGCTTTTTTCATACGTCCGTCCTCCTGTTATCTGTTTTTTCTCTATAAGGGCTGTCCCCACAGCTCCTTACGGATACATGCATTATAGCATAAAGAGCCTGCTTTCGGCAGACTCTTCAAAGTTTTATGCAATTATCTGTTCTTAACGTTCACAAGAAACCTTTCGATACCAGCTGCTGCTTCCTTTTCATCTGTTCCGTTCGCAACAACGGTGATTTCCTCTCCCGGCATCAGTGTCAGACTCATCATCCCCATAATGCTCTTTGCATTGACTTGCTTCTGGTCAACTTCGATATATACCGAACTTGAATACTGACTAGCTTCCTGAACAAGAAGTGCAATCGGTCTGGCGTCTAATCCCTCGGACAATTGAATCTTAACAGGTTTTTTGATCATAATGTTCCTCCTTGCTTAGCCCTTATCTCTTCCGCCATTTCACTTAACTTGCGCAATCTGTGGTTCACTCCGGACTTGCCTACCGGATTTTGCAGAAGTGCGCCTAACTCTTTTAAAGATGCCTCCGGATATGTAAGTCTTGTAAGGGCCATGTCCTTCAATCCTTCCGGCAGCTTATCGAGTCCTTTTGTTTCCTCAATATACCTTATATCGTCGATCTGCTTTACAGCAGCGGAAACCGTTTTATTGATATTCGCAGTCTCGCAGTTCACTTTTCGATTCACCGTATTCCTCATATCTTTCAATATACGGATATTCTCCAACTCCATCAGTGACTGATGTGCCTCCATCACATTCAGCACATCCACGATCTGAGCTCCTTCTTTCAGATAAACCACAAATGATTTCTTCCTTGATACAATCTTTGCGTCCAGAGCAAAACATCTCATTATCTTCTGAATCTGCTGCGCTTTTCCCATCGACGCACAGACAATTTCAAAATGATAGGACTTCTCCGGGTCGCTCATGGATCCCGATGCAAGAAAAACGCCACGCAGGAAAGACCGCTTACAGCAAGTCTCCTGAATCACGACATTCTTTACTACAGAAAGCTCTTCTTCCACGTCTCCATAAGGATTGAGCAGTTTTGCCGCCTGAAGCACCCTGATAGCATCTTCGTGTTTTTTTACAACTATATAATAGTAGCTGCTGCCTTTTTCCCGGTTCACCCGAATAGCGATATCAACCACTATATTAAACGTTCTTCTCAATAAAGTAAAGCTTTTTCTTGCAACTGCCAGATTTTCCGTATGAATCTTAAGTGCTGCATGACCTCTGCTGTCGATCATGACAGCCCCGCACATGCTGATGATCGCTGCAAGTTCTGCAATCTGGCAATGTCTTGCAGGACTTAGCTGACGCGATATTTCTTCTTTAATATTTCCAGAAAAAGACATACTATCACCTATTTTGCTTTCGTAATTGCATCTTTCTCGATATCACGATGCTCTTTTCTTACACCGTACTCTTTCTCTGCCACAGACAGCCGTTCATACAACTCATTGGCAAGTGTCACGGAGCGGTGTTTTCCGCCGGTACATCCGATTGCGATCACAAGCTGGTTCTTTCCTTCTGCAACATAGTTCGGAATCAGGAACTCAACCATGTCGACCAGCTTCTTCAGGAATTCTTTTGAAATATCGTTATTCATCACGTAATCCCTGACCGGCTTGTCATTGCCACTCTGCGGGCGAAGTTCATCAATATAATACGGATTCGGAAGGAATCTGACATCAAATACAAGGTCTGCATCACTCGGAATTCCATATTTAAATCCGAAAGATAACACAGTAATGTACAGATTCTTGTATTCTTTATTCTCGGCAAAAATACGGTTCAGTTCACTGCGCAGCTCCCTGGTCAACATCCGGCTTGTATCCAGGATATAATCTGCCCTTTCTTTTAAAAAGGCAATTTTCTTACGTTCTTTGGCAATCCCGTTCTCAATTCTGCCGCCCTTTGAGAGTGGGTGGTTCCTTCTTGTCTCTTTATATCTTTTCACCAGTGTATCATCATTCGATTCAAGGAAAAGAATCTCCAGTGGTATCTTGGTTTTTTCAAGTTCGTCCAAAACCTGGTCCAGTGCACGCAGATTCTGTCCACTGCGAATATCAAGTCCCAGAGCGATTTTCGTGATCTCACCATTTGGAACGATCAAAAGTTCTGTCAGTTTTGTCATTAAAGGAATCGGCATATTATCCACACAGAAATATCCCATGTCTTCCATCATTTTCAAAGTTGTACTTTTCCCTGCTCCGGACATTCCCGTTACAATTACGAATCTCATCCCTAAAATTCTCCTATTTGTTTCACTTCCGGTTCCATCGTAACACCGGTATCTTCTTTCACTTTCGCTGTTACCTGCCGGATCAGCTCCATCACATCAGCCGCCGTCGCATTTCCTTTATTGATCACAAATCCACTGTGCTTTTCAGAAACCTGTGCTCCACCTACTGTAAATCCTTTCAGACCACTGTCCTGGATCAGTTTTCCTGCAAAATATCCTTCCGGACGCTTAAAGGTGCTGCCTGCACTCGGATACTCCAGCGGCTGCTTCGATACCCGCTTCTGACGGAGATCATCCATCTGCGCTTTTATTTCTTCTTTTTTGCCTTCTGTAAGCGAAATCACGGCACCCAAAACGATATATCTTTTCTCCTGGATAATGCTTGTACGGTATCCGAGTCCCAGTTCTTCTGCCGGAAGCTCCATGATCTCGCCCTCTTCTGTCATAACCCTGACACTCGTCAGTACATCCTTCATCTCTCCGCCATACGCGCCGGCGTTCATCACAACCGCTCCGCCAAGCGTTCCCGGAATACCTGCTGCGAACTCAAATCCGGTCAGTGCTGCATCAAGTGCTGCATTTGCAATCTGTGCAAGCGAACATCCTGCCTGCGCCGTGATCTGATTTCCTTCTACCTGAAATGTTCCCATACTCTTATAAAGCTGGATAATCGCTCCTCTGAAGCCTTTGTCTCCAACCAGAAGGTTGCTTCCATTTCCTACTATATATATAGGTATCGAAAATTTCCGGCACACCCGAATTGTCTCTGCCAGTTCCTTTTCATTCGATGGCATGATAAAATAATCTGCCGGACCACCGATCCGGAAGGTTGTATGCTTCTTCATCGGTTCATCTTTCTGTACTTTGGCTGCATCGACCACATTATACAAACATGTCTCAAAATTCTGTTCCATTCTCTTCTCCTAGTATCTATAAATATTCTATGCCATTCTTCTTTTTTTATTTAACAGGAAATTGCCATTGGACCTCCCGCCAAATAGAAGTTACTACGTGCCAAAGCACGTTTTAATATCATCCTCATATGATGTAAGTGTCAAAAATAAATTTTGGCACTTACATCATATGATACACCAAAAAATATACAAGTTCAACGCGCTCTTGCAAAATTAAGTGAAATGCGATATAGTAAGGCATAACATAGAAATTTTATCAATATTTTCAAAAAGGAGTGATTTTTAACTGTGGACTCGAGTGTCTCGCAAATACTTATTTTGCTAGTCCTGCTGCTCTTATCCGGCATATTTTCGTCAGCCGAGACAGCACTTACAACCTACAACAAAATCCGGATGCGTGCCCTTGCAGACGAGGGTAACAAGCGTGCCAGCGCCGTACTTTCCGTAACTGAGAATTCAGGTAAAATGCTTAGCGCGATCCTCATCGGCAACAACATTGTTAATACTGCGGTAGCTTCCCTTGCCACCACAATCGCATACCGCCTTGGTGGAACCGCCGTCGCGATCGCAAGTGGGCTTATGACGCTTCTCATCCTCCTTTTCGGAGAGATTACTCCGAAGACGATGGCAACCATTCATGCTGAGAAGATGTCTCTTTTCTACGCACCGGTTATCAATATTTTCATGAAGATCATGACTCCGTTTATCTTCATTGTAAACGGCCTCTCCACCGGTCTTCTGATGCTTCTTCGCATCGATCCGAATGCCAAAGACAATACCATGACCGAAGCTGAACTCCGAAGTGTGGTAAATGTCAGCCATCAGGACGGCGTGATCGAATCAGATGAAAAAGAGATGATCTACAATGTGTTTGATCTCGGTGATGCCATTGCCAAAGACGTCATGGTTCCCCGTGTCAACGTAACTTTTGCTGATATTGACAGCAGTTACGACGAACTGATCGACCTGTTCCGGGAAGACAAATTCACCCGTCTTCCGGTTTACCAGGAGACAAAAGATAATGTTGTCGGAACGATCAATATGAAAGATCTTCTTCTTTATGACAGTAAGAAAAGTGAGTTCCAGATTAAAGACATTCTCCGTGAAGCCTACTTCACTTATGAATACAAGAGCATTTCCGAGCTTCTTGTTGAAATGCGCCAGGCCTCTTTCAATATCGCAATTGTCCTGGATGAATACGGTGAAACATCCGGTCTGATCACCCTGGAAGATATCCTTGAAGAGATTGTTGGCGAAATCCACGATGAATATGATGAGAATGAAGAAGAAAATATCAAAGCGGTAGGCAAACACGAATATATTATTGAAGGTTCTACCAATCTTGACGATCTCAATGATTCCCTGGATCTGAATCTGGAATCGGAAGATTATGATTCTCTCGGAGGCTTTATCATCGAAAAGCTGGATCGTCTTCCAAAAGCCGGTGACTCTGTTTCCACCGAAGACGGAATCCGTATGGTCGTAGAAAAGCTCGATAAAAACCGGATTGAGACAGTTCATCTGTATCTTCCGGAGAATTACCGCGAACATACGTCTGACTCGTTGGAAACTGACGACTAAGCAGACCTCCCGGGAAGAAATCCTGACAGATTTTTTCTTTATATTTTGCAGGATATACAATAATTTCAGGGCAGTCCAAAATGGACTGCCTTTTTCTTTTTCGTATTTCGTTATTTTTTAAACAATTTTTTTAAGAAATATTGGTTTTTTATTGATTTTATTGCGTAATTATGTATAATTATGGTAAATGGGTGAAGGATTTTACTTCATCAGATGATAAAATCTGCGCTCACAGCTTTTATCATTTAACCATTTAACTAGAATTAGGAGAAAGAGGTTAATTGCAATGGCAGAAATCAATTTAAGCAAGTATGGTATTACTGGAACAACAGAAATCGTGCACAACCCTTCTTACGAATTACTGTTTGAAGAAGAAACAAAAGCAGGTCTTGAGGGATTTGAAAAAGGTCAGGTCAGCGAACTCGGTGCTGTGAACGTAATGACAGGTGTATACACCGGACGTTCCCCTAAAGACAAATTCATCGTAGTTGATGAAAACTCTAAAGACACTGTATGGTGGACTTCAGACGAATATAAGAATGACAACCATCCGGCTTCACAGGAAGCATGGGAAGCTGTAAAGGAGATCGCCAAGAAAGAACTTTCTAACAAGAAACTTTATGTTGTAGATGCATTCTGCGGCGCTAACAAAGATACACGTATGGCAATCCGTTTCATCGTCGAAGTTGCCTGGCAGGCTCATTTTGTAACAAACATGTTCATCAAACCAACAGCTGAAGAACTTGAGAACTTCGAACCAGACTTTGTAGTATACAACGCTTCTAAAGCAAAAGTTGAAAACTACAAAGAACTTGGACTTAACTCTGAAACAGCTGTTTTATTCAATATCACAAGCAAAGAACAGGTTATCGTTAATACATGGTACGGCGGAGAGATGAAGAAAGGTATGTTCTCTATGATGAACTACTTCCTCCCACTTAAGGGAATGGCTTCTATGCACTGCTCAGCTAACACAGACCTGAACGGAGAGAATACAGCGATCTTCTTCGGACTTTCAGGAACAGGAAAGACAACACTTTCTACAGATCCTAAGCGTCTCCTGATCGGTGATGACGAGCACGGATGGGATGACAACGGAGTATTC
>OLGH01003524.1_pt1 | contig 10623 bp, 8 predicted proteins | sample 1604851 | NCBI WGS metagenome assembly OLGH01 (sample SAMEA3888894, study PRJEB22519) | human gut metagenome | biome: human gut; feature: human-associated habitat; material: faeces | place: Denmark | collected 2010
GCAAGCATTTTACACCTGTTTTATGAAATTTTGCTTGGCTCTGAACAGTTACAAAATAATTATAAATTTAGTCAGTGAACATTTTAGATCCCATCCACTGTACCATATGATCTACCATTCTGGTATCAGGATCGATCAGGACACAGGCATTCTGCTGCTTATAGGAGATCATGATCGCATAAGTCTTTTCTGAGGAGCGACCGGAGGAAAAATCATAAGTCTTTTCCGGCCGGTAAGAATCCATACGGTGTGAATCTTTTGGAGCAATGATCTCGGCAGTCTGGATATCTAAAGTCATCTTTGGCTTTCTTCTTGATTTATTGTAGATTGCATCGATCTGAAGGTCATGATTTAAAATGGTATATTCATATTCTACACTTAACTGCGGAGAAATGAAATAGTAAGCGATCAATGCGATCAATGCACCTGCAATGAAAGAGAAAACTCCAAAGAACATTGTCCCCAAAACTGCAATCAGAACTGCAAGGAGAAAAGCACCACCAAGCAGGATATAATAAAGCGGTTTCGTTCTGCAGGATACAAGCTGTTCGTATAAAGCGTCATTCATATTTATGATTTCCTTTCTGAATGGAGATAATTCATTACCATAGTTGCAATTTTGAACGTCATGGCATCTTCAAAGCACCTTAGATCAAGACCGGTCCGCTTCTGAATCTGCTCCAGACGATAGATCAGGGTATTCCGGTGCATATGAAGCTGACGGGCAGTTTCTGCAATATTCAGATTGTTCTGAAGAAAGCGGTTTACCGCAAGCGTAGTCTCTTCGTCAAAGCCATCGGGAACTTCCTCACCAAAAATCTCCGAAAGAAAGCTTTCGCATAAAGATACCGGAAGTTGATAGATCAGGCGTCCGATTCCAAGCTCATTATACGGAAATACGATCTGTTCAGAGTAAAAAAGCTCACCGACCTTCAACGCTAAAGTACTTTCACGGAAAGCACCGGGCAGTTCGGCAAGATTTTCAATCACGCTACTGTAGGCAATCTGAACGTGGGCGAGAGCCTCGGTATTGAGCGTATCTACGATGATATGGGCAGTTTTTCGGATCTCATCTTCGGAAGAGGCTGACCTGACCGGGTGAAGGATAGAAAGTATATCCTTGCTGACCGGAACAAGATAGGTTTTTGCTCTGCGGGGAAAAAGATTTCTCAGGATCTCAATGATCGTATCAGTGAGTTCTTTTGTCTTCAGCAGATAGATCACCCGCTTTTCTTCAACCGGGATATGAAGACGTCCGGCACGCTCGTAAATATCATAAGCCGGAATACCGTTCTTCATCAGGCTCAGAAGAAAATCATTTTTATTATATTTTTCACGATAAGCAGTACAAAGACAGCGGATCTGCTCCAGGGCAGTAGCAGTCTCTTCAGGGGTATCAGCGGTGATCTGCATTGTCAGTCCGGTGAGACGCTTTAATTCGCTGAGTGCTTTTGTAAGTTCCGGGGTCTGTTCCATGAATTTTCTCCAAAATAAATTAAATGATGTCGGGGGTAAATAGCCCAGTGTAAAAAATCTGTGCTGTGCAGATCTTTTTACAGAATAATAAAAAGGGTTGCACTTAATAAGTACAACCCCCTCATTTTATACTATTAGTTTGTAATAGTCAACTCAGTCTCTTTGTCGAATACGTGGATCTTCTCCATATCAAGAGCGAATACAGCTTTATCACCTGTTCTGAGTGTTGTACGTGGGTTAACACGTGCTGTCATCTGAGTTCCCTCGATATCGAAGTACAGGAATACTTCAGCTCCAAGAAGCTCGTATACTTTGATCGTAGATTCGATCACGCTGTCAGCAGAGTTGTTGATGAATGCCTGAGAATCATGAACATCTTCAGGACGGATTCCAAGAACAACTGTCTTTCCATCATAACCGCCTTCGATCAGTGCTTTCTTTTTGGAAGCAGGAACTTTCAGTACATGCTTTCCAACTGTAAGAGTAACATCCTCTCCATTTACTGCACACTTGGCATCCATGAAGTTCATCTGCGGAGATCCGATGAATCCGGCAACGAACAGGTTGCAAGGTGTATTGTAAAGTGCCTGAGGTGTATCTACCTGCTGAACAACTCCGTCTTTCATAACAACGATTCTTGTTCCGAGTGTCATAGCCTCTGTCTGGTCATGAGTAACGTAGATGATCGTTGCACCAAGATTCTCATGAAGCTTGGAAATCTCGATACGCATCTGAACTCTCAGCTTTGCATCCAGGTTGGAAAGAGGCTCGTCCATAAGGAATACCTTAGGATTACGAACGATAGCACGACCCATGGCAACACGCTGTCTCTGTCCACCGGAAAGAGCCTTCGGCTTACGGTCAAGAAGTTTCTCAAGGTCGAGGATTCTTGCTGCTTCTCTGACCTTTTTGTCGATCTCAGCCTTCGGAACTTTACGAAGTTTCAGTCCGAATGCCATATTATCATATACTGTCATGTGAGGATACAGAGCGTAGTTCTGGAATACCATTGCGATATCACGGTCTTTTGCCTCAACATTGTTCATTACTTTTCCGTCGATCTTGAATGTTCCGTCTGAGATATCTTCCAGTCCGGCGATCATACGAAGAGTTGTAGATTTACCACATCCTGAAGGTCCTACAAAGATGATAAACTCTTTGTCTGCGATCTCAAGGTTGAAATCTTTTACTGCGTGGAATCCGTTAGGATAAATTTTCTGGATACCCTTAAGGGATAAACTTGCCATTTTGAGTGCCTCCTTAAATCAATGAAATACTAAATAACTCATAGAGTCAGTATAAACCTGATTTATTTTCAGGGCAATGTAACGAGTAACTAAAAAAGGAAAGTAAAATTGTACAATTCAACCATACAAGAGTTGAAAAAAAGAAAGAACCGTTATATAATCATACCGATGAAGAAGGGGAGCTGGCTGAAGCCGGCTGAGAGGAGACTGACTGGTTTCGACCCGCAACCTGATTTGGATAATGCCAACGTAGGGAAATAGCGAAAAAGCAGCAGAGATTCCCCTATGGGAGTCTCTTTTTTCTATCTTTTGACCCCGACATCATTTCATACAAGTAGGAGGAACTGATAAAATGCAGAAGAACAGGACAACGCATAGTACAACGGCAAAACTGGCGGTTGCAGGTCTGCTGACAGCGGCAGCCGTTGCGGGCAGTCTGCTCAGCGTGCCGGTAGCAGGAAGTAAGTGTGCACCGGTACAGCATATGGTAAATGTATTTGCCGCAGTAATACTTGGACCATGGTGGGGAGTGGGGATCGCATTTTGTGCGAGCTTTCTGAGAAATCTCATGGGAATTGGAAGCCTGCTTGCTTTTCCGGGCAGTATGGTAGGGGCATTGTGCTGTGGAATCGTTTATCATTTTACAAAACGGCTGGATGTAACATGTATCGCAGAAGCACTTGGGACAGGAGTACTGGGAGGACTTGCAGCTTATCCGGTGGCAAAGCTTCTAATGGGGCTTGAGCCGGGAGGCTTTACGGTTTATATGATTCCATTTTTTATTTCCACGCTTGCAGGAAGTATTTTAGCGTATATCGTCCTTCGGGTTCTTGAAAAAAGCCATGTCCTGGAGCAGATGAGGGAGAATTAATAAATGGAAAAGAATGTAAAAGTACACTGCCTTACCAATCCGGTTACGATGCAAAGTGTGGCGAATGTACTTCTGGCTGCAGGCGGAAGTGCAGTCATGGCACAGGATGAACAGGAAGTGGAAGAGATCACGGCGATCTGTCAGGCCACTTTACTGAATACCGGTGTGCCGGACGAAAGAAAGATCAGATCCTGTATTCTTGCCGGAAAATGTGCGAACAGACTGGGGCATCCGGTAGTGCTGGATCCGGTCGGTGCAGGGGCCAGCAAATTCCGGAGAAAGAAGATCGGACAGCTTCTGCAATCGGTCGTTCCTTCTATTATAAGATGCAATCAGGAAGAAGCGTCTGCATTATTGCGTGCAGAGGATGAAAAGGAATTTCTGGTTTTAGGAACTGAAAGGCAGAAAATAGAAGGAACGGCAGAAAGCTGTCAGCAGGATGGTGATGCAGTATTTTCAGGAATCCAGAGTGGTGGAGTAGAAAGCTCACTGGAACTGGAGCTGGAAAAAGCCCGGAGGCTGGCAGTCAGACTGGCAAAAAAATATCGTTGTACGGTTTGTATGACCGGGGAGCAGGATGTGATCTCTGATGGAGAACGAGTGAAAGTTATCTCAGGAGGGGATGGACGAATCTGCAGAATTACCGGAAGCGGCTGTATGCTTTCCGCATTATGTGCATTAAAATGCGGAGACGGAACAGACTCTTTTGAGGCCGCGGCTGAAGCGGCTGAAACATGGCGACACTGTGCGGAAAGAGCCGGGGAGACTGTGGATGAAAAAGAGGAAGGAATAGGAAGTTTTCAGATAAGGCTGCTGGATGCTTTGTCATTGAAGATGGAAATGGAGCGAGGCAGGAGAATGGAGGTGCAGAGCAGGATGAAACAGAACAAAAAAAGATATATTTCACCGGAGCAGCTCAGGCTTTATGCGGTGACAGACAGAAAATGGCTCGCGGAAGGCGAGACACTGGAGACAGTAGTGGAGACACTGGTGCGTTCAGGCGTGACGTGTGTACAGCTCCGGGAGAAACACGCTTCGGATGAAGAAATTATTTCAGAAGGAAAGAAATTAAATGAGATCTGTAGAAAGCACCATGTGCCATTGATTGTAAATGACCGGCCGGATCTTGCCAAAAAGATCGGTGCAGCCGGAGTTCATGTGGGGCTGTCTGATATGGGAATTGAAAAGGCGAGAGAACTGCTGGGAGAAGATTTTATTATCGGGGGCAGTGCCCATAATGTAAAAGAAGCTCTGCAGGCACAAAAGGCAGGTGCAGACTACATTGGATGCGGTGCAGTCTTTGGAAGTCAGACCAAGTCAGATGTGACGACTCTTGCGAAAGAGGAACTGTGTGCAATCTGCGAGGCAGTGGAGATCCCGGTTGTAGCCATCGGCGGAATCACCGCAGAAAATATAAAAGAACTGACTGGAACAGGCATTGACGGAGTAGCTGTAGTGAGCGGATTATTTGCAGCAAAAGACAAGCCGGAGATGGTGCGACGTTTTTTGAAAGCATTTGAAATGAAAAAGGTGCTTACCATCGCAGGAAGTGACTGCAGTGGAGGAGCAGGAATCCAGGCAGATCTTAAGACAATGGCAGCCAATGGTGTGTATGGAATGAGTGCTGTCATGGCATTGACGGCACAGAATACCACCGGAGTACAGGGAATCATGGAAGTGACACCGGAGTTTGCCGGGCAGCAGATAGACAGTATTTTTACAGATATTCGCCCGGATGCTGTGAAGATCGGAATGCTTTCTTCCGGGGAAATCATTCATGTTGTGGCAGAAAAGCTGAAAGAATATCAGGCAGAGCATATCGTTCTTGATCCGGTGATGGTATCAACCAGTGGTCATCGGCTGATACAGAAAGATGCGGAGCAATCTCTGAAGAAAGAGCTTTTTCCGCTGGCGGAGCTGATCACACCGAATATCCCGGAGGCAGAGGTGCTTAGCGGAAGGAAGATTAAAAATGCACAGGATATGGAGTCAGCAGCGGAAAAGATTGTAGAGGAGTATGGCTGTGCAGTTTTATTGAAAGGTGGTCATCGGATCAACGATGCAAATGATTTCCTCTGTACGGGGGAGAAAAAAGTCTGGATCTGTGGTGAGCGGGTGGAAAATCCCAATACCCACGGAACCGGTTGTACTCTTTCCAGTGCGATCGCCTCGAATCTTGCAAAAGGTGCAGGAATGGAAGAGGCGGTGCAGAAGGCAAAAGAATATCTGACGGAGGTATTAAAAGAACAACTGGATTTAGGAGCAGGTTCGGGACCGATGGATCATACACTGGGAAAAATAATTTTTGAATAAGTAGTTCTAAAGAAAAAATCAGAGACAAATAAGCAGAAAAGGAGAGGAAAAATGGCAGAATATACGACGCAGATGGATGCGGCAAGGAAGGGAATCATCACAGAGCAGATGAAGATCGTGGCAGAAAAGGAATTTATGCCGGTAGAAAAATTAAGAGAACTGGTGGCTGAGGGAAAAGTAGCAATCTGTGCGAACAAATTACATAAGTCATTGGATCCGGAAGGGGTAGGAAGTATGCTCCGTACCAAGATCAATGTCAATCTTGGAGTATCAAGAGACTGTAAAGATTATGATATAGAGATGCAGAAGGTCATGAGTGCGGTCAATCTCGGGGCTGAGGCGATCATGGATCTTTCCAGCCACGGGAATACGCAGCCGTTCCGTCAGAAGCTGACAAGCGAGTGTCCGGCAATGATTGGAACCGTTCCGGTTTATGACAGTGTGATTCATTATCAGAGAGATCTGTCAGAGCTGACGGCAAAAGATTTTGTGGATGTTGTACGTCTGCACGCACAGGACGGAGTAGATTTTGTGACGCTGCACTGCGGAATTACAAGAAAGACGATCGATCAGATCAAGAAGCATAAAAGAAAGATGAATATCGTCAGTCGTGGCGGAAGTCTTGTCTTTGCGTGGATGAGCATGACAGGAGAAGAAAATCCATTTTATGAATATTATGATGAAATCCTTGATATTTGTGAAGAATATGATGTGACAATCTCACTGGGAGATGCGTGCAGACCGGGATGCCTGGCAGATGCGACCGATGTATGTCAGATTGAGGAGCTTGTCCGCCTGGGTGAGCTGACAAAGCGTGCCTGGGATCATAATGTGCAGGTTATGGTAGAAGGACCGGGACATGTGCCGTTGGATCAGGTAGCAGCCAATATGAAAGTTCAGCAGACGATCTGTATGGGAGCACCGTTCTACGTACTTGGACCATTGGTTACGGATATTGCACCGGGGTACGATCACATTACGGCAGCAATCGGTGGTGCTGTGGCAGCAATGAACGGAGCAGCATTCCTTTGTTACGTTACACCGGCAGAGCATCTTGCCCTTCCAAATGTTGAGGATGTAAAGCAGGGAATTATTGCATCAAAGATTGCAGCTCATGCAGCAGATATAGCCAAGGGAATCCCACATGCAAGAGATATTGATGATAAGATGGCCGATGCACGCCGGGTACTGGATTGGGATGCACAGTTTGAATGTGCATTAGATCCGGAAACTGCAAAAGCAATCCGGGATGACCGTCTGCCGGAAGATGACCACAGCGATACATGCAGTATGTGCGGTAAATTCTGTGCAGTCCGCAGTATGAATAAGGCACTGGCAGGAGAACATATTGACATTCTGTAAGAACAAACATAGTGGTATTTTGTAAAAACAATCATATTGATATTCTGTAAGAATGGGCGGGTTGACCTTTATGGGGCAATCCGCTACAATATTTTAGAAGACAGGATTTATAAATATCAGAAGAAAAGAGGAAATTATTATGGCAAATCCAGTAGTTACATTTGAAATGGAAAATGGCGATATTATGAAAGCAGAACTGTATCCGGAGATCGCACCGAATACAGTGAATAATTTTGTATCTCTCGTAAAAAAAGGTTTTTATGACGGACTGATCTTTCATCGTGTGATCAGCGGATTTATGATTCAGGGGGGATGCCCGGACGGAACCGGAATGGGCGGTCCGGGATATTCGATCAAAGGTGAGTTTGCACAGAATGGTGTGACGAATGATCTCGCACATGATGCCGGAGTCCTTTCCATGGCACGTGCAATGCATCCGGATTCAGCAGGAAGCCAGTTCTTTATCATGCATAAGAAAGCACCGCATCTGGATGGAGCTTATGCCGCATTTGGTAAGATTACAGAGGGAATGGATGTTGTGAACAAGATTGCTGAGACAGCAACCGATTACAGTGACCGTCCGCTGGAGAAGCAGGTTATGAAAAAAGTGACTGTGGAGACATTTGGAGAAGAGTATCCTGAGCCGGAGACAGTATAATCCCACGATATGCGAATATTGGGCAGGATTGTGGGAGTGCGTAGTGCGAAACAATCCGTTGGCATCATTGTTGGGGGCTTTTGCTCCCAACATCTTATTATTTTTATAAAATTATTAGCACTCTATTTAAAAGAGTGCTAATTTTCTATTGACTTTTAAATTTTGCTGTACTAGAATGTCCATTAGGTAATAAATATGCTATGTAAAAGCATGCAGAAAGAATACAAAAGGATCACAGATTGTGAACAAATAAAAAAGGAGTGCAGTAAAATGGCAGTTAAGAAAGGTACTTTATCAATCGACAGCGAAAATATTTTCCCGATTATTAAGAAATGGGTTTATTCGGATCATGATATTTTTGTCCGTGAGCTGGTGTCCAACGGATGTGATGCGATCACCAAGCTGAAAAAGCTGGATATGATGGGCGAGTATGAACTCCCGGAGGGTTATAAGCCAAAGATTGAAGTCATTGTCAATCCGGAAGAGAAGACGATGAAATTTATTGATAACGGACTTGGAATGACAGCGGAAGAAGTAGAAGAGTATATTACGCAGATTGCATTTTCAGGTGCAACGCAGTTCCTTGAGAAGTATAAAGACAAGACGACAGAGGATGATATGATCGGTCATTTCGGACTTGGATTCTACTCCGCATTTATGGTAGCAGATGAAGTTCAGATTGATACACTTTCCTATAAAGAAGGTGCAAAACCGGTTCACTGGGCAAGTGAAGGTGGCACAGAGTATGAGATGCAGGAAGGCAGCAGAACGACCGTTGGAAGTGAGATCACTCTGTATCTGAATGAAGACAGCCTGGAATTTGCAAATGAATACCGTGCAAGAGAAGTGCTTGAGAGATACTGCTCTTTTATGCCGGTAGAGATCTTCCTTTCCAGAGCAAATGCAGAACCGGAGTATGATACCATTGATGAAGCTGATGTACTCGATACAGATACCGTTGTTGAGCATATCACAGAAGAGCCAAAGGAAGGCGAAGAGGGTGAGCCAAAGCAGAAGGCAAAGATTGTAAGACGCCCGGTTTCCATCAGCAATATCCATCCGCTGTGGACAAAAAATCCGAGTGAGTGTACGAAGGAAGAATATATTGAGTTCTACCGCAAGGTATTTATGGACTACAAAGAACCATTATTCTGGATCCACTTAAATATGGATTATCCATTTAATTTAAAGGGAATCCTTTATTTCCCGAAGATCAATACAGAGTATGAATCTATTGAAGGAAAGATCAAACTGTATAACAACCAGGTATTTATTGCCGATAATATTAAAGAAGTGATTCCGGAGTTCCTGATGGTACTGAAAGGAGTCATTGATTGCCCGGATCTGCCGCTGAATGTATCAAGAAGTGCATTGCAGAATGATGGATTCGTAAATAAAGTTGCGGATTATATTTCTAAGAAAGTAGCAGATAAACTCAATGGCATGTTTAAGACAGACCGTGAGAATTATGAAAAATACTGGGACGATATCAGTCCGTTCATCAAGTTTGGATGCCTGAAAGATGAAAAATTCGGTGAGAAGATGAAAGATTCCATGCTTTATAAGAATCTTGAGCATAAGTATCTGACACTGGAAGATATCATCAAAGAAGCCAAAGGCGAGGCTGAGGTGGAAGAAGCTGCAAAAGAAGAGGCTGCAAAGAATGAAGAGTCAAAAGCAGGAAATACTGAGGCAGAAGCAAAGTCAGAAGAGGCAGAATCCACGGATGCAGATGCTGAAAAAGAGCCGGAGAAGACAAGGATTTTCTATGTAACCGATGAGGTACAGCAGAGCCAGTATATCAATATGTTCAAGGCACAGGGACAGGATGCGATCATCCTGACGCACAATATTGATTCTGCATTTATCACTTATCTGGAGCAGAAGCATCAGGAAGTTCAGTTCTTAAGAATTGATGCAGATGTGCATGATTCTCTGAAAGATGAAGTGGCAGAAGATGAGAAAGAAGCATTCCAGAAGACAGCAGAAAGTCTGGTGGAGATCTTCAGAAAAGAGCTTGGTAATGATAAGCTGGAAGTAAAAGTTGAAAAGCTGAAAGATGATAAGGTTGCATCAATGGCAGTTCTGTCAGAAGAGAACAGAAGAATGCAGGAGATGATGAAGATGTATGGCATGTCTGGTATGGACTTTGGTACACCAGATGAAACACTTGTCTTAAATCTTACACATCCGCTTGTTCAGTATGTTCTGGCTCATGCTGAGGATGAGTCTGTTACAAAGTACTGCGAGCAGCTGTATGATCTTGCCGCTCTTGCTCACGGCACACTCTCTCCGGATCGTATGTCTAAGTTTATCACACGTTCCAATGAGATTATGATGGAAATTGCAAAATAAAATAAAAAATAAGACAGCCCAAAAGGCTGTCTTATTTTTTTCTTTTTGATTACGCAAGGAAATCACGGATTCTCTTGCTTCTTACTGGGTTACGAAGCTTTCTTAAAGCCTTTGCCTCGATCTGACGGATACGCTCTCTTGTTACGTTGAACTCCTTGCCGACTTCCTCAAGTGTTCTCGGATGGCCGTCCCGTAAGCCAAAACGAAGCTCGATTACCTGACGCTCTCTCTCCTTAAGATCTCCGAGCAAGGCATCGATATGATCGCGCAGCATAACGGATTCTACATTTCCTTCCGGTGTGACTGTATTGACATCGGCAACGAAATCACCAAGGTTGGAA
>OLGH01003528.1_pt1 | contig 10610 bp, 13 predicted proteins | sample 1604851 | NCBI WGS metagenome assembly OLGH01 (sample SAMEA3888894, study PRJEB22519) | human gut metagenome | biome: human gut; feature: human-associated habitat; material: faeces | place: Denmark | collected 2010
TCGTTTTTCCCCTTGACTTTTCCGGCAAAATCCTGTAAACTATTTCTCGTTGTAAAGGAATACAGCTTTACAGAAATGAGGGAGTTCATGAAAAATCAGACATACCGCATGACCATGCTCTTCGATTTTTACGGCGAACTCCTCACCGAGCGGCAGAAGGAATTCTTCGACCTCTACTACAATGAGGACCTGTCTCTGGCCGAGATCGCGGAAAACTACGGCATCACCCGCCAGGGCGTCCGGGACGTGATCGTCCGGGCCGAGGCCATCCTCACCGATCTGGAGGATAAGACCGGCCTGATCAAGCGGTTCCACGCCATGCACAAGCAGCTCCAGCAGATCGCCGAGGACGCGGAAAAGATCCTGGAGCGCAACGGCAGCTATGACGACCCAGACATCGAGGCGGCGGCCCGGGAGATCCGGGAGCTGGCCCAGGTGCTTCAAAAGGAGTAACCATGGCGTTTGAAGGACTTTCTGAAAAGCTCTCCGCCGCATTCAAAAAGCTGCGGGGCAAGGGCCGTCTCTCCGAGGCCGACGTCAAGGAGGCTATGCGGGAGATCCGCCTGGCCCTGCTGGAGGCGGACGTCAGCTACAAGGTGGTCAAGGACTTCATCGCCAAGGTCACCACCGAGATCCGCACCCGCAGCCTGTAAGGTATAATATAAGAACGAGGGCGCTGCACAGCATTTTGTGCAGCGCCCTCGTTTTTTGATTACAGGAGAAAAGAGGTTTACTTCCCAAACAGATCACTATGGGTACCGGTGCGGGTCAGGGTCAGTACCAGAACATCGTTCTGCACCCGATAGACCAGCAGCCAGTCCGGCTGGATATGGCACTCCCGGTGCCCGACCCAATCACCCGTCAGGGCGTGGTCACGGTTCTTCTCCGGCAGCGGCTCTCCCATGGCAAGGCAGGTGATCACGTCCTGCAGCAGTTCAATTTTTAGTCCCCGTTTTCTGGCCAGCTTATAGTCCTTGCGGAACTGGGTGGTGGGGATGATCGTCAGCTTTGTTTCTCTCATTTTTCCAGATCCGCAAACAGCTCATCCAGATCCCGATACTTCTTTGCCTTCGGGTCTGCCGCGATATGCTCTGCTTCCAGCATAGCGGCCACGGTCTCCTTGTTCGGGCGCTCGGTGCGGATCTCGAAGGGAATACCGCCCTCCCGCAAGGACTGCCGCACAAAGATGTTGAACGCGGTGGAAAGGTTCATGCCCAGTTCTGCAAACAGGGCATCGGCCTGCGCCTTCAGGTCGGAATCCATCCGAATACTGACATTGGTAGTTGCCATACAGATCAGCTCCTTTCGCCTTTATTATATGTGCATTGCACGAAGATTGCAATACACTGCACATAAAATTTACAAATTTGCGGCACAGCAAAAGCCCCGCTCCCTTGTGCGCAGGAGCGGGGCTTTCGACTTACTGTTGAATCGAACAAAAAAAGGAAAAGGAAAAAGGAGAACGATCTATCTGTCACGCCGGGCGGCGGGGACTGTGTCGGAGCAGCCGGGCTGCCGCCGCAGCGGGAACAGCGGAGAATTTAGTGGAGCGTTACTCCACATCCTGCAGAGCGGCGTAGTCTTCCTCGCCGGTGCGGATCTTGACCACGCGGGTCACGTTATAGACAAAGATCTTGCCATCGCCGATGTGGCCGGTGTACAGCGCCTTCTTGGCAGTTTCCACCACAGCGTCCACGCTGATGCGGGAGACGATGACTTCCACCTTGATCTTGGGCAGCAGGGTGGTATCCACCGGCACGCCGCGGTACTTTTCAGGCGTGCCCTTCTGGATGCCGCAGCCCATGACCTGCGTCACAGTCATGCCGGTGACACCCAGATCATTCAGAGCAGTCTTGAGCTGATCGAACTTTGCCAGCTTTGCAATGATGGACACCTTATGCATACCGGTGTCGTAAACACCATCGTGGATCACAGGCTCGCGCACCACCGGCACGGCAGCATCCATCTGCTTTGCCGAAGCCTTGGTGATGTCGTCCTCGCCCAGATCAGTGTTCTCGTTGGGGGTCATGGCAGCGGAGTTAGCATCCGAGATGGCAAAGCCTGCATAAGCGGAAGCCAGACCGTGCTCGTGGATGTCCAGACCGTCGATCTCCACCTCGGCGGGCACACGCAGGCCAAGGGTCTTGTCAATGATCTTAAAGACGATGAACATCACGATCACAACGTAGGCATCCACGCAGACCAGACCCAGCAGCTGGGTGCCCAGCTGTGCCAGACCGCCGCCGTAGAACAGACCGGCATGGGCGGTGTTGGAGCCGGTGGAGAACAGGCCCACCGCAATGGTGCCCCAGACGCCGTTTGCAAAGTGGACGGAAACAGCACCTACGGGGTCATCCACCTTGGCGATCTTATCGAAGAATTCCACGCTCAGCACCACAAGGAACCCAGCCACAAAGCCGATGAAGAAGGCGCCGAAGGGGGAGACGGTATCGCAGCCTGCGGTAATAGCCACAAGGCCTGCCAGAGAACCGTTCAGGGTCATGGAGACATCCGGCTTACCGTAGCGCAGCCAGGTGAAGATCATGGTCACGCAGGTAGCAACGGCTGCGGCGAGGTTGGTGTTGAAGCAGACCAGACCGGTCAGGGTCATAGTGGCATCGGTGGACAGGCTCAGGGAAGAGCCGCCGTTGAAGCCGAACCAGCAGAACCACAGGATGAACACGCCCAGAGCACCGGCGGTCAGGTTGTGACCGGGGATGGCGTGGGGGTTGCCGTCCTTATCGTACTTGCCAATGCGGGGGCCCAGCATCCAAGCGCCCAGCAGGGCGATGACGCCGCCCACATTATGCACGGCTGCGGAACCTGCAAAATCGTGGAAACCCATGCTCTGCAGCCAGCCGCCGCCCCACATCCAGTGGCCGCAGATGGGGTACACCACCAGCGAGATGGCGGCGGAGTACACGCAGTAGGCCTTGAAGTTGGTGCGTTCGGCCATGGAGCCGGAGACGATGGTGGCTGCCGTGGCGCAGAACACGGTCTGGAACACGATGTACACCCACAGGGGGATATCCAGACCCAAGTGGCTGTAATCGCCCTGAATGAAGGGATCAAAGCCGCCGATCAGTGCGCCGGTGCCGCCGAACATCAGGCCGAAGCCGATGAGCCAGTAGCAGGGCGTGCCGATGCAGAAATCCATCATGTTTTTCATCAGGATGTTGCCGGTATTCTTTGCCCGGGTGAAGCCGGCTTCGCACAGGGCGAATCCGGCCTGCATGAAGTACACTAGAAACGCTCCTACGAGCGTCCAGCAGGTGTTGACGGAGCTAAACATACTTTCCTACCTCCTACGGTCGTTTTTTTGCACAGGGAGCCCTCTATTCTCTCCGTGCGGCAGTATCCCCGAAAACACAAAAGGCGCTGGCGGAATTGCTTCCGTCAGCGCCTTTGCTTTCGATGGCACGAGTATAGTCTCTTTGTGCAAACCTGTCAAGTATTCATCTCAAGGTTTTACGTTTTTCACAACACGGTGAAACTCTGCCGTGCTAAAGTTTGGCAAATGTTTTGCCTGTCAGCCGTTTTTGCCGTCCTTCGGGGAGCCGGACTTGTCCTTTTCCTTGGCGTTGGCCGGGCGGTGGCCGCCCTCCATCTCCCAGTGCAGCAGCATACTCATCAAAGCGCGCAGCGCAAAGGTAGCCGCCAGCGGCACCACCGACTCCAGATTTTGCAGCAAAAAGGTCTTGGCGATCTCTGCCGACATCAGAAATTCCAGCGCGGTGGTCAGACCGCTGCTCATTTCATGGTGGAAGTCCCGGTGGTCGTTGAAGAAGGTGGCGCGGACATAGTAGAAGGTGGCCTTGGCCAGACTGGTGATGATGATGAACAGACCCACCACCTCGGCAAGACCGGCGATCATGGGCACTGCAGTTTCCAGAAAGGCATCCAGCAGGTGGGTGAGGTTCAGGTTGAACAGGGTCAGTCCTTGCATGATCTCCTCCGCAGCTTACAGCAGGGTCTTGACGTAAGCGGCCAGCTCCTCGTCCTTGCAGGAGGCGAAGAACAGCTCAGAGAACTTGGCACCCGCCACAGCGCCCTTCAGCAGCTCCTGATCGATGCTCTTCAGGCACTCGATGAGGGGCTTGAAGGTGGCAGCGCGCACGCCGTCCAAAATCTTCTTGTTGCGCTGCTCGGGCACAACGCGCTCCTTGGGGTAGCCCTGACCATGGCCGAAGCCGAACAGCTTCTCAAAGCAGTACTCGAGGTTCAGCTCGCCGCCCCAGCCGAAGCCCTTGGCAAAGGGCATGGCAACGGCGTTGCCGTCGTTGACGTGGGCAAAGGTGTAGGCATCCACGGGATCCTCCACATGGCCGCAGATGACGCCGGGGAAGCTGTTCAGTGCCAGCATGGCGCCCTCGCCGGTGCCGCAGCCGGTAACAACGTAGTCCGCAGCGCCGCTGTTCAGCAGGATAGCAGCCAGAATGCCGCACTGCACATAGGTCAGCTGTGCAGCATCGTCGGCGGCGTACATCCCGTAGTTGACCACCTCATGACCCATGGGCTCCACCACCTTTTTCAGGGCGGCTTCGATGATGCCGTTCTTGGCGGCCTGACTGTTCTCGTTGATAAGTGCGATCTTCATAACAATGGTTCTCCTTCTTATTTTTCTCTGCGGTACGCAGGTGTTATACAAAGTCCTCCCGCATGGGGGTAAAGAAATCCAGCATCACGCCGCCCTCCAGACAGACACAGCCGTGCATGACGCCGTTCTGCTTGAGCAGGGTGTCGCCGGGGCCTACCTCCCGGGTCTCGTCCCCGATGGTAAAGCGGTACCGCCCGGAGACGATATAGGTGATCTGGGTGTGGGGGTGGCAGTGCATGGCACCCACGCCGCCGGTCTCAAAGGTGTTTTCCACGCACATGGCGTCCTTGCTGTAAGCCAGCACACGGCGCTGCACCCCGGGGCCGCAGGGCTCCGGGGAAATCTCGGCATGGGGCACCCATGGGATATCCTGATGTGCTTTTTCCATTATAGCATAACATCCTTTCCCGTACAAACAAAAGGGGACTGCCACACAACGCTGTGCGGCAGTCCCCGGGTTCAGAACTGCGGAGTGCCCTCAGCGCTTACTGGGGCTGCTTGCCGATGTAGGCCAGAATGCCGCCGTCCACATACAGGATCAGGCCGTTGACAAAGTCAGAAGCCTCAGATGCCAGGAACACAGCGGGTCCGCCCAGATCCTCGGCCTCGCCCCAGCGGCCTGCGGGGGTCTTGGCAACGATGAACTGGTCGAAGGGGTGACGGCTGCCGTCGGGCTGGATCTCGCGCAGAGGTGCGGTCTGCGGGGTAGCGATGTAGCCGGGGCCGATGCCGTTGCACTGGATGTTGTAAGCGCCGTACTCGGAAGCGATGTTCTTGGTCAGCATCTTCAGGCCGCCCTTGGCTGCTGCATAGGCAGAAACGGTCTCACGGCCCAGCTCGCTCATCATGGAGCAGATGTTGATGATCTTGCCGCCGCCCTGTGCGATCATATCGGGGATGATGGCCTTTGCCACGATGAAGGGAGCGTTCAGGTCAACATCGATGACCTGACGGAACTGGGCAGCGCTCATCTCGGTCATGGGGATGCGCTTGATGATACCGGCGTTATTGACCAGAATGTTGATGTGGCCGACTTCCTCGGTGATCTTTGCCACCATGGCGTTGACGGCATCCTCGTCGGTGACGTCGCAGACGTAGCCGTGAGCCTTGATGCCGGCTTCTGCATAGGAAGCCAGACCCTTGTCCACCAGCTCCTGCTTGATATCATTGAACACGATGGTAGCGCCGTTGGCTGCCATAGCCTTTGCAATTGCCATGCCGATGCCGTAGGATGCGCCGGTGATCAGCGCCACCTTGCCGGTCAGGTCAAAGGATTTGGGAGTGCACTGTGCCATAATAAAGTCCTCCTGTCAAAAAACCATATTTTACACGGTGCAAAACCGCACCGTGCTGCTTTGCAAAGCGCGTCGTATCCGGCCGTGCCGGAGTGCGCTCTTACTTGTATACCAGTCTAGCATCCTTTGCAGGAAGTGTCAAGGCACATTCTTGTGAAGTTTTATTGTACCTTCTTTCGATTTTCGTTTTTCTGCTGAAAAACAGCGCGCAAAACCGTCGTTTTTCAGTGCAAAAGTTTGTGCAGGCTGACGCGCCTTGTCACGGTGCACAAGATATTCCGGCTATCTTTGGGCTTGTTGACAAGTTTGGGCGACCTTTGGCTTTTACCCCAGCTTTTTCTTCTGCTGGCGTGCCACGATGGGCATCAGCAGGGGGATGGGCACAAGGCGCTGGGCGCTGGTGCACAGCCGCATGAAGGCAGAGGGCACAATGATGGTCTTGCGGTGCATCATGCCCAGCAGAGCTTCCTCCACGCACAGCTCCGGCGTGATGCCCCGCAGGGCAAACACCACCCCGGCGCGGTCGTTGAACTCGGTATCCACCGGGCCGGGGCAGAGGGCACAGACGTAGACCGGGCTGTGCATCTCCCGCAGCTCCTCGGCCACGCCGCGGGTCATGCTGACCACATAGGCTTTGCTGGCGTAGTAGCCCGCCATATAAGGCCCGCCGGGCAGCAGCCCCGCAGAGGACGCCACATTCAGGATGATGCCGCCGCCCTGCGCGTTCATCTTGCGCACCACGGCGCGGAACAGCCGCGCCATGGCGGCAACATTCACTTGGATCATCTCTTCCTCGCGGGCTTCCTCCGTTTCCAGAATGCTGCCGCAGACGCCAAAACCGGCGTTGTTGATAAAGATGTCGATGTGTTCATCCGCCAGCACCTCGCACAGGCGGCTGCACTCCTCGGCGCGGGAGAGGTCGGCAGTCTCGATGCGGCATTCCGTGCCATGGGCTGCGTGCAGCTCCTCGGCGAGAGCCTGCAAACGGTCGGCGCGGCGGGCAGTCAGGATGAGCCGACAGCCCATAGCGGCGTACCGGCGGGCGAACTCCCGGCCGATGCCGGAACTTGCTCCGGTGATCCAGATGGTCTTTTGCATGGTGGTTCTCCTTTTTTCTTCTCGCCCCCAGAACGGGGCTTTCTGTACTTGTTGCCGCTATTTTAGCATAGTTTGACCGCATTTTCTATGCAATTTTCGTAAACTATGAAAAAGAGGGGCAGAAACACTTTTCGTTTATCGCATAGCAGAAAACCGCATTTACAACCGTTAGCGCCTGAGAGGGCGAGGACGTTGCCCATATAAAAAAGCACCCGAAACGCCGCAGGCGTTTCGGGCTCTCTCATAAATTTTACTTCAGCAGGTTATCGTTCTCGAAGTAGTCGATGCGCATGGCCTTGCGCACCTCGTCCAGCGTGGCGGCAGCGGTCTTTTCGGCGTAGGCGCTGCCCTCTTTGAGGATCTCCACCACTTCGGGCAGACGCTGCTCCCACTCCTTGCGGCGGGTGCGGATGGGCTCCAGCTCAGCCTGCATGACGCTGTTCAGGAACTTTTTCACCTTCATATCGCCAAGACCGCCGCGCTGATAGTGCGCCTTGACCTCGTCCAGATTCTGGTACTCCGGCCAGAACTCGGCAAAGTGCTCCGGGCGGCAGAAGGCGTCCAGATAGATGAACACCGGGTTGCCCTCCACCTTGCCGGGGTCCTGCACCCGCAGGTGGTTGGGGTCGGTAAACATGGACTTGACCTTCTTCTCGATATCCTCCGGCTCCTCGGACAGGTAGATGCAGTTGCCAAGGCTCTTGCTCATCTTGGCCTTGCCGTCAATGCCGGGCAGGCGCAGGCAGGCGGCGTTCTGGGGCAGAACGATCTGGGGCTCTACCAGCGTCTCGCCGTAGACAGAGTTGAACTTGTGCACGATCTCGCAGCACTGCTCGATCATGGGCTTCTGATCCTCACCGGCGGGCACGGTGGTAGCCTTGAAGGCGGTGATATCGGCAGCCTGACTGATGGGGTAGCAGAAGAAGCCCACCGGGATGCTGGCTTCGAAGTTGCGCATCTGGATCTCGCTCTTCACGGTGGGGTTGCGCTGCAAACGGCTGACGGTGACCAGATTCTGGTAGTAGAAGCTCAGCTCGGTCAGCTGGGGCACCATGGACTGGATAAAGATGTGCACCTTGTTGGGGTCCAGACCGCAGGCCAGATAGTCCAGCGCCACCTGCAAAATGTTCTGGCGCACCTTCTCCGGGTTGTCGGCGTTATCGGTCAGCGCCTGCGCGTCGGCGATCATGATAAAGATCTCGTCGTACTCGCCGGTATTCTGCAGCCGCACCCGCTCCTTCAGAGAGCCGACATAGTGGCCAACGTGCAGGCGGCCGGTGGGACGGTCGCCGGTCAGAATAACTTTTTTCATGATGTTCTCCTTTTGACAGGAAACTCCCTCAGTCTGCTCACCTTGTTCGCAGCCAGCTCCCTCGAGGAGGGAGCCTTTGGCAGTACGGCAAGGCGTCTGACCCTGCCGGAAGGAGTTTTTTCCGTTTTCTTTATTATAATGCTAAGTATAGCCCCCCGGGGCGGTGCTGTCAACAAGGCCGCCGGGAAAAAGAAAAAAGCGATGGAAATTTTCCATCGCTTTGCTGGCGCCTCTTGCCTGACTCGAACAGGCGACACCCTGATTAACAGTCAGGTGCTCTAACCGACTGAGCTAAAGAGGCATCTATATAAAACGGCGCGTGGCCGTTTTACTACTATAAAATGGTGACCCGTACCGGAATCGAACCGATGTTAAAGGCGTGAGAGGCCTCTGTCTTAACCGCTTGACCAACGGGCCATACGTCCATTTTCGCATCAGGTGTTCGCACCCGACTTGGCTATTTTAGCATACCGGGCACCCTTTGTCAACACATAATTTCATATTTTTTCAAAAAATCTTGCGCACCCCGGCTTTGGCCAGACCCAGCATCAGCCCCAGATACACGCTGACCACGGTAGGCGCTTCACCCAGCTCCATGGCCTTGCGCTGGGGCAGGTCGGCAAGGCATCCCTCGTACAGACACTTCAGCTGGGGCAGCTGGGCGTAGTCGTTGGGGTGCATCAAGGTGCTGTCCTTAGGCAGCTCCATCGCGCCGCTCTTTTCCAGCACCTCGCTGACGAACTGGGAGCAGAAATAATGCCGGCGGCGCTGCCAGCGGATATGCAGTGCACACAAGATCAGCCCCAGTGTGTTGAAGCGGTACAATTCGCCCCGCGCCATCATGTGCTCGGCACGGCGGCGGGCGCGGACGTAGGCCTCGTCTGTGACATCCAGCGCATACAGCGCGCAGGGGGCATCCCCGCGCAGGCGGAAAACACCCTTGTTCAGGTATTCCTTGCTGGGACCCGCCGGGAACATGGTATAGCCGTTTTTGCGGGTGGAGCTGTACAGACAGTTCAGCTCTTCGTCAAACGCCATGGATGCGTGGGGTATAGCTGGCCCCGGTAACGGCATAAACCAGCTTGGACAGCAGCGTGCCGGAACGGGTGAGCAGGATGTAGATGGTTTTCATGGCAGTTTCCTTTATATGTATAGCCGCCGCAGCGGACGGAAAAAGTATTTCTTATAAAACAAGTATAACATAAGTAAAGTCCTTTTTCCACAAAAACGGCTGAACCAACGCAAAAATTGCACAAAGAGACAAAGTTTGCGGAAAATCGGGGACAAAACTGCCCAAGGCGACCTGTTTCTCCATGTATCCCTGCTTGTCAAAGTTTTATCAAAATGTCGGTTTTCTCCCGTCCCGCCTTATTTTTCACGGTCTGCATCCCTGCCGGGCTTCGTGAAATTACTTTATGCGGGAAAGCTTGTTTATGAAATTTGTTTCTTTTTTGCAAACAGAACCTTCCATTTATTGCTTTTGAAAAGCTTTTGTGTATAATGATAGACAGGAGAATTTGCATTGCATCGTTCTGTGCTGTCTCCCCCTTATGCGGTGTCCGTACCATAAATGGCGCTGCATCTCCTACACAGAGTTATGTAAGGATCAAACGAAAGTAGAGGTACGCAAATATGGCAAAGTTGGATCTTACCAAGTATGGCATCACCGGCACGACTGAAGTCGTGCACAACCCCTCCTACGAGCAGCTGTTCGCAGAGGAGACCAATCCCGCGCTGGAAGGCTACGAGAAGGGTCAGGTCAGCGAGCTTGGTGCTGTGAACGTGATGACCGGCATCTACACCGGCCGTTCTCCCAAGGACAAGTTCATCGTGATGGACGAGAACTCCAAGGACACCGTGTGGTGGACCAGCGATGAGTACAAGAACGACAACCACCCCGCTTCTCAGGAAGCTTGGAAGGCTGTCAAGGAGATCGCTCAGAAGGAGCTGTCCAACAAGCGCCTGTACGTCGTGGATGCTTTCTGCGGCGCCAACAAGGATACCCGCATGGCAGTGCGTTTCATCGTGGAAGTGGCCTGGCAGGCACACTTCGTTACCAATATGTTCATCCGTCCCACCGCTGAGGAGCTGGAGAACTTCGAGCCTGATTTCGTTGTTTACAACGCTTCCAAGGCTAAGGTCGAGAACTACAAGGAGCTGGGCCTGAACTCCGAGACTGCTGTGCTGTTCAACATCACCAGCAAGGAGCAGGTCATCGTCAACACCTGGTACGGCGGCGAGATGAAGAAGGGCATGTTCTCCATGATGAACTACTTCCTGCCGCTGAAGGGCATGGCTTCCATGCACT
>OLGH01003532.1_pt1 | contig 10605 bp, 5 predicted proteins | sample 1604851 | NCBI WGS metagenome assembly OLGH01 (sample SAMEA3888894, study PRJEB22519) | human gut metagenome | biome: human gut; feature: human-associated habitat; material: faeces | place: Denmark | collected 2010
GGAAATTACGTGGATACTCGTGTGGTGACGGGACCGGAATTGCGGGACGAAAGTTACCGGATGACGTTGGACCTGGAGCCGGGGAATTATCGCTTCGTGGCTTACGGGGGAATGGCCTGCGAGAAAAGTTCTTTTTCCATGCAGACACCGACAGGGGGAAGCGAGTATCGCAATGCACGGGCAAGGATGGATGAGGATTGTTTGACGAATCCCGACCGAAAAAAATTGCACGATATGTATTGGGGGCAGCTTACGCTCACCACGGCGGACTTGTATCAAGAGGGGGTGGTGGAGATGATGAAGAACACGAACAATATCCGGATCATGTTGCAACAGATGAACGGCGATCCGGTAGATGACAAGGATTTTGATTTCGAAATTACGGATGACAACACGTTATTTGCTTGTGATAATGATTTAATCCCCAATGGTGAAATCGTGTACACGCCTTGGGCGAGAGGACAAGTTTCGGCAGGATTGATGGGGAATAACAAGGAGGTTATTATGGCGTATGCGGAGTTCTCGACTTCACGGCTGATGCTCAAAAATAGTCCGAAACTCGTGATTCGCCGGAAGGCGGATGGCGGGGAGGTAGTGAACATCCCGTTGAATAATTATTTGTTGGCGTTTAGGAGTGAGTTTCATCGAGATATGGACAAACAAGAATTCTTGGATCGGGAGAGCGAATGGTCGATGTTGTTTTTTCTTGATGCTAACCACGTGTGGTTGAAAACGGAGATAAAGATTAACGATTGGGTTGTTAGAGTCAATGAGATTCAAGAATGAAAAAGGTTGCTTGTGTTATCATATTTTGGTTGACGGCATCCTTGTTGATAGGGGGATGTAGCCGGGATGCGAAGGAGGATGCCGGGGAAGAGGTTCTGGTGAACCTTAATATCAGTGTGGCGTTGTCCGATGTGGCACAATCCATGGCTCGTGGTGTAGAGGAAGATGCGGGGGCGAAAGGGGAACACGAGAAGATGCAAAGATTGCGGGTGATCGTAGTGCGGGAGAATGATGTGGTCGAGAAAAATGATTTTATAGGTCCTTTGTCCCCCACCATGGTGAGTGATCGTGTGTCGGGTAAATTTGAGGTGGTTAGTAGGGAGTGGAAACGGATTTATCTTTTCGTGAATGAGGATAATGAGCAAATCAAGGTTGGTCAAGGAGATAGTAATGATGCACTCACCTTGGCTCGTTTCCTTGATAATATAAAGGTCGGGGAAGTATTCCCGACAGAAGAAGTTACCAATCTGGTTGTTCGGGTGGACGTGCCTTCCGGGCAGCTCGTGGGGGCTTTGCCCATGAGCGAGTGCCATCAAGTGTATGTACCCAAGATGGATAGCGAGTGTAAACTTTTCGTGACAAGGGCTGCCGTGAAATTCACGTTCAGGATAACAAACAGTAGTGCGGTCGAGAAAAAATTGACCGGATTGACTATTAAAGATATGGCGGATAAAGAATATTATTTGCCGCGTAACGCTAAATACGAGAGCGAGAATATTGAGGGAAAAGAGTATTTAACGATAAAAAGTTTTGATGTACCTTCATTTGTCAGGGAATACGATTACAACGAGGATTTAGAGATCACGTTACCCGCGATGAAAGAAGGGGATACTCCGATACTTACAGAATTGTCGCCTATTTATTTACTGGAGGGAAAACGAGAAGGGAAGTATTCCGTGGGTATCACGGTGAACGGAGTTTATCTAGAAGGGGAACTTGATAATTTGCCTGATAAACTACCAAGAAACACGCATGTCGTGGTTTATATCACTCTTACCGATAAAGAGTTAGAATTCGAAGTTAATGTTGAGCCTTATAGGGAAGTTGAATTAAAGCCGGGTTTCGGGTTATAACAGAAAATAGCTGGAAATATGAAACGGGATTTAATATATAGTCTTTTATGCATGTTGTTCATTTGTTTTACTGCTTGCGAGGATGAACCACTGGGAGAAGGAGATGATTTTACCCCCGGAGCCAAAAGTACGGTGACTGCTATCGTGGAGTTCAAACCGTTGGTTCCCGCATTGAATGGGGCGAGCAGGACTGCGGGGGATGCGATAAAAGTGATTAACGATTTGTGGGTATTGTTGTACTCGGAGGATGGGAATTTGGTTGAAATGAAAAAAATTGAAGGTTTGCAGCCAATTCCGGTTAATAGGGAGGATCTTAAACCGGGAGAACCCTATGCGGAATCGGAAACTTCCCGTGTATCGTTTAGATTGGTTGTTCCTCAGGGGAGGTACTATGTTTATGCAGTTGCCAATCTGGATTTGGATCACCCCAAATACGAAGCGTCAATTCAAACACGGGAAGGGTTGAAAGGAATATCTTTCGATTGGGACACCAAGGAGATAGCAAATAACAGCCAAATGTTTGGTCATTTTTCAGTGGATGAAAAAGTACTTGCCAAAGAAGAATCGGTGTTAATCAATAAGAATACAGCGAAGTTGCATGCGTGGGTGCGGCGTGCTGCATCGAAGGTGACTGTTGCTTATGATGCCTCCGGATTGAATGAAGGTGTTTTCGTTTACCTTAAATCGGTTCAGATTAGAGATATTCCTAAGACTTGTTTTTTGGGCAATACGAATAAAATAGAGGAGCAGGGTGATCTTTTTGAAGGGGAAATTATACGTTATTATGAGGGAGAGAAGCCGACATTTAACGAAAACTATCGTGCGCGATTATCAAGCGGTAAGTTCACGTATGGCGAACATGGTGAAACATCCGATGCTTTGTTCTTCTTTGAAAATATGCAGGGAGGGGGAGATGATATGCCTGATAAACGTCAAGATGCAGATGGAAAGGAAGGACTAGATTATCCCGGTTTGCCTGGTGCCCCGACCTATCGCCCTAAAGATGGTGTGCCTTGTGGTACCTATATCGAAGTGGACGCTTATTATGTTTCCATTAATTCCGAAAAAGTGGGTAGTGGTCCTATTAAGTATCGTTTCATGCTTGGCAAAAATGTTACAACTGATTACAATGCCGAACGAAATTATCACTATAAACTTACGTTAGTATTGAAGAACTTTGCCAATGATGTGGATTGGCATATCGAGTATGAAGAGGAAGTGCCCGGAATCGAAGTACCACAGCCTTATTACATTTCCTATCTTTATAATCGTACCATGGATTTCCCTTTAAAAATCAATACTGCCGGAGCTGAACTTATATCTTTGAATGCGAGAATTATATTCAACAATTGGGCTCCGGAGGGAGCCTCGACGCTTGATTATGCTCATGATTATGATTATGCCGTGAAGCCTACTGCTGAAAATAATGCGCCTTGGAACGGTTTTCTTTCTCTTCGCAAGACTACGGCTAAGGTGCTGACAGTTGACGAGAAACAAGCGTCAGAGGCTGCAGGTGTGGAATATGTTGGAACTACGGAAAAAGATCTTGGTAACAAGCTCTACTATGAAAATGAAGAGAGGGGAATAAGAAGTTACTCCGTCACTAAGGGACAAATAGATTACATAGATGATAAGGATGGTAATTATAGTATAAAACCTACCGAAGGAAATAAGACTGTCAATGTGATGGTTCCGATGTACACCCGGGCGAAACAGATGATTGCCACTACCGCTTATACTGGTAATAATCCTTATGTTGCTTACCAACGTCGGGCAGAAGTGGAATTTACTGCAGAAATTAAATTTGATGATGAGAGGGGAGTGCAAACATTGAGAGATACGGCAAAAATCTTTCAGGTGCGACGTGTCGTTAATCCCAAGGGAATTTATCGGAGTGCGGATAATAGCGAATCTTTTCATGTCAAACTAATGAGATTGCCGAAGGAGGAGGCTGAGGAGTTTGAAGTTTTCCCATCTGAAGGTCCTTGGCGGGCGTATATTCCCCAAGAGGTGGATGGACTCCCTTTTAAAGGCGATGATTTTATTACATTCAATGGCGGTCAGAAGGAGGTAACTGGGAAGACAGGAAGTCCTATTGAATTTAAGGTGAATTTTCCAAAGAGACCCAATGAGGGGGGGTTATCACACGGTGATACGTGTGGACTATCATAATTACACTTGCCAACACCTGATTTTTGTTACACGGGGAGATGCTCCGGTGCAACTTGTGGATAATGGAGCAAAATGGCATATCAGTAATTTAGTTAGCGAGACGCAAGAGGCTGCGAATCCTCTTGACGAAGGTTCCTTGTTTCGCTTCAATAACTTAGAGCAACCCATTGCGTCATCCAATCAGGAAAATTCCCGAAGCCCATGGACTAATGTTAAAAAAGAAGATTTTAAAAATGCTAAAGATAAGCTTTTTACAATAGTTGGAAGTGAAAAAACTTTGCGATGGGAAGAAATAAACGCTGGCACTTCCAACACATCTCCCACGTGGAAGGTGAAATTAGGAGATGGAGTAAGAATTGCAAAGTACGAGGATTATAAAGCACTTTTTGATGATAAAAATATCCAACAGGGGTATGGGGTACTTTATGGCGATGAGGCTAATGCAACTTGTACAAAGATTCAAGACGTTTATGAATATCGTGTGGGAGCGGATGGAAAACGTGTTAGTGGTTATGGCATGAGAGGATGTTTCGTGTATAACAAGAGTAATGGGAAGCATGTGTTTTTCCCTGTAGGAGCATCGGGATATGGACACCGAAGAAACTATGATTATGAGCCGTGGGGGGGAACTCCCTTTAATGCGAATACTAATGCAAGGGGAGTACTTAGATATGCTTCCGGGAGAATAGATTATTATCCCAGTCCTAAAAGTAATCCTTTATTCTATGATCTATTCCGGCGACCAGGTGCGATTTATTGGTTGAATAATAAAGTAAACCCAGGTTCTATAATTGCTTGGGATATAAATTATTTTACTTTTGATTTTAACTCGTTAGATCATGCTAATGTTTTTCCGAAAAACGGTGGTGGAGATGGCAAAAGTGATGCTTGTTTTATCCGTTGCGTGGAAGATTAATTTTTTTGCAACCATATATCATGACCGTGACTTGTTGGGATACTAGTTGCGGTCGTTTTTATTTGATGAGAGTGTGCTACATTTCTTACGATTATGGCTGTAATAACTAGGGAAGAATGTGCCGTTGTTTGGGGTATAACGAGGAAACAGAGGAAAAAATAGTATTTCTTGTTGAAAAATAGTAATCATGCCATCTCTTTAGATTTAGCAATATAGTCTGTTTTTGGTTAATTCTAAAAATAGAAAAAGTATTGAAAAATGAAAAAGTATTTATATATTTGCAGGTATGATACGAATAGGTGGGAGAGCCTGCCTTTTAAAATATTGTGAGTTTGTGCTAATCTTTATCTGAAAATCGCCAATTTGAAGTAGTAAGATTAGACGGTGAGTTCACGCTGGTTAGGCGTGGATCGTTGTCTATTTACTACAAGGCGTTTGGCGATGCCTCAGATAAGATAGAACTGTTGACGGTCCTCGCTTTTTTTATTGTATCATTTTTTGCCGGTGGGGATCGGCACTATAAAAGAAATTTTCGATTGATAAAGGATATTAAGGTTGCAACTTGATTAAAATAAACGGAATGAATAAATACCCAAAATTTATAAGGCATGAAAAATTAGAGAGATTTTTCTTATTAGAAGGATGAAAAAAAGAGGGTGAATCCTAAACTTTGCACGTTGAATATCACCCCCTTGCATCATTAGTTTTATAAACCAATTAATTATCAAAGTTATGAAAAAAACTTATGACAGGAAATTTTTTCGGCAAAAATTGCTATCGGAAAAAAAGACCGTCACCGCGATTTCCCGCTTGCTTATCATCTTATTGCTGGGCTTTCCCTTGTTGACAAGAGCCGGGACGAGTGGTTCAAGCCGGGGAGAGATCGATCCTTTATCGGGAACTTCCACACGGCAAGATTCGGTTGTAGCGGCAGGGAAACCGGGAAATCAGAAACTAGGATTTTACGAGGGAGAAGTCATGGACACGGAGGGCAATCCGTTACCCGGAGTGACCGTTTTGTTGAAAGGGACCCAAACGGGTACTTCTACGGACACGCACGGTGCATTCCGTTTCCCGGCAACAAAGGCGGGGAAAACTATGCTGGTCTTCTCGTTTATCGGGATGAAACCGGTGGAAAAGGACGTGACTCCGGGAAAGAAAGTGATCGTCACGATGGAAGAGGAAGTAGAAGGTCTTGAGGAAGTGATCATCACGGGTATCTACTCCCGGGATAAGAATAGTTACACGGGGTCGGCATCCACCTATTCCGCCAAGGAGTTGAAAATGGTTGGTGCTCAGAATATCATCCAGAGTTTGAAAACGCGGGACCCGGCCATGATGGTCTTGGAGAACAAACAATGGGGATCAGACCCGAATCGTATGCCCAAAATTGAAATCCGGGGAAAGACGAGCGTGGTAGGTTTAAAGACGGAATTTGATAATGACCCGAATCAGCCTTTGTTTATTTTGGATGGTATCGAAACGACGCTGGAGACGATTGTTAATTTGAACATGGACCGGGTGGCTAGTGTGACGATTTTGAAAGATGCTGCCTCCACGGCTATTTACGGGTCAAAAGCGGCCAACGGCGTGATTGTCGTTGAGACGGTTCAACCGGAAGCGGGGAAATTACGTCTTTCTTATAACGGTAATTACGGGATTCAATTTGCGGATCTTTCTGCCTATAATTTGATGAATGCTTCCGAGAAGTTGGAGTTTGAACGCCTAACCGGGCTTTACGGGGATTTGGAGAGTTACTCGAATACAAGTAATATTGAAAAATATAATCGGCGGCTAGCCGAGGTGAAGCGGGGTGTTGATACTTATTGGATGAACGAACCGCTCCGTACCGTATTCAATCATAGTCACAACGTTTATATTGACGGGGGTGATGATGCCATGCGTTACGGGTTGGGATTCGGTTACAATAATTCCAATGGCGTGATGCAAGGGTCTGATCGGAATGTCATCAGTGCCAACATTGATTTGACTTATCGTCGGGAAAAGTTGTTGTTTGCCAATAAGTTTAGCATGGATGTTACTCATACGGAGCGGGAACCCGTGGCTTTTTCCGAATTTTCGAAAGCGAACCCGTATTATCGGAAGAGACTGGAAAACGGATATATTCCCATGTGGTTGGAGGATACCGGGACGGAACAAAACAAAGGATCATTAAAGAATCCGTTATATGCGTGGGGAATAAAAAATACGAATATCGGGAATTCGATCGCCTTGCGTGATAATTTCTCGATCGAGTGGAGGATGTATTCTTTTTTGAGGGCGACGGCGAGGGTCGGGCTTACCAAGAACGTGAGCCGGGATGAGCAATTCAAATCCCCCAAACATCCTGATTATCTGGAAACGGATAAGTTGAAACAGGGTTCATTCTCGGCTTCAACTTCGGAGGCATTCTCTTATAACGGGGATTTGAATATTGCTTTCGGTAAGTTGTTCGTGGAAAAACATCAAGTGAACGTGGTGGGAGGATGGTCTTTTAGCGAGAATAAAAATAAGCGGGATGGTTATAGTGTTGTCGGTTTTAACGATGATCTGCATATGAATCCGGCTTTTTCCACGGGTTTTACAGATGGACAGAAGCCTAATTACTCTTTGGAGCGTAGCCGTTCGACCAGCTTTTTTATGAATGTCAACTATTCTTTTATGAATCGCTATCTGATGGATTTCAACGTGCGTTCGGACGGTACGTCTAAATTCGGGGCGAATAAACGTTTCTCGACAACTTGGTCTGTGGGATTGGCTTGGAATCTTCATAACGAGGAGTTTATGAAGTCTTTGGGACTTTTCACGAATTTCAAGATCAGGGCATCCGTGGGTAACCCCGGGAATCAGAATTTTGACGCTTATCAGGCGATGAAAATTTACAAGTATAATGTGGAACTGCAAAATATGTTTGGTTCAAGCGCGATAATTGACCAGTTTGGCAACAAGGATTTAGATTGGCAACGTACGTTGGATAAGAATATCGGGGTGGATATATCCATGTTGCGGAATCGAATCCGGGTGACGCTGGATTATTATTACAAGGATACCGATCCTCTTTTGATCAGTGTGCCGATGCCTCCGTCCGTGGGCGTGGGTTCCATTAATGCGAATGCCGGGCGGCAGCTTTCTTGGGGATGGAACGGGAGTTTTTTCGGGACGGTGATCCAGAAACAGAATATGAGTTGGACGTTGAACGTGAATTTTAGAACCTCCAAGTCCGAGTATCGGGATATTGGTGATAAATTGAACAAATTTAATGAATTGGGAAGCGCGCAGAGCTTGGTTCGTTACTATGAAGGAGCCAGTCCCGATGATATGTGGGCTGTGCCCTCGTTGGGAATTGACCCGGCCACCGGGGCGGAAATGTTTAGAAAGAAAGATGGTTCCCAGACCTTTATCTATTCGACATCCGACGAAGTGGTTGTGGGGTGTTCCCGTCCGGACGTGGAGGGAGTTATCGGTTCTTCCTTCTATTACAAAGGTTTTTCCGCTTCGGTAAATTTCCGGTATCGTTTAGGGGGAGAGGTGATGGCCTCGGCCCTGTACTCGAAAGTGGAGAATATATCGGAAGAGCAAATTTATTATAATCAGGATAAGCGGGCGTTACATGATCGTTGGAAACAACCGGGAGATAAGGCAAAGTTCAAGTCGATAAAAGATAATTCTCCGACACCGATGTCTTCCCGTTTCGTGCGAACGGAAAACACGTTCTCCGGTGAATCCATTTCCATGGGATACGAATCTTCTGCCGCGTGGATAAAGAAAATCGGGGCGGAAGGAGTTACTTTCAGGGCATATATGAATGATATTTTCCGGCTGTCTTCTTTCAAGGAAGAACGGGGAACGGATTATCCTTTTGCCCGCACTGTTTCATTTTCATTGAGTTTACGATTCTAAAAGACGAAATTATGAAATTTGCGAGTAAATTATTGAACAAGTTGAAATGCCTCACGATGATCGTGTTGGTCTCCACCGTGGTGTCTTGTGACAGTTGGTTGGATTTGGGATCGGAAGACCGGATTATTGAAAACACTCTTTTCTCTTCTCAAGCCGGGTTTATGACCGCGCTGAACGGGGTGTATATTGAATTGCTGAGTTCCAACTTGTATGGAGGTACGTTGTCCTACAAGACGTTTGATATTCTTGCGCAATACTATGATTGTGATAAAGATGAACAGACGTGGCAAAAGTTATCAACTTTTGACCAAACGGCTAAAAAAGGACAGGTGGCCGGGTTATGGTCGAAGGTTTACACGTTGCTTGTCAACGTGAATACGATTATAGAGGCGTGTGACGGGAGAAAGGATGTGCTGAATAGCGAATATTATCATGTCCTCAAAGGGGAAGCTTTGGCGTTGCGGGGATTGTTGCATTTTGAAGTTTTCCGGGTGTTTGGACCGATTTATTCTGTTGATCCGGAAACAGAGTGTATGCCTTATTCGGAATCTTCTGATTTGAAAGTAAGACCTTTACTGAAAGCATCGGAAGTGGCAAAGTTGATTATGGATGATTTCAAGGCGGCAGAGGAGTTGCTGAAGGATTATGATCCGGTGATTAAAAAAGGAGCGCTTTGGGGGGATGAAGGTCCGGGACTACCCAATGATATGGTGTATCGCTCCCTGCGTTTGAATTATTATGCGGTAAAGGCGTATATCGCCCGGTTGGCATTGTACACGGGGGATAAGGAAACCGCGTTGACCTATGCCCGGCAAGTGATCAAGGAAACGCAGGAGGATAATGACTGGTTTCCTTTTGTCACCCGTGCGGCGGCCACGACTCTCTCGAAATGGGACCGGGTGTATAAAACGGAAATCTTGTTCGGGTTGTATAATTTGAAACGATCGGACGTGTACGAATCCACGTTTTCTAACAAATTGGGAGAGAAGGTAATTCTACGCCCGACAGAGGTTAATATCGAGAATTTGTACGAGGAGGACACGAGGGTGAATGATTGGCGTTACACGGAACAATGGATGACCTTGAAAGACCCGGATGGGAATGAAAAGAAACATTTCGTGAAGTATATGGCTGTGGATGATACGGAAGGACCTGAGGATAATAAAGTTAGTCAGGGATACACGTATCTCATGCCTGTCATGCGGATTTCCGAGATGTATCTGATCGTGGCGGAATGTTCCAACGACGAGGCGGAAGCGTTTGACCACCTGAATCGATTACGGGCGGCACGAGGAGTTGCCAAGGCAAACCAAGCGCTCGGGTTGATGAATCTGGTAGAGGCCGAATTTCGGAGGGAGTTTATTGGAGAGGGACAATTGTTCTGGTTTTACAAACGACAGAATAGGACGCAAATACCTTCAAGTAAAGATCTGAATAACATGATCACGATGGAAAAGAGTTTTTATTTGTTTGATTTGCCTCAAGACGAGAAAGATAAACGAGGTGTGGAATAACGAATTAAACGGATGAGATTATGAAACGAAGATATATAGTAATATTGATCATTGGTCTGGCAACGTGGTTGTGCGCTTGCGAGACAGAGATGATGGGATACGAGGGGGAGAGCGGTATTTATTTTATGATGCAGAAGCTCAATAGACATCGAAAAACCTGACAGGAGGAAATAGAAATCATGAAGGAATACGAGTACCTAGACGAGCTGATCAGCCGCTATCCGGTTCTTGCACCGGTGAAAGC
>OLGH01003533.1_pt1 | contig 10603 bp, 10 predicted proteins | sample 1604851 | NCBI WGS metagenome assembly OLGH01 (sample SAMEA3888894, study PRJEB22519) | human gut metagenome | biome: human gut; feature: human-associated habitat; material: faeces | place: Denmark | collected 2010
CGAAGCTGTGTCTTGAAGATTTCCGGCTGCTTCAGGCAGATACGGATTGCACGATAACCCATAGCCGGATTATCTTCATTTCCCAGATTAAAGTAATCTACCTGCTTGTCTGCACCGATATCCAGTGTACGCACGATTACTTTCTTTCCTGCCATGTTCTCTGCAACCGTCTTGTATGCCTGGAACTGTGCTTCTTCATCCGGATAGTTATCTGCTTCCAGATATAAGAACTCACTTCTGAACAGACCGATTCCGGCTGCATCATTGGCAAGTACGCTTGCAACGTCTTTTACGCCACCGATATTTGCATATAATTTGATGTGTTTTCCATCTACAGTTACGTCTTCTTTTCCCTTTAATTCCTGAAGAAGTTCTCTTGCTTTGATGTCTTCTTCTTTCTTTTCCTGCATTTTCTTTAAGATATCTTCGTCCGGATCAATGTAGAATGTTCCTGTGTAGCCGTCTACGACTGCCATCTTTCCATTCCATTCTTCTTTGATATCTACTTCGATCAATGCCGGAATGTTCATGGTTCTTGCAAGGATTGCAGTATGTGAGTTTGCAGATCCAAGTCTGGTTACGAATGCAAGAAGTTTCTCTTTGTCCATCTGGACAGTCTCACTCGGTGCAAGGTCTTCTGCCACAACGATCACTGGTTCATCACCGATAGCTCCGCCGCTTTCGTTGCCACTTAAGATATTTACCATACGTTCGGAAATATCTTTTACATCTGCAGCTCTTGCTTTGAAATAATCGTCTTCCATCTCCGCAAACATTTTTGCAAAGTTATCGCCTGTTGTAGCAACGGCAAATTCAGCATTTACCTGCTGTGTCTCGATGATATTTACAACAGAATCGATATAATCATCATCCTCCAGCATCATCTGGTGTACTTCAAATACAGCTGCGTTTGCTTCGCCGACTTCTTTTAACGCTTTTTCATACAGTCCCTGTAACTGCTCTGCTGCCTTTGCACGTGCATCCTCATATCGTTTGATCTGCTCTGCAGTATCTTCTATTTTCACACGTTTTACAGGTTGTTCTCCCTTCTGGTAGAACAATATCTTTCCAATTGCAATTCCTTTAAATATTGATTTGCCAGTATACATCTCCATAAATGATACCTCATCCTTCCTTAAATCTTTGTAAATATTCTAACTCACAATGCCTGCAAAGTCTAGTTTTTCGTATGATTCAATTCGTCGTAACGCAGCTTTTCCATTGTAAATCCACGTCCTTTTACCTCATTGATCTGCGTGATCGTGATAAATGCTTTCGGATCAATCTCCTGAATTGCCTCTTTTACAGAATACAGCTTTCTGCTGTGGATGACACATAATACGCCCTGCTGCTTCTGTTCTCCATAACCGGTCTCGATGTCTACCATTGTCACTCCGGCATCAATATCCGTTAAGACTTTCTGACGGATTTCTCTGTATTTGTCCGAAATTATAAATAACTGGATCTGTGACTTTCCAAGACGCATCACCCGGTTCAGCACAACCGTACTTAAAAATAAATTCAGAATACCATACAGTATCTGTTCCGAATCTGAAAACAACATCTGAAGTCCCAGCACCGAAAAATCTACAATATACAAAAATACCGCTACCGGGACATGGAACCATTTATGTAACACAAGTGCCAGTATATCGGTTCCACCGGTAGATGCACCTACTCTTACCACCAATCCGATACCGATTCCAAGAAGGACCCCTCCATATAATGCCGCAAGCATAGCATTATTCTCCGTCACTTTGTCTATTCCCGGAATGGACTGTACCATCGACAGGAATATTGGATAAATAAAAGAACTGATGATCGTTGTCAATGCAAACTTCTTTCCCAGAAATACTGCACCGAGAACGAACAGCACCGCATTGATTGCCAAAATGATCAGCGACAGGTTCACCGGAAAATAATGGCTGATCGTAAGACCGATACCGGTTGCACCTCCCATGATGATCCCATTTGGCACGGTAAACGCAGCCACAGCAAATGACAGTACAAGATTACCGACCAGCACACCCAGAATAGTTTTGATTGTTTTTCCCCAACTTTTTTTCATATGTCCCATCCTCTCTCCGTATTTTATTTTGCGATTATACATATAACCCGTTACAGACAGTTATCCCCATATAACTGCCTGTAAACTCATGTTTTCCACATTTTTATATTAATAATGTGGATTCTCTTTCTTCATTTTCCAGATTATGAAATTCCTTTCATCGTAAGCTGGATTCTCTTCTTCTTAAGATCCACGCTCATCACTTTTACATCCACGATATCGCCAACACTTACCACTTCCAGCGGATGCTTAATGAATTTCTTATCCGTAATCTCGGAAATGTGTACCAGTCCGTCCTGGTGCACTCCGATATCTACAAACACACCAAAGTCAATGACATTTCTTACGGTTCCTTTAAGGATCATGCCTTCTTTTAAGTCTTTCATATCTAAGACATCTGTTCTTAAGATCGGTTTCGGCATCTCATCACGCGGGTCACGTCCCGGTTTTTCCAGTTCTTTCACAATATCCCGGAGGGTGATCTCTCCGATCTCCAGTTCTTTTGCAAGTCTTGCATAGTCTTTGATCGTAAGAGAAAGTCCGGCAAGCTTTCCTCCGCTGATGTCTTCCAGTGAAAATCCCTGTTTCTTCAGAAGTTTTTCTGCAGCTTCATAAGACTCCGGATGTACACTGGTTCCGTCTAACGGATTCGTACCGTTCTGTATTCTCATGAATCCGGCACATTGTTCGAACGCCTTTGGTCCAAGCTTTGCAACCTTCAGAAGCTGTTTTCTGTCTGTGAATCTTCCGTTTTCTTCTCTGTATGCCACAATGCTCTTAGCAATCGCACCGGAAATACCTGAAATATAAGAAAGTAACGGTGCGGATGCTGTATTCAGGTCAACTCCGACTTTATTTACACAATCTTCGACAACTCCGGATAAGGCTTCGCTTAATTTCTTCTGGTTCATATCATGCTGATACTGTCCGACACCAATGGATTTCGGATCAATCTTTACAAGCTCTGCCAGCGGATCCTGCAGTCTTCTTGCAATAGACGTCGCACTTCTCTGTCCCACATCAAATTTCGGAAATTCTTCTGATGCGAGCTTACTTGCAGAATACACGGAAGCTCCTGCTTCATTTACGATTACATACTGCACTTTCTGCGGGATCTCTTTTAACAGTTCTACAATGAACTGCTCAGACTCTCTGGATGCAGTACCATTTCCTACGGAGATCAGTGTAATGTTATATTTTGCAATAATCTTCTTCAGCAGGTCTTTGGACGCCTGGATTTTCTTCGGTGTCGTCGGCGCTGTCGGGTAGATCACTGTCGTTCCGATCACTTTACCGGTCGGATCTACAACTGCAAGCTTACATCCGATACGGAATGCAGGATCCCAGCCAAGTACAGTCTGTCCTACAATCGGAGGCTGCATCAGAAGCTGGTGCAGGTTCTTCTTAAATACGCTGATTGCCCCGTCTTCTGCCTTCTCTGTCAGGTCGCTTCGGATCTCACGCTCGATTGCCGGTGCGATCAGACGCTTATAGCTGTCTTCTGCTACTTCTTTTAAAATCGGTGTGGTATGCGGGTTATCACTGTGGATCATCTTCTTTTCCAGATATCTTAAGATGTCATCCTGCGGTGCTTCGATCTTTACTGTAAGGAACTTTTCTTTCTCCCCGCGGTTCAGTGCAAGCACTCTGTGGCCTGCAAGCTTTGTCACCGGCTCTTCAAAATCATAGTACATCTCGTATACCGACTCTGCTTTTTCGTCTTTTGCCTGTGAAATTACTTTTCCGTGCTGTACGGTTGCTTTACGGATCCAGCTTCTGTAATCTGCCTCATCCGATACCGATTCGGCGATGATATCTTTTGCTCCGTCAATTGCTTCTTTTACGGATTTTACTTCTTTCTCCGGATTCACATATTCTTCTGCATACACTTCTATCGGTTTCTCCGCTTTCTGAAGTGTGATAAGTGCTGCAAGCGGTTCCAGTCCCTTCTCTTTTGCAATCATGGCACGTGTCCGGCGTTTCGGCCGGTATGGGCGGTAAAGATCTTCTACCACTACCATTGTCTCTGCTGCCAGGATCTGCTTTTTCAGTTCTTCGGTAAGCTTTCCCTGTTCTTCGATACTTGCCAGAACCTGTTCTTTCTTTTCTTCCAGATTACGCAGGTACATCAGTCTTTCATGCAGTGTCCGCAGTTGTGCATCGTCCAATGTTCCTGTAACTTCTTTTCTATATCTTGCGATAAACGGAATCGTATTGCCTTCATCAATTAATTTTACCGCAGCATCTACCTGCCATCTCTTGACACCAAGTTCTCCGGTAATCACCTGATTAATATCCATATGTTTTGTCTGTCCCTTTCTTGCTGTATTTCGAAGATTTTTCTCTTCTTTATTACGCGGATAATTATAACTGAATTCACTTCCGTATGCAATGCCGCCGGCAATACAGAGTTCACTCTGTTTTCTTGAAAATACATTTTCTCTATGTTATACTGAAACTGCTTGAACTTATTAGAAAATATAAATACTCAAAGGGGCTTTTACTTATGAATCAGGAAACACAGGGACTCTCAAAACAACAAATCAAATCCAGAGAAACACGCGCCAAGATCTTCCAAGCAGCCAAACGCATTCTGCAAAAGCAGGGCTATGAACAACTGTCAATCAAAAATATCTGCGAAGAAGCAGGCGTTTCCAACGGAAGTTTTTATCACCATTTTAAGACGAAAGATGATCTTCTTTCTTATTATATAGAAGAACAGCCAAGTATGGATCCGGATCTTCTTGAACTTCCGTCCAGTGCTGCTGAGACAAAAGAAGCAATCATCTCAGTTTATTTAAATTATGTTCACTACTGCGAAGAGCTCGGAGTGGAATTCATGGCCAATTATTATACACCTAAGAATCAGTCCCTGAATCCTTTGATCCGTACAGAAAGACCATACCCGATCGTTACCGTTCATGATTATCTGAAGCGTGTGATCGAATCCGGAATCATTTCCCCATCGGCAGACCTTGAGGATATTACAACTGACATCCGTATGATCGTAATCGGAAATGTATTCGAATGGTGCTTAAAAAGCGGCGATGCTGATTTTGAAGGTAATATGCGTCGGTCCCTTACTACTTATCTGAACGGATTATTCTAACAAATCATTACATCATATAGATACTTTATCGAATTTCAAAAACTTACAAAGGATGAATGCGATATGTACACATTTATTGCCAATCCTAATGCCAGATCCGGCAGAGGGATTCTTCTCTGGAAACAGATTGAGAAGATCTTACAGGAAAAAGAAATTGAATATAAAGTTTTATTTACTAAATACCAGCATCATGCTACCAGACTGGTTCATGATCTTACCTCCGATAGCGCATCCCATACGATCGTTGTACTGGGAGGCGATGGTACTTTGAATGAAGTGATCGACGGAATCGTATATCTCGATAAGGTAACACTCGGATATATTCCGCTTGGATCCGGCAATGACTTTGCCAGAGGCCTTGGTCTTCCAACGGATATTCACGGTGCCCTGGAGCAGATTCTTGCCCCAACGCATTACACCGCCATGAATGTAGGTGTACTTGATTACGAGAATAAGCACCGAAGATTCGCTGTAAGTACCGGAATTGGCTTCGATGCTGCAGTCTGTCATCAGGTGATGGTCACACCGCTTAAGGCTTTCCTCAACCGGCTGAAGCTCGGAAAGCTTACATATCTTGGTGTTGCCCTTCATAAACTGTTCACATTAAAACCAGTCACTATGACGGTCACAACCGAAAATGGTGAGACAAAAACATATGAAAAAGTATATTTCACAGCTGTTATGAATCTGAAATATGAAGGTGGCGGTTTTAACTTCTGTCCTGCTGCCAGTGGTACAGATGACAGGTTAGATATCATTACCGTAGCAGAATTACCGAGACTTAAAGTTCTTTGTCTGCTGCCAACGGCCTTCAAAGGATGGCACACACGTTTCCATGGAATCCATCTTGATACCTGCACAGAAGTGACTGTCATAAGCGATTACCCACTGCCTGTACATACAGACGGCGAGCCCGTCTTTTTACAATCTGAGATCCACGTACATCTGGAGAAAGAAAAGTTACGTATTATTACACCTTGTTAATCATATTGTTCACGGGGAGGTTCTTTTATGCGTTTACTGATTACCGGAATTATTGTATTTCTTATATTATTTTACTTTTATCTGATCTGGCCGAGACTGTCTAGGAAACGACAGATCCGTCCATTTCTTCACACGATGTTCGCCCATCGTGGATATCATTGTATTGAAAAAGGGATTCCCGAAAATTCCATACCTTCTTTCCGTGCCGCTATCTCCCATGGATATGGGATCGAACTGGATGTCCATCTGACAAGCGACGAAAAACTTGTCGTATTCCATGATGACGACCTGTCTCGTATCTGTGGACGACCGGAAACCATTGAATCACTCCCTTTAAAAGAATTACAAAGCTGCCGGTTACAGAATACGAATGAGACTATCCCACTTTTCACCGATGTACTATCCCTGGTGGGCGGCCAGGTTCCGCTTCTGATCGAACTGAAGATTCCAAAGTCTTCTCTTGGCATCTGTGAAAAGACCTGGGAGATTCTTAAGAATTATAACGGACCTTATATGGTACAGTCTTTCAACACACTTGGTATCTGGTGGTTCCGCCGTCATGTACCCCATGTCTTAAGAGGTCAGCTTTCTTCCAACCTGACTGCCGACCATCTTCCGAAGCCATGGATCCTGACCTTTGTTGTAAAGCATCTGCTTGGTAATGTACTCGGACGGCCGGATTTTATTTCGTATAAGCTTGCAGACCTTCCGATGTTTGAAGTCTGGTTTTTAAAGCACATTCTGCATCTTCCGGTTGCAGTGTGGACTCTGCGGACACCTGATGCTTTAAAAAAGGGAAAACGGCATTATGATATGCAGATATTCGAGAAAAAGAATACTTACTATTAACTTTGTAAAAAATGTTAATATTCCATGAACTTTATTGTTGATTCATTTTTTTCATGTTATAATGCGCTTTGAAACGAGATAAGATAATAACAAAGGCTTTGAAAAAGGGGTAGTTCATATGAAAGCCATTGATAAAGCAAAGAGTTTTTTGAAGAAGTACCGTCATGCATGGGTATTATCATACTTTCTGATCTATATGCCATGGTTTGTTTATCTGGAGAAGCGCACGAATGTACGTCATTACATGATACATTCCCCAATCGACAATCATATTCCGTTTATTGAATATTTTATCGTGCCGTATTTAGTGTGGTTTGTATTCATTGCCGTAACGGTAGCTTATTTCCTTATTAAGGATAAATGGGGATTTTACAGACTATGTGCTTTTTTATTTTCAGGTATGACGATTTTCCTAATCATATGCACGGTTTTCCCAAATGCATTAAATTTGAGACCAACTGTATTTCCACGTGATAATGTATTTACAGATATGGTAAAAGTCCTGTACAAGACAGACACACCGACGAACGTGCTTCCTAGTATCCACGTATTTAATTCCATCGGTGTCAGTATTGCTATTTCACACAGTAATGATCTTAAAAAGCACAGATGGATCCAGATCAGTGCCTATATTCTGGCAGCGCTCATTATCCTGTCTACAATGTTCTTAAAACAGCATTCCGTGACGGACGTGATTGCAGCTGTTACGATGGCATGTATTATTTATCCATTCGTGTATGTGACAGAGGATAAGAAAGCGCCAAAGCTTTCTCAGCAGCCGACGTAACATGAATATAGAAATGACTAGCTATTGGCAATTTTTTGTATATTATGCTATGAAAAGAAAGATGCAGGTAACTGTTATATAACTGACAGTTACCTGCATCTTTTTATTTTTGTTCCGTTTTCTTTAACAGACACAAAATTATTCGTTCCTGTGAAGATACTTTCTTTTGCAATCTTCAGACAACCTGTTATCACCGCAAACCGAAGTGCCGTATTATCTTTCAATGCCGTACTCATAGTATGCAGGGACTGTCCTACCTGAATCTTTCCCGCACTTCCACTTTTTAACTCTTTAAAAAGATTCATCCATGCACTGCACAATGCTTCATCGTAGATAATTTCAAGACCATCGAATAACCTCCTGTTATCGGACCGTATATCAAAAAATGGGCAAGCATACTCATCCCCATTGTTTTTCCCAAGCGTCTCGGACGGGTGATCAGTGTAACTTCCGCAGACTCTCTTTTTAACAGTTCTTTGATCAGTCCGCTTTTATCTATGTAGTAGTAGTCATTTTCCCGGATTTTTTTGAAGTCGGATATTTCTACCGGGAAATTGAGTTGATTGTTCACTGGATCCACTGCACCATTTTTTGTTGATATTCTGCTGTCTGCATCAGAACATCTTCCTCAGGATTTGTCATATATCCCATTTCAACAATCGTTACCGGTACCTGGCTCCAGTTATTTCCGCTCATTGTATCTGTTTCCCATACATATTCTTTATTGCAACCAGTAACTTCACAGTATTTATCAAGAATTGCTTCTGATAACGCTTTACTTTCGCCATCATTCAGGAAAGTAGTATCTGCAATGCATTTTCTGAATTTTTCCAATTATTGGCCGATTCGAAATACATAACTCCAGAGAACCAGACACGCACACTTATTCAGAAATACATCCAGCAATTGAAACAACTGACATTTGGTATTACTCCCTAGAATTTTTTCATTTCTTCTTGTGGCTTTTTTATTTTCTCTCTGATCTACCAAACCTAGCACTGGCAGTTTCTTTCGAACACATGACGATATAAATTAAGGAGGTGTACATCCAAAACATACACCTCCTTATCTATTTACTCCGAATTCCTGCATACTCCGTATACTTCTCAAATGCCGACGGTATCGAATATTCTTTTTTTATCTGCTCCGGATGAATGAACAGAAAACCTTTCTCATTCGTCTTCTCCAGTTCATCTACGATCACTTCATAACCTGTCATATGCCATTCAATATGACTGAAGATATGTTTCGCCTCCGGAAGTTCCTGTATGCGGACCGGCATCAGACCAATCTTCTTGCTGTATTCCGTAACTTCAGCCATTGAAAATTTTCCTTCCAGATTCGGAAATTCATATAATCCGGCCAGCAATCCTTTTGCCGGACGTTTTCGGATTGCAATCTGTTTACCGTCTTTGAAGATCAGTACAGTTCTTTCTTCGATCTTTCTGGCCTTTGCTTTCTTCTTTACCGGTATCTCCGCTGTCAGATTCTCTGCATGTGCAATACAATACTCTTTTACCGGACATTGTTCACATTTCGGTCCCCCGTTCGGAACACACACAATTGCCCCCAGTTCAATCAGTCCCTGGTTAAAATCGCTGGCGGCATCTGTAGGTATCACCTGTTCCAGTGCACTTTCTATCTTTTTGCGGACGCTTTGTTTCATGATATCTTCATAGCTACCCGTAATTCTGGAAATCACCCTGAGCACATTGCCATCCACTGCCGGTTTCGGGATCCCATAGGCAAATGCACTGATCGCCCCCGCCGTGTAATTGCCAATTCCCTTCAATTGCAATATTTCTTCATAAGTATCCGGAAACCTTCCCGCATGATCAACCATGATCTGCTGTGCCGCTTTCTGCATATTTCGTACACGATTATAATATCCTAATCCTTCCCACAGTTTCAGCAGTTTGTCTTCTTCTGCTTCTGCAAGATCTTTCACTGTCGGAAGTGCTTTTAAGAACCGGTCATAATATCCTTTTACTGCTTCTACCCGTGTCTGCTGCAGCATGATCTCGGATACCCATACCCTGTATGCATTCGGATTATGGCGCCACGGCAGATCCCGTTTATTCTCCCGATACCAGTTCACCAACGGCTTTACAATATTTCTAAGCTCTGCCTCTGAGGACATCTTCGGTTCCTGCAGTTCTCTGTCTTTTTTTGATTTTGCTTCTTCGACTTTCACTTCTGTTTTTTTCACTACTTTATGTTCCATCTGTTTCTCCATTGTCCATTTGGGAAACAAGTGCCTTTGCTGTTGTTTCCTTACTTATTTTTTTTCGAACATATGGTTTATTATAACTTATCTCTCTATACAACGTCAAAGCCCTTTTCCTGGAAATGTCGTCTTGGGGAAGACACTTTCAGGGAAAGGGCTCTTAGAAGGGAATGTGGCTGATCCTTGCCACTAACAATATTATCGTTTGAATTTATTATATCCCCGTTTTCTTTAAATTACCAATTGGTTATTCTCATGTACTTATAGGCATTTTCTATATGTCATATTCTATTGAATCTTTTCATTTTTTCTATTATTATAGGTATTTTCTATTTCATTTTATCCTTATAGAAAAAACCAATTGGAAAATTCATTTAGAAAAGCCTATACTATTCATAGAAAATAAATATGAATATTTAGGAGGTATTCGGTATGTCAATTACAGCGGAAACAGCGAAAGCTCATGCTAACGATCCTGCCGTATTATGTTGTAGAGCAGAAGGTGGAATTACAATTGAACCAGCAAACTTAGAGGATCCGGCAATCTTCGATGAATTAGTAGATTCAGGTCTTTTAAAT
>OLGH01003539.1_pt1 | contig 10589 bp, 7 predicted proteins | sample 1604851 | NCBI WGS metagenome assembly OLGH01 (sample SAMEA3888894, study PRJEB22519) | human gut metagenome | biome: human gut; feature: human-associated habitat; material: faeces | place: Denmark | collected 2010
TTAAACAAATATAATGCCACTTTATTTTGTTCAGTAGTTTCCATTTCCATAAGTTTAGCCATTGCAAACATTACAAGTTTATATTTTGCAAAGTTTATTAAAGTTGTTCTATATTCTTCATCAACTTCTTTTAGCATTGCATGAAATTTTTCATAGTTTTCTTTAGTGTTATAAATAAGTCCAGACCATTTGCTTTGGCTCATACATATTGCTAATCTTAATTTATCTTTTATATCCATATCATTTATCATATTTATTAAATATTCAACCTTTTCATTTTCCATATTCTAATTACCTCCATATTAAAATCTTGTATCGTATTTCTTTCTATTATTTTTATCTCTATTAATCTCATTTTTTGACTTTACTTTTCTAGCTATGTTATTTGCAATTTCATTTTCATCATCAGTAAATATTCCATTTTTATATAGGTCATCACTAACAATTTTATAGTTATTATCTTTGTCATAACAAATTCTTTTGTGAAAATGCCCCATAATACTATGCCAAAATTCTTTGAATTTGTGTAATTGAGCCTTTATACTTTCTTTTTCCTCTTGTAATTTGTTAATAATTTTATCTTTAGCAGATAATTCACCTTTTAAATTATAAATTTCTTTATCTTTTTCTTCTATTTGATATTCAAGTGAACGATTTTCCTTTTCTATTTCAAAAGCACTATGTTCAAAATCTCTAATAGCTATATTTAAGTCATTAACACTTCTAATTGTTTTAGTAGTATCTTTTACATCTTTAGTAAAGTTTTTGATTTTCTCAATATCCTCGTTTGAAATAACCATATTATTTTTATTAAACTTAGCAGGTTTTAGATTATCTAATATTTGATTTATATCTTTTGTTGTATTGTCCAGTTTGTTAGTTTGTTTATTAGCTTTATCAAGTTTTTTCTCTTTTTCAGCAAGTTGTTTTTTTATATTTGTATAATTAATCATATCTTTAACATTTATATCTTGATTTCTACCTTTTTGTTTCTCTTTTAGTTTAATATCCATATCATAAAATTTATTAAAAGACTTTATACAAGCAGTTCTCATTTTATCTTGAATTTTAGTTAATGATTCCTTTGTAAATAGTTGTGATTTTCCAACTTGTTTTTTCATTCCTCTAGTACAATTTTCTATTATCGGTACACCTACAATGTGCATATGAGGAGATGTTTCATCAAAATGTATTGTTGTATTTGCTATTTTAAAAGTTGGCAATATTTTAAGCAAATCATTTACTTGTTCATTATATACATCAATCATTTTTAGTCTGTATTGTTTGTCTTTATCTTTCCAAAAGTCCATATCTCCAAGTTCAACTATAATTTCACAAGCAAGGTCATTTTGAGATTCATTTATTTTCATAAAATAGTTTTCTATTTTTCTATCATTTCTAGTCTGTTTGTTGTTGTACTCAATTCGAGCTTCTTCAAACTCTTCTAAATATAAATCCTTTACATCATTTACAATATCATTTGTACCACGAATGACTCTAATCAAATCTTTTTCATTATCATAATCTCTTAAATTATGCTTATTTACTTTTGATAAAGTATTTGCATTTTGAATAGCATTATTTGATAGAGAGGTAGTGCCAGATACATTTCCTTTAGCAACTTTTTTTGCTGATTTACTTTTGTTTTTATCACTTCCTAAATGAAATGAATAAGCTAATTGTTGTTCCATAAAAGCACCTCCTTTGAAATTTCTTCGTAGCATAGGACTTTGACTTGTCATAAGTCCTAACCCCCTATGAGTTATGACATACTATCATAACTCGGGGGCTCTGCGAGGCATAAATTAACTATCGCCACTTTCATTTTTACTAAAGTAAAAACAAAACGTGCCACGTTAATTTAATTGTTGCATAGAAAAGATAAGTGGTATTCCTGCAACAATTATTTATGCTTTTTCTTTGAAGTAATGTGGGTAACAACACCCAAGCGTAATTTTCCTTCTGGTTTTGCCAAGAAGTTTTTAAATTGTTTTATTGCTACAAATCTTATAATCTTTTGATTTTTCTTAATCTTAAATTCTACAGCTCTATTTCTAATCTTTGCAACTTCTGTTTTAGTATCATAATTTTCGTCAATCTTATCATCGTGGAAGTAATATTCTCCTAAATACATATAGTTAATATCTAATTCTTTTTTCAATGTTCCTATATAATCCTCTAATTGTTCTTTATTCATATTTACACTAACTTTAGCATCTTCAAGTTTTCCATCTCGCTCTATCATAGTTGGAACATCAACAATTCCTTTGTCATATAGCTTGTCTATCTGTTCAATAAAGCTACTTCTAAAATTCACTTTTTCTATTTCAAAACTTCCGTCTTTATTTTTCTTTAAAGTAGCAGTATCAATAAATTTAGAAATAAAGCTTTGTTTCTCATCTTTATTTTTCATAGTCCATAGTTTTAATAAGACATCTTTATACATTTCATGTTCAGTTAGTTTTTCTCTTTCAATATCTCTTTGAGCCATTAAGTGTTGTGGGTTATAACTTTCTTTATCAAAATCTAATGCATCAATTCTTTTATTCTCTAGTGTAGAAAGTTTTTCTTCAATTAGTTTATAATCTTCAGAGAAATCTTCCATTTCTAAAATACCATTCATATATGCTTTTTTTAGTCTGTCTTTCTGTTGCAAAAGTTTCTTTATTTCTTCATCAATCTTCTTGCTTTCATCATCTTTCTTTTCAGCAAGTATAGGGTAGAAATATTTTTTAACATGATAATCGTATTCTACTAAGTCTAAAATATAATCAATTAAGCAGTTTTCAATTTCATCTTCGTTGTAGTACAATTTGCAAGTATCACAATAGTAATACATATATTTAGATTTCTTGCCACCAGTTCCTTTGCAAGTCATTGTATGACCACAAGTAGGGCATACAAGTTTTTGAAAGAATATATAAACTCTATTTCTGCAATATGCTCTTTGATTTGTTTCTTTTTGATTTTGAACTTCTTCCCACATAGCTCTTGTTATAATAGGTGGTACAACATCCATATAGATTTCAGTTTCTTTGTCATTATCATTTTTATATCTTTCATAATCGCCCATATATATTTTATTATTAATAATTCTATTAACAGAAGAGTCAATCCATTTCTTTACTTGTGGATATAAAACCTTTTCTTGATTTAGAATATTTGCAATAGTTTGATAGCTTTTGCCTTCTAAATACAATTCAAATATTCTTAAAACAATATCTTTAGTTGTATTATCTATTTTTAAAGTTTTATCTGGTGCTCTATAATAACCAAGAGGACATTTACCTGGTATATGACCAGCCTTAATTGCACCATTTAAACCAAATTTTGTTCTCTCACTAACTATTTCAATTTCTAATTGAGATAAAACAGTTAACATTCTAACAAAGAAACGACCATTTGCAGTAGAAGTATTTACATCATCTCTGTCACAAATCAAATAGCACTGATATTTTTCAAGAGTACTAATTAGAACTTCTAAATCACGAACTGAACGAGTAACTCTATCTAATTTATAAGCTACTATATAATTAATTAATCCATTTTTCATATCTTCAATCATTTGCTGGAATTGAGGTCTGTTTTTCATATTTTTTGCAGATATTCCTGCATCTTTATAAACTTTAAATACTTCAAAGCCTTTATATTTGCATAATTGTCTTAATTTTTCTTCTTGTTCTCCTAAACTAAATCCTTCTCGTGCTTGATCTTCGGTACTTACTCTAATATAAATACCTGCAATTTTCTTTTCTTCTGATGATTGACTCCATAATTCTGACATTTGAAACCTCCTTAAAAACATAAAAGTGCTAGAAAGCTTATAGCTAACTAACACTTAAAATTTATCTTATTATTTACTTGTATTACTTGCTGATAAAAAGAAAACCTTTAGTATTAGTTGCCACTGATAAAATCTCTTAATTTTGAGAGTGGTATTTTATTTGCTAGATTACCGATATAGAAATACTCGTGCTGATTAAAGAATAAATATAGCTTTTCTTTAATCATTACACTATGTGGTTCTACATAAGCAATATTAGTTTTTTCAACCATTCTCAAATTACCATTCTTTATCTTTGGTTCACAATTACTAAAAGTGCAAGCCCATTCAATTTTAGAAAGTAATTCTTTTTCTACTGATAATTTTCTTTTAACTATGCGTATCATATCACAAAAACCTCCTTTTTTCAATGATTTGAGGCTATTTTTATATACTTTTGGTAAAAAAAGTAAAAAAATAAGCCGATTAAATCGACTTATATAAATGTGATTGATACTCACTTTTTATTTTCTTCAAACTTACTTATATCAATATTTTTAAGTGGTTCGACGAAAATGCATTATGGAGCCAATAAGCAGAATCGAACTGCTGACCTACGGGTTACGAATCCGTTGCTCTACCAACTGAGCTATATTGGCATATAAAAAAGTATAACACAAGAAATCATAACAAGCAAGAAAAAAATAAAAAAATATTGACAAAAGTAATACCTAGTGATACTATGTATAAAAATACATAGAATTACTAGGTATTATTCTTGAAATTATATTTAGTAAAACTAGAAAGGTAAGGTATAAAAATGAAAATAAGCAAAGAATTATTAAAAGGAAGCACAAAAATGCTAATATTGGAAATGGTCAAAGACAAGAACATGTATGGATATCAAATGATAAAAAAACTAAAAGAAAAATCAAACAATGTATTTGAATTTAAAGAAGGAACACTATATCCAATATTACATTCATTAGAAGAAGAAGGATTAATATCATCATATTGGGATGATACAACAGGAAAGAAAAGAAAATATTATGCAATAACAACAAAAGGAAAAAAATCATTAAAAGAAAAAAATGAAGAATGGAAAATTTTTAGTGAATCAGTAAATAGAGTAATAGGAGGTGTTTCATTTGCAAATTAATGAATTTCTAAACTCGGTATGTGAACAAATAAAATACAAACCAATAAGAAACATAATAGCTGAAGAACTAAAAGATCATATAGAAGACAAAAAAGAAGAACTAATTGAAATGGGACAAAATGAAGAGGAAGCAGAGAAAAATGCAGTTGAGCAAATGGGAGACGCCGAAATTATTGGCAAGCAATTAAATAAGGTACATAGAACTAGATTAGATTGGAAATTGTTAATAATATTAGTTGTTTTATTGATTTTTGGATTTGTAATTTCGTACATAATTACAGAAAATGAACATACAGAAATGATGCAGTATATGAAAGAAGGAGTAAGCGAATATATTACAACAAACTATATGATAAAATATGCATGCTTTGTAGTTTTAGGTTTTTTAATAGGTGTAATAATATATTTTTGTGATTATAAAAAAATTAAAAATAAACCATCAATTTTATATATAATTGCAACAGTAGTAATAATATTAGCCTTTTTATTTGGAATATCAGTTAACGGCATAAATTTTTTAAGAATAGGAAATTTTAGCATAAGGTCAAATACAATAGCTGTACCATTATATATTCTTGCTTTTATTGGGTTTTTAGAAAATATAAATGAAGAAAATAAATTAACTAAACTATTTAAAGAAAAAAATATTAAAACAAATGCCAATGTTTTAATATTAGTTGTTTTAAGTTTAATATCATTACTAATGTTAAGCTTAATTCCTTCATTATCATCAGTAATAGTGTTAGCAATTACATATTTAATTTTAGTTACAAAAAAGATAGTAAGAGAGAGTGAAAATAAGAGAAAGCATCTATTAATTTTGTGGGGAATACCTATAATAGTTGGAACAGTAGTCGTTTTATTTGAAGTTTTAGCAAATCCACATGTTTTGGATAAATTTATTTCAGTATATAATCCAGAAGAATATAAGGAAACAGAAGGATGGAGAGCATTAAACAGAAAAGAAATAATTGAGTCTGCACAAAAATTTGGCGAAGCAGGAAATATGAGTGATGCTATATATTTATTTGATGGATTTGGAAATAATGAAATTATATCAATATTAGCTCATTTTGGTTGGATACCAACTGTTACTTTGATTATTGCTGTTTTGGCTTTTTCTATAAAGTTAGTAATTAATTCATTTAAGATTAAAGAAAAGTATGGTAGTTTAATAATTTTAGGAATTGGTTGTATGTTTATTTTGCAGAGTGTATTTAATATTTTGATGAATTTTAATTTGATTTTTGATGCTAGTTTTAATCTTCCTTTTGTTACTTATGGCTGTGGTGAATTGGTTGTTAATATGATGTGTTTAGCTTTGATTTTTGCGGTTTATAGAAAGAAAGATGTAAATATATAATAAGGAGAAAAGGAGAGTTTTTTATAAGCTCTCCAAAATTATTTTAAATTTAATGTTAATTTAATAAAAATATGATAAAATAAATTCATTAATAAAATAATTTGGAAGCTTATTTATCATTTGTACGTAAAAAAATAAAAATTATAGTCAAAGAGCTAATGATGTAAAAAGTAAGTTAATGAGAATGGATAATTGAGAATGTGATAAATCATATTGATTTTAATGGTTATAAATTATATGTAAATGGAACTGCAATTAATTAAAAGAGACAAATTAAACAAATGGGACAGTGCAAAATTGTCTCATTTTTGTGTTGTTCCACTTGTCTCAAAAAATGGTTGCCATAACTGGTAAAATGTGCTATACTAATAGTGTTAACAAAATATTAGCAAATTATAAGAAAACAAACATAAACACATAAAAAATCATAAGAAAAAAGAAAGGCGGATAAATCTATGGGATTTTTCGATAAATTAAAAAACGGGTTGAACAAAACAAAAACATCATTTGATGAAAAAATAAACAACGTATTCAAAAACTTCAGAAAAGTTGACGAAGATTTTTTAGACGAACTAGAAGAAATACTAATAATGTCAGACATAGGAATGGACACATCAATTAAAATAATATCAAGTTTAAGAGAAAGAATCAAAAAAGAAAAAATACAAGATGAAGAAGATGTAAAACAAGCATTAAGAGAAGAAATGCAAAAAATATTAGATGTAACAGATATTGGTTTACATTTAAATACAAAACCATCAGTAATTTTAGTAGTTGGAGTAAATGGAGTTGGAAAAACAACATCAATTGGGAAAATGGCAAATAGATTAGCAAAAGACGGAAAAAAAGTTGTAGTTGCAGCAGCAGATACATTTAGAGCAGCAGCGGTTGAACAATTAGAAATATGGGCAAAAAGGGCAGGAGCAGACATAGTAAAAAGAGACGAAGGAGTAGACCCAGCGTCAGTAGTATTTGATGCAATCAAGAAAACAAAAGAAAATGGAGCAGATGTACTAATAGTAGATACAGCTGGAAGACTTCATAACAAAAAATACTTAATGGATGAATTAAATAAAATTCAAAAAGTTATAAACAAAGAAATGCCAGATGCAGACAAAGAAGTTTTACTTGTAATTGACGGAACAACAGGACAAAATGCTATATCACAAGTAAAAGCTTTTAAGCAAGAAACAGATATAACAGGAATAGTTTTAACAAAACTAGACGGAACAGCAAAAGGTGGAGTTGTTATAGGAATTGTAGAAGAAAATAAAATTCCAGTTAAGTTTATTGGAGTTGGAGAACAAATTGATGATATGGAAATCTTTAATTCAGAAGATTTTGTAAAAGCAATAATTTAGGGACAGTGGTGCCAGTGGCCAAAGTGTCCAAAAAGAACCGTCCCTTTTGGACACTTGAATAAGGAGGTATAAATTGGAAAAGAATAAAAGTAAAACAAGGATGATTATTGTAATATTATTTCTAGCAATATTTATAATTGGAAGTTATACAAGTTTAAGAGGAACATATTTACAATATAAAGAGTTAGGCGAAAATTATATACAGGCATTTGAAACAAATTTACAATGTAAATATATAATTTTTGGAATTAATTTTGTAATGTTGTATATAATAATGTATTTTACAAATAGAGGAATAAAAAAAGGTCTAAAACCTTTTTTTGAAAAAGAAAATAAAGAAATGCCAAAGTTATTAAATAAGTCAATAGCATTTGTAACTTCAGTAATAGTAAGTACACTAGTTTCTAATACATTAATGAAACAATTTTTATTGTGTGCAAGTAATGCGTCATTTGGAATAAATGATCCAGTTTTTGGATTGGATATAGCATTTTATATGTTCCAAAAGCCGTTTGTCCAAACTATATTAGGATACTTTGCAGAAATACTTATAGGATTAACAATATATATGGCAGTTTATTATGTAATTGTATTTAATAGATTTTTTGACGGTGTAGATGGAAAGATGGTAAGAGAAAGCTTATTAGTTAAAAAGATCCTAAGAAATGCGGTAATGGTAGTAATTTTAATTGCTTTAATAAATGCATTGAATATAACAAATATATCATTAAGTAAAATGTTGACAATAAAAAATGATGTTGATTCTACAGAAAATATAGAAATTATAGGTGCAAGTTATACTGATGTAATGGTTCAAAGATGGGGATATTTAATATTTTCATTTGTAATAATTTTTGGAGCAATGAGAGCGATAAAAGCTTTTAAAAAGAATGATACAGTAAAAGTACTTAAAAATTTAGCTATAATACCAGGATATTTAGTAGTAATGTTTTTAGTAATAATTGTATTTAATTTGATTTTTGTAAATTCAAATACACTAGATAAAGAAAAAGATTATATAGCTGATAATATAAAATATACAAAGGCTGCATATAACATAGATATTGAAGAAACAAATTTAGAAAATTCAGGGACAATAACACAAAATGAAGTTAATGAAAATACAGATATAATAAATAATACAAGATTAGTAAATCAAGATGTTGTATTAAAAACATTAGATGATAATCAAACGGGAACAGGATATTATACATATAGAAATGCAAATATTGCAAAATATAAAATATCAGGAAAAGATACACTTGTATATGTTGCACCAAGAGAAGTTACAAATTCAGGCAGAACATATAATAGTAAAACATATGAATATACACATGGAAAAGGCCAAATAGTAATAGATGCAACTTCTACAACTGCAACAGGTAGCTTAAATTATATCCAAAAAGATGTATCTGGAAAAGATGAACAAATAGGAACAAAAACTCAAGATATTTATTTTGGGTTAGAAACAAATAATGCGATTGCAACAAGTGTAAAAAATAAACAAGAATATGATTACACAGATGAATATGGTTTAGAGCATACATCAACATATAATGGTCAAGCAGGCCTACAACTTGGATTTATTGATAGGTTAATACTAGGAATAAAAACAGGGGATTTAAACTTAGCATTTTCAACAGAAATAAATAAAGATAGCAAAATTTTAATAAATAGAAATATTATAAAAAGAGCAAAAGAAGCAATGCCATATTTAATTTATGATGAAAATCCATATACAGTTATAACAGAAGAAGGAAAAACAGTGTGGGTATTAGATGCATATACAGTTTCAAGTGATTATCCATATTCACAATATACATCAATAGAACATGACGGAATAAAAGAAAAAATCAATTACATAAGAAACTCTGTAAAAGTAATAATAGATGCATATGATGGTACAATGAAATTTTATGTAACAGATAAAACTGATCCAATTGCTATGGCATATAGAAATATTTATCCAACAGTATTTGAAGATATAAATTCAGAAATACCAGAAGACATATCAGAACATTTTATTTATCCAGAATATTTATATAATGTTCAAGCAGAACTATTAAAAATATATCATAATGTAAAACCAGATGTATTATATAGAACAGATGATGTATGGAGTTTAGCAAAATACAATGCAACAAATGTTACAAAATCAACAGGAACAGAATTAAAACCATATTATACAATGGTTAAAGAATATAATAAAAATGAAATTGGTTTAGTACAAATTTATACACCAGAATCAAAACAAAATTTAATTTCATATTTAGTTGGAACAACAGATGGAAATTCAAATAAATTGAAATTGTATAAATTCTCACAAGATAGTAATATTTTTGGACCAATGCAATTAGACAATCAAATTGAACAAGACGAAACTATATATTCTGAAATTCAAAACTTAAACACTAGTGGAACAAAAGTAACAAAAGACATGGTAGTTGTACCAGTAAACAACACATTATTATATGTAGAATCAATTTATCAAACAATGTTGAATGAAGAATCAAAAATACCAATGCTTAAAAAGGTTGTTGTAGCATCAGGTAACAAAGTTGCAATTGGTGATAATTTAGATATAGCTTTAAAAAATCTACTTTCAAAAGAAGCATCTAATATTGAAGTTGAAAATACTGATGATATAGATGGTTTAATTGAAGCTATTGTTAAGGCTAATAAAAATTTGTCTGAATCTACAAATAATAAGGATTGGGAACTTATGGGTTCTGATATTAAAAAATTACAAAGTTTGATTGATTCTTTGGAAACTGAGAAAGCAAAGGAAGATAAGAAAAAAGCTGAAATAAAAAATGAAGTCGATAATGAAGTAAACAATGTAGTTGAAGAAAATAATATAGTAGAATAACAAAACGGGATTAAGGGATTACCACCTAAAATCCCGTTTTCATTTATATTTTTTATAAGAGATTATTATATATT
>OLGH01003545.1_pt1 | contig 10577 bp, 13 predicted proteins | sample 1604851 | NCBI WGS metagenome assembly OLGH01 (sample SAMEA3888894, study PRJEB22519) | human gut metagenome | biome: human gut; feature: human-associated habitat; material: faeces | place: Denmark | collected 2010
TCATCTTCCGGCTGAAGTTTCGTTGCCGCAATGGTGCGTTTTGTTACCTGGAATTCGCTTCCGCCGACCTTCTTGACCATGCCCTGCTTTGTGGCAAACAACAGATTCGCATACCGCATCTGTTCGGAGTCGCAGATGTACACGATCTCTTCCTGCGTGCTGTCATAAGGGAGCTGCGACAGGCGGGGGCTGTCTCTGACGAGTCCATCATGGAGGCCGTGAAGCTGGTCAAATCTAGGATCAAAAACGACGCCGCGTAACATCCGTATAAAATGATAAGGGGTTATATATGGATTTCATATCTGATGTTGCGCGGCTGGATCTGAAAGATGCACTTAAGCTGGCGATTATGCAGAGTGGAAAGACTCCTTTGCGGGTAGCCCAGGAAATGGGCTGGACCCTGCACCACTCGAACCATGTTTTCGGGCTCAACGACTATCTGCCCTCGGCCCGGGATTTCCCTCGCCTATGCAACGTGCTCGGCAATACGATCATCATCGACTGCCTGTACGGTAAGGCGCGTACTTCGTGCGAACCGCCGACGCGAGACGTCGACTGCCCGGCGCTCATGGTCCGATTGAACGCCTTGTACGCCCGGCTCGGCAAAGCCTCGGACAAGGGGCTGAAGGCGATAGAGGACTTGCGGCTTGAGCCCCGCGAGATACGCGGCATTATCGCGGAGTTGCATCAAGTCATCGCCGATGGGCTTGAGGCCGTCGCGGATCTGCGCGCCACGGAACGGCACCTTGCGGGGCAGTCATGAGGCAGGACATAAGCCCGGACATGGTTGTCCAAGCCCTGCTGCGGGACGGCGTGTTGGGCTTCCGCGACAAGGGCGCGTTCCTGCGTGAAGGGGTTTGCCCCAACTGCCAAAAGAAAAGCCTGTTCGTCCGGAAGGCGGAACCGTGGCAGGTCATGTGCAGCCGGGAAGTGAACTGTGGCTACACGGAAAGCACGAGGAACCTCTTGCCGGATCTCTTTTCCGAGTTCGCCAAGAAGTATCCCCCGACAGAGGAAAACCCGCGGGCGACGGCGGACGCCTACCTCGGGCTTGACCGCGGGTTTGATCTCGGACGCATCCGTGGCTGGTACGAACAGGCCAGTCATCAGATCCCGAACACGACAAAGATGTTCCCCACGGTGCGCTTTTATCTTGACCCCGCCCACAGCCGATATTGGGAAAGGCTCATCGGGGCATCCAAGGCTGACAAACAGAAAGCGCATTTGGGAGGCCGCAGGAAGGAAGACGGCACGCTCTACGCCGGGGATGCCTGGACGCCCCCGGGCCAGACGCTGGAAAAGGGCGACCGCGTTTACATCGTGGAGGGCATCTTTCACGCGATCGCCCTGTTCCTCAAAGGCTACAAGGCGATCGCGAGCCTTTCTTCCAGCAACATCCCCGTCCACGTCTTTGAGGAACACAAAGGAAAGGGTATCGTCTGGACGGTTGCCCTTGACCGGGACACGTTGAAAAAGGACAAGCCCCGGCGTTTCGTTGAGAAACTGCGGGAGCTGGAGGAAAAGGCCGAGGTATGCATCCCCCCGGACGCCCGGGATTGGGACGATCTCTACCGCGCCGACTGCCTCTCCAAAGAGTTCATGGACGCGGGGCTCTACAGGGGCACGCTCTACCTGTGCGAGACGGCTGACGAAAAGGCGTACCACATATACGTCCACGCATACCGGAAAAACCGTCTGGCCAAGTTCACCCTGGACTTTAGAAATCGGCTCTATTCCGCCGAGGTCAAAGAGGATTTGCAGAAGACCCTTGAAAAGGAAGCGCAGGCCGATCCCGAGATGAAGCTGGAGATCCTGCGCACGGAGCACGGGAGGGATATTTTCCGCCTGTGCTGCGACCTCAAGGAAATATCCAACATCCTCCCCACGTTCCTCTACATTGAGAACAACGAAATCTCGGGGGAAAAGTTCTACGTATTCGAGATCGCCTATGCTTCCGGGATGCCCAAAGAGATCGTCAAGCTGGACGGGCAAGCCCTGATAGACCCGAAGTCCTTTTTCAAGGCCATCATTTCCAAGACCTGCGGCGGCACGTTCACGGGATCGGCGGGAAACCTCAAGTATCTGGTGGACCGCTGGCTCGGTACGCGCATCCCCACCATCGCCTCCGTGCCGTATATCGGCTATGTCCCGAGCCTCGGGGCGTATGTCTTCAATGAGCACGCCTACAGCGCGGGCAAGGAGATCAAGCTCAACGAGTATGAATATTTTGAAATCGGGAAAGCGGGCATCAAAACGACGCTTTCCAATTTCAAGATAGACACGACCGGGGAGTTCAACCCCGGCTGGCTGCACGATTTTTTCAGGGCGTTCCACTGGCAGGGCATGACCGTCCTCGCGTTCTTCCTCGGTTCGCTCTTTGTGCAGCAGATACGGCATGAGCAGAAATCTTTCCCGTTCCTTGAACTCACCGGGGAACCGGGCGCGGGCAAGTCCACCCTGCTCGAATTTTGCTGGCGGCTGCTCGGACGTGACGAGTACGAGGGGTTTGACCTCTTGAAGGCGACACAGGCCGGGCGGCGTCGCGCCTTTTCGCAGGTGTCGAACCTTCCTGTCGTCCTCATCGAATCGGACCGCGACAACGGCGAGAAGGACGCCAAGCAGCGCCAGTTCAGTTTTGACGAGATGAAGCCGTTCTTCAACGGCCGCGGCACGGGGACGCTCGGCGTGGCCATGCGCGGCACGGGCACGGAGGAACACCTTTTTCAGGGAACCTTGATCATTTCCCAGAACGCGGGCGTGGACGGCTCGGAAGCCCTCCTGCAGCGTATCGTCCACTGCCACGCCGACAAGAAACACCACGTCCCCGGCACGAGGGAGATCGCCCGCTGGTTCGAGCAACAGAAGACGGCCACGGTTGCGGGGTTCCTCCGCGTGGCTCTGAAAAACGAGCGTATGCTGCTGGATACCTACCGGGCGGCCTTTGCGGAGCTTGAAGCCCGCTTTTCCCGTTCCGGGCTGCAAAACGAGCGTATCATCAAGAACCATGCGCAGGTGGCCGCGTGCGGCCATGCGCTGGCTACCATTTTCCCGGAAAGGGATCGGAGTTTCGTTGAAGGGCTGGACGCCTACATCCTGAGCCGGGCCGTGGAGCGGGAAAGCCGCTTGCGCGCCGATCACCCCATACTTGAGCAGTTCTGGGATCAGTTCGACTACCTCAACGGCATATCAAAGGAAAAGGGCGCTCCGGATCGCCTCAACCACTCGGCGGACGACGCGCTCATCGCGGTAAACCTGAACCACTTTCTGGAGGTATCCCGGAGCGCCGGGCAACAGATTTTTGACTTGAACACCCTTAAAAAACTATTCCCCAACAGCAAGAGGCATAAATTCCTGGAGTACAAGGTAGTCTGGAGCAAGCACGAAAGCCGTTCCTATAAATGTTGGATCTTCAAAAAGTCGAAACAGGGAGAGCGAGCATGACGCAAAGCGAGTTCATTCGTATCATGGCCGTGCGCCAAGGCCTGTCTCAGGAGTGCGTGCGGCGTCTGATCGGCGCACTGCTGGACAGTCTGGAGGAAGGGCTTGCCGAGGGTGAGCGGTGCATCCTGCGCGGCGTCGGGACGCTGCACATCGTCAGGAGGGAAGGAGGCAAGCGCCGCAATCCTCGAACAGGGGAAGAGGTGGAAATTCCCCCGCACAGGGTCGTCCGTTTCCGCCCCTCGCATCGGCCCGTTTCCCGTCCCTAGCCGTCCCCCAAAAAAGCCTACTGTCCGCCCCCTGTCCGCATCCGGCAGGGGGCTTTTTGCGTCTGGAGAGAACTATGGACGGTTATAGCTATAGTCTATACATATAAATAAGTTATCTTAAAGAACTTCAAACGGGGATACAAAGGGCTTGAGATTTTGAAAGGGGCATCGGAAAAGGGTAAGGTTGGTAAGGTAAATTTATTTTTATATATAATATATTGAAATAGTATGTGATACGAGAGATTGTAAAAGGTAAGAAAAGGGTAAGGTAAAGGTAAGAACCTTACCGTTTTACATTACCCTAACCTTACCTTTTGCCTATCCTGCAACACACCGTTTTTATTGTACCTTACCTTTTGCCTTACCCTAACCTTACCGTTTCCTTACCGTTGGTGTACTACTCATATTTAGCTGGAATAAATAATTTTTATTGCTGTTCTGAAAAACGCCTTACCAACCTTACCCTTTTCCGATGCCCCTTTCCATTTTTACCCTGTTGGGATGCCCTCCCGGGCAGGGGAGGCAAGGCTGCGGAGCGGAGGGTTGCTCTTGCCAAGTCCGGAAAACATCGCTATCTTAAAACGCAAGAAGGGCGGCAAGTGCGCTAACACTCACCGCCCTGTGTGGGGCACGTCCCCCGGATTTCGAAAATCCAGTTTTAGCGCCCCGTAGGAACCTCACTTCCTACGGGGCAACTGCTTTAGAGGTTCATAAAATGAACCGCCACAGCCGCAAGAACGGCGGCAAGCCAGGTTGCCAGCACGTTCCGGAGGAAGTGTCTCATGGGGTATCCTCCTTTCGGGAGGCGGCCCCACAGCGGCAACCTATCCGCAAATACTGAGAAAGACAATTCCGATTATTACGAGCCCCGACCATGCTTTCGCATGACCGGGGCTTTTTATTTATGGGCTTGGGCCAGTTGAGGACGCACGGTGTCCGAAACAAGAAAACACCCGCTATCCCACTTCATTTTTCCTTTGTTCAATCAGGAGGAATTTTATTTCCTACTGATAAACTATATTTATGAATTCATGTAATAAACTGCGATAGCCCCAAGAATGGTGGGCCGGGTGACGCCTTTACAAATAAAAACAAGAATAGTTTATGGAGTGTCTATAATTTATGAAATTGTCTGAGATTGAATTGACTACAAAGGTAATTGGGTGTCTTTCTGCAGGAATAGCCGTTTTGGGTATGTTTTATTTATTCATATACATATCGATGCTTGGTTTTGATGCGCGCTATTTTTTTCCTGTTTCTCCAGTTGATGTTTTCATGTCAACACGGAAGTGGTTCATTGTATTTTTGGCATACTTAGCGTACTATATTGTTATATATGAATATAAATTGGAATATAAAATTTCTTTAATTAGGAGAAGATGTTTTAAATTAATAAATTATATGTTACCTTGTGTTATTTTTGTGTATATATTTTTATATAAATTTATGTATGATTTAATAGATAATAAATTGTTATATGAATTTTATAATGATGGTATTTTCTTTGTCGTCATATTTATTGTATATCCGATATTTTTATTTAATAAAATTAAAATAGTAATGTTTATACATTGTGTTTTAATTGTTGTATTTGTATCAGTGCATGATTTTAATACTGCAATATTGAAAGATAACGATTGCTATATATACTTAAAAGATGGTTTCTTTGAGTCAAAAATAATTATGACGCTTGAATCAGGTGTGTTTGTTGTTTGTGGTAATAATATCATTTTCTTAAATAAGAATTGTATAGATAAAATTTCATCTAAGATCCATTCCAATACTGTATATTTATAAATTGAAAAGTATTTAAAATAATATAGTCGATATTTAAGGCTTGAGTACATACTTCATCCTAATATGAGCAACGCCCCAGCCATGTTTCCGCATGACCGGGGCTTTTCGTTGACTAGGAGCTTTATTCCGCCTTAGAAGGAGGTTATTCTGATCATAGATTGCCTGATAGGGGGGAAAACATGGCTGATGAACAGATTCCCGGCTACAACAAGGCCGCAGTCACGCGCCGGGGTGTGGATGAATTTCTTGGGTTATGCAAGGGGATTATCGCGGACGGCAGCGTCTGTGAGCCGGAGGCGAAGTTTCTCTTGAACTGGCTTGAGGGCAACTCTCTTGTCCAGACGGAATTTCCGGTAAGCCACATTTACCCGCGCCTTGCCGAAATGCTTTCGGGCGGGACGCTTTCCGAGGCTGACGCTCAGGCGCTTCTTGTATTGTTGCAGAGCGCCACGGGCGAGCAGGGCCAGCAGGCCGCCGTCAACATGAGCACGGGGAGCGCCTTTGACGACCCGCAGCCGCGTTTGAATATCGCCGGAGAGGTGTATTGCCTCACTGGTGATTTTGCGTTTGGGAGCCGGAAGGCGGTCAAGAACTACATTGAGACGCTCGGGGGCACGGTGTCGGACAAGACCGTCCTCGCAAGCGGCTGCATCCTCGTTGTGGGGTGCAAGGGCTCGGATGCGTGGCTCCACTCGACGCACGGCAGCAAGATCAAGGATGCGGTCGATAAGCGCGCCAAGGGCTATCCCGTGTGTATCGTTTCGGAAGAACATTTCATCAATCAGGCTCTGGATGCCGAGCGAAGGATGAAGGAAGGGCAGGAAATGGCCGCCGTTCGGCAGGTCAATACGCGCCAAGCTGTACGGGAGATCATGCGGGGAAATGTCCCAGAAAGAAGAAGGGGGAGGGGAGCTCCAAAGGTAGAACACCCTGTTTTGCCGGAAGTGACTGAGGACTGGCTGAAATCCGTAGAGATTGTTTGGGCTACGGAAGACACCCAAGAGATAGCCTTCCGGTGTTGTTATGGGGAAACCAACATGCTGTTGAAGATGGCGGCACGCGATAAGGAAGGGCAGCTTTTCCTTGTCGGGCTGGTTAAACAGGCAAATCAGATAGATGCGATTCCTTTTGATGCAGTTATGAGCAAGGTAAGCGTTGGAGAAAGGGATTATCAAAAGAGAACGTTTGTTAGAGACTTTCTTATGCTTTCATTTAGTTGATTGATATTTGATATTGGTCAGAATATAAATGGTTTGAATCAGAATATAATAATTGTTATCATGTATTTATGATAGATATAATTGTTTGTTTTATAGGTATAAAAATGAAATATTTTACAGATAATACGTATTGGTCATGCAAAGTCAAAAAAATGGTACAAAAAATAAAAAATGAAGATCATACTAACGATAAGGTAATAAAAAGACGTGAAGAATGGAAACAATTTTCAGCTAGAACGATGGCTGTATTAAATGATTTTAAAAGAGAATTTTATAATAAAAATATAGAAATACATATTGAAAATTCTACAGACGAGAAAGTTGAGCCAGGAAAAAAATATGATAATCTTAATCATGTAAAAGTAAATAAAACAGATCTTTACCCTGGAGGTATGTGTATAGAAACAGATATTGATGAAAAAGAAAACATAAAATCTATCAAAATATATACAGGATCTTTCTATTTTTCACAATCTATAACAGGACGCGTACATGTAATATTTGTATCTTGCTATGCAAAAATAGAGGACTATGATACTCCAAAAAAATATATATATGGTATATATGAACCTAATGAACTCACCTATATTAAAATAAGGAAGATCGTTTATAATGCCTTTAATTTTATGTTTAATTCTCATCCAGATGGAAAGCTTAATTTAAAAAATAGATGGATTGTCTATAAAACAGATAATAAGTCTCTTATAGAAGGACTTTTATTGGGTATTATAGCAAGTACAATAGTCCAAATCTGTTGGAGTGTTGTAGTATAGATTTGGGAAAAAGTTAATAGATACCCTGCTTGACACCTAGGCCCCTTTTCTCCTACTCTGGCCTTCCCTAAACACGTGAGGCTTGCCGGAGCCTTCACCAGCCCCAAGCTGGCGAGAATGTCGGTTTTCTTTGTTTCTGCCACCATTGCAATCTAGGAGAAATCCAAGGTTTGCGGTTACATATTGGCGGAACAACGTCCGGGTGTCCGTGAGGCCCCGGCGGTCTCACGTGACCGGGGAGCGTTGTTCCGCCTTTTTTGTTTTCAACGCCCAATCCCCTAAACACGTGAGGTTCCCATGTCCGCAACCGTTTTTCTCTCCCGCTCAGGCAGGTGCGCCGGGCGCGTCCCGTTGTCCCTTCTCGTTTTCAAGCTCATCCGTTCCGGCGAAGAGGCCGCCGCGCAAGCGCTCCAAGAGTTGCCCTTGCCGTTCCAATGCCGCCGCGTGTGGTGGTTGCTGGCTGGCAACAAGCTGGTCTTGGAGGTGGCGTAATGGCGACCTACCGCTTGACTTCCCCGCGTACTTTGGGCCATGTTGGAGATCCCAACTGTAAGAGGCGTATCCGTCGCCTTTGCCATTGCTTCCCCGGCATGGTGAAAAGAGCGGATTTTCTTGATCCTTGCCACCGTTGCACCCTTTTTTTGAGGGTGCGGTTAGATATTAGGCAAGGCGACGTCCGGGTGTCCGTGAGGCCCCGGCTGCTCGTGAAGCAGGGGAGCGTCGCCTTGCCTTTTTTGTTTGCGGCGCTCAACAATCCCAACTTCACGAGGTGCCCCATGTCTTTCCGTTTTCTTGCGGAGGTGGCGTAATGGCGACCTACCGCACCATCCGCACGGCGGTCTGGTCCGATCCCTACATCGAAACCCTGAGCGCGTCCGAAAAGCTCCTGTACCTCTATCTGTTCTCCTGCCCCCACACCAACAACCTCGGGCTGCTGGCGGTGTCGCGCCGTCGCATGGCCTACGACACCGGGCTGACGGAAGAGGCGGTCGACGCCGCCCTTGCCGGATTCGAGCGCGACGGCAAGATCGCCACGGAAGGCGACACCGTGTGGGTCTGCCACTTCATCCGCCACCAGTGCAGCACCAGCCCCAAGATCCTCGTCTCGCTCCGGGCCCTCTTCCCCGCGGTCGAGTCCGCGAAGATCCGCAAGGCGATCCTTGCCCTCTATCCCCATCTGCTCGGGGCCGCGCCGTGCCCCGCCGATAGGGTATCGGTAGGCTTTCGGGAATCGGAAAAGGAAAGGGAAAAAGAAGATCAGATCGGGACGGACGGATTTTTTGTCCCTGTGGAGATGCTGGAAGACCTGCAGCGCGACTTCCCGGACGTTGACGTACAGGCCGAGATAACCCGCATCCGTAAGTGGCAAGCCGAAAAGCGCACGCCGATCCGCAACGTCTGGCGGTTCCTGCGGACGTGGCTTTCCAATGCGGAGACGGGGAAGCGTCCCGGCCCGGAACAGAGGGCGGAAAAGCCCGTGCCCGTTGCCGTCCCGCAGCCCCGTATGGAAGCCTTCCCGCCGTCGCCGGAAGCCCTCGCCGAGAACTGGGATCGCGGCCTCGCATGGTGCAGCCGCATCCTGAACCGTGGGAGGGCGGCGGCATGATCCATACATGGACGACACCCGAGCCCAGAGCCTACGCGACGCCGGAAGAGGCGGCACGCGGCCTTGAGCGGCTTCTGGACGATCTGGCGGATACGCGGGGGACATGCGTTGCGGCCTTGGCGAACCTGCGGGGAGGGCTTGCGGCCCATGATCCCGCCCGCCTCGTGCTGGCGGCTGAGGCCCTTTCCGCCGTCAGCCTTGAATTGTCCTATTGTTCCGGCGACGCGGCCCGCATGGGCGCGGCCCTGACCCTGTGCGGCGAAGAGGAGGGCGGTTATGCGCAATGAGAAGTTCGATCCGATTGAGGCGTTGTATAAGGACGCGGAAGCCCTGCGCGAGATTGCCGGAAAGTACCGTGAGGAAAAGGTCGGCCTCGCCTCCCTCCTGTCGATGGTGGCCGATGACGTAGCCGATTGCGCCGCCATGCTGGATGATACGGAAGGGAAGCGGGAAGACGGCGGCGTCATAGGATAGAAACAGGGGAAGTACCCCGGAGGAATATATGGTAAGGTATTACTATGCGGCTTTCATCCCGGATGAGGAAAGCGGATTCTCGATTTTTTGCCCGGATTTCCCCGAAGTGGCGTCACAGGGCGAAACCGTGGAGGAGTGTATAGACATGGCAGCGGAAGCTATCGCCTTGAGCGTGGAAGAGTACGTCAAGGCCCGCAAGCCCCTGCCGGAACCTTGCAGGCTTGAAGAGGCCCGCCGCAGGATTGAAAAGGAACTTGCGGAACTGGAAGCTCCTGCCGCAGGGGAAATCCTCTATCAGCTCATCTCCGCCCCAATCGTGGATCTGTCCTCCGGCGCTTCCTGCTGACACAAAACGGCCCCGCACCATGCCGATGCGGGGCCGTCTCCTACGCCATGCCCTCGAAGAGGAGCTGTACCTGTTTTCGTGAGTTCGTTTTCCTCAGCTTCTCCCGGATCGGTTTCGGGAGGTCAAAGGCGGAGGGCGACAGCGTGTGGCTGTAGGCCAGCGTCGAGACGAAGCTGTGCGCGCATTCCGGATTGAGGCAGACGCAGTACAGCCGTGAAAGGATATTTGAAATTTCCGTGCGGGATGAAATGGTGCAGATGTGCCCACATGCCGGACAGTAAACTCTCATGATTTCCCCCTGAATCGTTGGTAAGTATAGGGGGATTCTGCCTAACTCGCTACTGATTTTCTTCCCCTTGCGTATCCGTAAACCCGATATGCAGGGCGGGCGGCAGCGCCTCGTTGATCTCGAGCAGGACTTCCCGGATCGGCATGACCTCGTTGCGGAAATACACGGCGTCGATCTTGGTGATGTCCCCGAACCCCGTCATGTTTTGCGGGATGATCGAGGCCATCGCGGGCGGGATGCGGTGCGCGGCTATGATGTCGTCGCGGCTGATGCTCTTGATCCGTTCCAGTTCGTCCTTGGTGGAGAAGTCCCCCACGGGGACGATCTGCACGTCCTTTTCCCGTCCGTTCGGGATGTGCAGGAAC
>OLGH01003565.1_pt1 | contig 10540 bp, 7 predicted proteins | sample 1604851 | NCBI WGS metagenome assembly OLGH01 (sample SAMEA3888894, study PRJEB22519) | human gut metagenome | biome: human gut; feature: human-associated habitat; material: faeces | place: Denmark | collected 2010
ATAAGAGAAAAACGCGGCAGGTCCTTTTTGATGAAGGCTTTGTCGCTTTTTCAATATAAGAGGGGAATGGTTAAACCTATCCTCTTTTTTAATGGCCTTGCTCCAAAGGCCGTTTGTGCCGGAAAACTGCGGGCAGGTTTTTGGTATGCACAAAAGGTTTTGGAGGGAGGTAGAGGCGTTTCTTTTTGGAGGGTTTTTAGGGGAAGTGAGGGAGCCTTTCCCGAGAAAAAGTCTCCCTCACTGATACTTTCAGAGTGTTTCGAGGAATCTGATCTAGCGAACGGTCTTCACAGGGGTCAGCGCGTAGGGGAAGGCCATGAAGACGTTCCGAGCCACCAGACGCCAGCGGTACGCCGCCGCCTTGGTTTGCGGGCAGTAGGTAAACGCGAACCGCGTTCCCGAATCCGTGGGGACGGCTTGCTGCGGCGTCAGTTCCTGCGTTTCGCGCGGGGTGAAGGGGCAGCCTTCGCAGGTATCCTGCGGCGTCTGCAATTCCTTCGGCAGGGTGGAATCGGCGGACGCGGCCAGCGGCTCCAGCTCGATGGAGAAACCGTCCACGTTGCGCGCCGCGCCTTTCATGAGCGCGGAGATGGCGAGGCAGCCGTTTCTGGTGAGGGCGGCATCAGCGCTTTCCCACGAGAAAAGGTTTTTCTTGTCTTGGGGGACCGGATCCCCTTTCTTGCCGCATCCCGCCGCGATCAGCAGCAGGCAGCACAGTATCGGCGTGATCCATGTTTTCATTGCTTTGGGGCTCCCCATAAAAGTTTCCATTCCGTGATTCGTTTCAGGGCCTCAAGAGGGGTCAGGGCATCGGGATTGGTGTCCCGCAGCGCCACGAGCAACGGGTGCTCCGGTTCCGCAACGGCGACTTCCTCGACGGCCTTCTTGGGCTTGGCCTCGGGAAGCTGGATGCCGGGCAGAAGGTTCGGCATGACCTGGCGGACGGGTGAGGAGCCTTTGTTTTGCTCCAGTTGGGCGAGGATTTCCCGGGCCCGCTGGACGACGGGCTGTGGGACGCCCGCCAGACGCGCAACTTCGATGCCGTAGCTCCGGTCGGATGGTCCGGGGATCAGGCGGCGGAGGAAGACGATTTCCCCGTTCCATTCCCGGATGGCGATGTTCATGGTGTGCACGCCGGGGATCTTGCCTTCCAGTGCCGTGAGCTCGTGGTAATGCGTGGCAAAAAGGGTTCGGATGCTGCCCCCGGCCCGCCTTGCCAGCTCTTCAGCAACCGCCCACGCCAATGCCAGCCCGTCGAACGTGCTCGTGCCGCGTCCGATTTCATCAAGGATGACGAGGCTGCGCTTGGTGGCCTGACGCAGGATGCGCGCGGTCTCCATCATCTCCACCATGAACGTACTCTGGCCTTGCGCCAGATTGTCCGAAGCGCCCACGCGGGAGAAGATGCGATCGCACAGGCCAAGCTGCGCTTCCCGGGCCGGGACGAAAGAGCCCATCTGCGCGAGGAGGCAGATCAGCGCGGTCTGGCGGAGCACGGTCGACTTACCGGCCATGTTGGGGCCGGTGATCAGCAAGAGCCGTCTGTCCTCATCCATATGAAGATCGTTGGGCACGAACGCGGCTTCCCCGATGATGCCCTCGACGACAGGGTGACGTCCTTCTCTGATCGTGATGGATTGCCCGGTATGGAGCACGGGGCGCGACCAGTTGTGGCGCACCGCCGTTTCCGCCAGCGACTGCCAATAGTCCAGCTGCGCCAGCATGTCGGCCATGAACAGGATGCGGGGGCGGGCTTCCGCCAATGCCCCGCGAAGCTGCTGGAACAGCTTGTACTCAAGCGATTTGCGCCGGTCGGCGGCGGAAAGCAGTTTTTCTTCCAGCTCCTTGAGGCGGACGGTCGTGAAACGTTCGGCGTTGGCCAGCGTCTGCCTGCGGATAAAATGCTCGGGAGGTGTGCCGCCAACGGCTTTGGACAGCTCGAAGTAGTAGCCGAAGACCCGGTTGTAGCCAAGCTTGAGCTTGCTGATGCCCGAGGCTTTCTGCTCCTCGTCGAGCAACGCCTTGACCCTGTTTTCCCCGTGCTCGACGAGATCCAGCAGTTCGTCCAGTTCGGCGTTGTAGCCCTGCTTGAACAGCCCGCCTTCGGTGATGAACTGCGGCGGATCGTCGGCAAGGGCTTTTTGCAGCGTGGCGGCGTGGTCGCCGAGATCATCCCAATGTTCCGTAATGGAGCGGAGCACTCTGGGCGTATCGGCATCGGAGGACGTGATAGCGGACTTGACCGGAGGAAGCGCCGCAAGGCTCTGCCTGAGCGACAGCATGTCCCGGGGGGAGGTCCGGTTCAGGGCGATACGGGTAGACAGCCGCTCAAGATCATAAACGCCGGAAAGCGTTTCTCGCAGCTTTTTCCTGTTTTCGGGATGTGCGATAAGCCATGCAATGGCATCCTGCGTTTCCTGAATGGGCGCAAGCTCGCGCCAAGGGTTGCGCAGGCGCTCCTCAAGCAGGCGGCCGCCCATCGGCGTCTGCGTGGAGTCGATCACATGGCGCAGCGTACCCACGCCTTTACGCCCGTCGAGGCGGCGGAACAGTTCCAGATTGCGCTCCGTAACGTCGTCGATGAGGAGGTGCTGGCCGAGATCCAGAGGCTCGAACGGCGCAAGATGTTTGGTGTCCTGCATCTGCGTCTGTTCCAGGTAGGCGAGCAGTGCTCCGCAGGCCTGCACCAGCTCTTTGCGGCCTTCCAGACCCAAGGCTCCCAGTTCGGCGACGGACTGGGCGGCAAGGACGCGCTCGGCGGAACGCTTGTAGTCGAAATGGCTCCGCAGCGGGACGCGGACGGCCTGAATGTCCGTGAGGTGCAGCGAGGCCGGGACGTCGGCGTCTTCCGGCAACAGGAGTTCGCGCGGGGCGATCTTCTGCGCCCACTGCCAGAGTTCCTGACTCTTTTTGACATGCAGCCCGGCCCAGTAGCCGGTGGAGACGTCCACCCACGCGAACCCGCCGCGATCCGTGTCGGCACTCCAGAACAGGGCCCCGAGATAGGTATGCCCCTTGGGTTCGAGGCTGACGTCCTCAACGGCGGTCCCGGGCGTGTAGACGCGGGTGACGGCACGCTCGACAAGCCCCTTGGCGGCTCTGGGGTCTTCGACCTGATCGCAGAAGGCGATCTTGTAGCCCTTGTTCAGGAGCTGGCTGACGTAGCCTTCGGCGGCATGCCACGGGACGCCGCACATGGGAATGGGGGCTTCCGCGTTGGGATTGCGCGAAGTCAGCGCGATTTGAAGCTCACGCGAGGCGACTTCGGCATCCTCGAAAAAAAGTTCATAAAAGTCGCCCATGCGATAAAAGAGCAGGGCGTCAGGATAGCCCTCCTTGATGCGGAGGTACTGTTCGAACATAGGAGTAAGGCGGGGAGATGCGGGCTGTTGGCTCATATGCTGCAATAATGCCCACGCACGGCCCCGCGAGGGACCATCCGTGGGCATTATGAAAGATTAAGGGTTACGCCTGTTCGGTGAGCGCTGAAGCGGACTTTTTCGCGTTTTCGACATCTTCGGCGAGCTGGGCGGCCTTGGCTTCGGCGGCGTCAAGCTTCTTCTGAAGGGCCTCGTTGGTCTTGAGGGCCTTGGCGACGTCCTTTTCAAAGCCGCGGGCACGCATGTTGGCCATCGTCAGCTTGGCGGACAGGGAAACCCGGTCCCACATCAGCATGGCGAGGATACACAGGGCGCCAAGGACGAAACAGATGATCAGCAGGGTGTAGAAGGGCAGAGGAGCGGATTCGACCGGAGGGAGGAACAGAAGGTCGAGTTTCAGCGCGACGGCCTGCGAGAACGCACTCTGGTTCTGCACGAAGAACATCATGACCAGGAAAAACAGAATGACCAGCAGCAGCACTTTGATGTAACGCATAGACCTCTCCTCATGCGGGTTGGCCCGGGCGCAACCGGGCGAAAAGGGGTTTGAGTTTGGTATAGGTCGAAGCCAGATGATCGGGGATGACCCGCGTTTCACTCATCACGGCCATGAACGAAGAATCGCCATTCCAGCGGGGGACGAGATGGAAATGCAGGTGGTCGCGGATGCCCGCTCCGGCGGCTTCGCCGAGGTTGAGGCCTACATTGATGCCCTGCGGTTTGAAAAACTCCGCGACGGGCTGGAAGAATTTGAAAAGGTCAATATCCTGCGCGCCCGCGCCGCGAAGAACCCGAAGGCGAAAGCCGCCGTGGCCCGCATGGATGAAGAACTTTCCAAGCTCTTCACCGTGGAAAGAAGCCGCGGCGATTCCCATGAGGACGACGTGCGCAAGGCCCGTGAAATCATCCGTAAAACGGCGGAAGCCGCTAGATGATTTTATAGCTTCCGCGTTTTCGATTCTTTATTTTTATAAAAAGCTTGTCCTTGTCTTTCAGGTTGCTGGGAGACAACGGGCAAGCTTTATTTATTGTTCTTCCGTCTCTGGGAGCGAGCAGTTTGGGCAGTCCTCTGGACTTTCCGCCCGTAGTGGCAGCATTTATGGAATTTGCTTATTTTCAACAGGAGGGAGTAGAGGCACGTATCGTCCGTGTTTAATTCGTCAAGTAATGGTTGAATCCCAAAAAACCGATATTTACGATGGCATTCCATAAAAATACTAAATGCAATGAATAACGCAATTTCAGTAAATAACGGTGATTCCCGGCATGAAATAAAGATTGAAAACGGGAAGATGGGCTCAACGGGAGCATTAAATCAGAAACACGATCAGGGATATGCGGAAGGCGTCGAATTTAAATATGGATTCATTTCTTCCACGGAAGGAACTTCCGACCGTGCTTCCAGAATCCGGAAATGGTATGCCCTCCGCGGAACAAAAATAGAATACTGGTCCGTAGAAAGTGATCATGTTACATGTGCAGAGCTGGATTCTGACAAAACTTCCGGAGGCATCAAACAAAGGATCATGTTCTTTGAAGACAGGGATTCGTTTGACACTCCGGATTACGCCGCGGGATTTTATGTAATTTCGTGGAAGGACCGGGGCAGGCGCGGTGATGATGGCAACAAGGTTAACAATAGTTACCATGTTAAAGTCACGCTGGGAGACCCGTCGCAGAATACCGGAGAAGTAATCGCCTCGTTGAATGTCAAGGAGGGTGAAATTATCCCGGGGGAATGGAGAGACAGATGCTTGCTGATGCGCCTCAAGCGTTCCCAGGAATTCAATACGGGAAGGGAAGACATATGGCTCTCCATGGAATGTGAGGAAGGCGGAACTTTTGGAACTCTGATTACGGAAGTGGATATTCATCCCGTCACCTTGAAGGCTTTTCCGGCTCCGCTGTTTGGAGTATCGGAAAGATTGGTCGTACCGCAGGAAGATGATCATTCCGATGCGCTGGGATATGTGGACGGCAGGAATACTGACACGATTGCATGGATTGATTATGCAGAGACAGGTTCCGGCCAGGAAAGCAGTCCTAGAATGCCCAGTTTGCATTTTGAAATAAAAGGGTTGGATGCCGGGCGTTTTTCCTGGAAAACCAGGCTGACGGTAAGCTACAGCCGTCCGGCGATCCAATATGCAGATGCCCCTGCCGGAACCCGGGATCGCAACCAGGCCGTTTTGGCTAAAGATACAGTACATATCCCTTCCATTCCGGAAAATTGGAAAGAACAGCCAGTGTCCTTATGGAATATTGCGGAGGATACGGATTGGCTTGAAGAGGGGAATGAAGGCTTTTTTGGAGGAAATGCCAGTCTGGAATTTGAAATTAAATCCAAAAACGGCCACTCCTCCTATACAGGCGCGGATGTCTATCGTTTCCGCATCGGAGGGCAGAATCCGGACGATCAAATGTGCACCCGGTATATTCAGTCCTACGTGTTGCAAATGTATCCGGATACTTTGGCCTCCATGGAATGGTGTCTTCCCGCCGTAGGCAAAAGCGAATCATTTGGATATGGCGGCGAGGCGGTTTATTACCCCTTCTCCTGGAGTAATGCCCCGTCATCCTTGTACAATCAATTTTTGGCCGGAGGCGGCAAGTACCGGAGGGAGCCCGGGGCGGAAGGAATTCCGCTTCATAGCCAAGATACCGCCGGCGCCGGCGGTTACGGCATTTTTCAAGTGACGGGAACGGCAGGGGGAGACGGCATATATACCGCCATCCCAAGGGAGCAAATATGGAACTGGCAGAAAAACATTCAGGCAGCCCTTCAAATCATCCTTGTCAAATACAATGAGGCGCACAGGTGGATGCTCCGTCAACTCCAGCAGCAGCAGGCGGAAGCGCCTGAAAGTGCTCTCCCGGTTTATCGTGCGGCCGATACCAATCCAGGCCAGGGGGTTCCGTATGATTATTCATTTGCGGAAGGAACGGCCTGTACCATCGCCCAGCTTTGCACGCTTAAGGCATATAACGGAGCTTCCAAATGTTCCCGGCAGATTAACGAACCCGGCACCAAGGTGCGCTCCCCCGGTTTTCTTTATGATCCCGGAAAAAGCGGCCACTACTGCGCCTGGATGAATACTTCTAGACAATGGTGCATTTCCAGATATAATAGCAATAATTTTGATTATGTGGACAGGGTTCTGTCCAGGGTAAATCAAATTTAGAATGAATGCTTTAATCACAGGATTATGCTTTTTATGCTGCTCTGCCGCCTTGTTAAAGGCGGCAGAGCAGCCGCCTGTTTTTTCCCTTCATTTTTCCCAGCTTCCTTCTTTTCTCCAGTGGAATATTCGCAAACAGGTTTCCGGACAGGGCGATCTTATTGAATCATGGACGGGCTGGAATCCTGCATTAAAGAATTCAGACGGCCCCAACGGCGGCCTTGTTTTTATGCAGGAAATTGATCTTGTGGGAGACCATGGAAAAGAAAGAATTTTCCTGTACCGGAACCCTGAAATAGCTGGAACTCCTCCCCCGCAGGATGAACATGTAAGGTTTATCTGCAATGCGGATAACTCTTATCTTTATACGGTTCCTTCCTTCTGCCTGCACGGGAAGAAAATCGGCAGTGTTTTTCGTGGTGAAGAAGCTTATTATTTTTGTCCTGACAGGTATGTTAACAGGTATCGCTTTATCTATGGATGGAAGCAATGGGAACTGACGGAACAGTATGGCAGGGTATTGGAATGGAGCGGCTGTGAAGAGACCAATCCCAAAGATGGAACCCGCTGGAAAAGCGGCATGGAGCAGACGGAAAGCGTTTATGTAAATACGGGCGTCATTAAGGAAACATGCTCCCTTTCCCCAGGCAGCCGCCGGGTGCCTCTTTCCCAGGAAACCGAGGGTGAAGATCCGTTTGAAACAATAGTAAAAGAAAAGACAAAATCGCCTGCATCACCTGAACAGGAAAAATTGGCAGAGGACATGCCCTCTGAAACGGTTTGGGTTGTGTCCCTCTTTGAACTTCTTACACAGGATGCTCCCCAGTGGAAATGTTTTAAGGCGGTTTCTTTAAAAGAGGCGGAAAAAGAATGGAGGAAAATTTCCGGTCCTGCCCTTGAGCAATCCCGGAAATGGAATCAGAAAGAAGCCGTGCAGGCTATGGATGCGTTTCTTAACGTGAAGAATCCCCAAGGGGTAAAAAATTGTCCCTTATTCCAATCTCCGGCTGAAACCGCATTGAAAGATGATAAAACGCCGCCGGGCAGTCCCATGGGCGGGGAAGTACCGTAAAACAGAAATGTCCTTGATCTGCGGGCTTGGCGTGTTCATTTGCTGATAGGCTTTCCCCAGCGGGGACATGGGGCCAGAATGGGTACATTCCGCGCACAGAGTTAAGAGGTACTTCCGCATGTACTTTCCACGTAAGCAGGCCATTTTCTTCCATGAAGCGCAAATGCGCGCCCGGGTTCGTGGCAGTGCAACCGGTGCAGTTTGCCTGCGGCCACCGTTATCATGAAGTAAGTGAAGAAGTATTTTACATCATCAGGGACCATGCCGCCGTGCGTACTCCGGAGGGTGAAAAGAATCTGAAGAAGGGGATGCGCTCTCTCCGGATGTCGGTACCCGCTTCATGCCCGATGTGGTGCACTTCCCGGATACGGCTTCCGGAATGGTATGTTCTTCCTCCGGCATGCACCATTTCCAGGAGTCCTGAGCAGTATTCCTGCTCCGGGAGCGTTCTTCCTTCACGCGGGCCGCGCCTGGGGAAGGAGATGCCTGGGACCGTTTTTCTTCCCGGCGGATAGCATGCCGGGATTGGTTTATTTCTTGCGGGGAGGAAAGGCTGCACCTATGCTTGATGCATTCAGACAAGTCCCATGTACGGAAATATTGTTTTGCTTGCGTTGTTTCTGCTGTCATCCATCGTTCCGGGGGTGGAGCCGGACGCTGCTCATTGCTTTTCCGCGAAGGGGTATTTGATCATGGATTCCCTGCTGTTTGCGGGGTGCTTCTGTTTCCAGCTGGTGATGATTTTCATCCAGTGCGGAAATCCGTGGAAAGGCCGCAGATGTGAAAGACCTTCCCTGAAAAGGTTTCTGCTGTTCCGTGGCGCATGGAGCTGCGGCTACTTTCTGGCGTGGTTTCTCGCGGCTGTCACCGCGGGGCAGGCGGTGCACCTGCTGCTGTTCCGGGACTGGAAGAACGGGTGGCTGTGGACGGACGCGCTCGGATGCCTGGCGGCCTGCGCGGGTCTTGTGGCCGGACATGCCGTGGGACTGAAGCTGTGGAAGAAAAGGGTTCTGTGAACCTGCGCGGAAGGCGCCCGTATCCGGCGCGCAGAAAAGAGCTCTCTCCTGTTGAATGAATAAAAACGCCCCTGCCGGACGAACCGTGCAGGGGCGTTGAAATTCAGCGGCTGTACGCTTTATTCCGCGGACTTGTCGGCGCCCATGTTGGCAATGCTCTGGTACAGGTTCCAGCGGTGCCAGACGTCCTTCTGGGCTTCTTCAAGGAGTTTTTCAAATCCTTCCTTGTTGGTCTTCGCCAGAAGCTTGAAGCGGTTTTCGCTGAGAAGCACGTCGCGAAGGTCGCCCTTCGGTCCCTTGCCTTCCACGATCAGCGGATTCTTGCCCTGGAGGGCCAGGTCCGGATTGTAGCGGTAGAGCAGGATGCGGCCGGAATCCACCCATGCCTTCTGCTGCTGCAGGCCCTTGGCCATGTTGATGCCGTGAGAGATGCAGTGGGAGTAGGCGATGATGATGGCGGGGCCGTCATAGGCTTCCGCTTCCACAAAGGCTTTCAGCGTATGTTCGTCCTTCGCGCCGAGGGCGACGGAAGCCACGTACACGTTCCCGTAGGTCATGGCCATGAGGCCCAGGTCCTTTTTCACGCCGGGCTTGCCGGTCGTGGCGAACTTGGCCACGGCAGCGCGCGGGGTGGACTTGGAGCACTGGCCGCCGGTGTTGGAGTACACTTCCGTATCCATGACCAGCACCTTCACGTTCCTGCCGCTGGCCAGGATGTGGTCCAGGCCGCCGTAGCCGATGTCGTAGGCCCAGCCGTCGCCGCCGAGGATCCAGACGCTCTTGCGGACGAGTTTGTCCGCCATGGTCAGGAGGCGTGCACATTCCGGCTTGCCAGTGATTCTCTTCTTGAGTTCGGCGACGTTTTCACGCTGCTGCGCGATGTCCGCCTCATCCTTCTGCGGGTTGGTCAGGATCTGGTCCACCAGTTCCTGGCCCACGATGCCGGCGGCTTCATGGAGGAGCTCAATGGCGTGTTCCATCTGCTTGTCCAGGGAGACGCGGAAGCCAAGGCCGAATTCGGCGTTGTCTTCAAACAGGGAGTTGGACCAGGCCGGTCCGCGCCCTTCGGAGTCATGGGACCACGGGGTGGTGGGCAGGTTGCCGCCGTAGATGGAGGAGCAGCCCGTAGCGTTGGCGACCACCAGCCGGTTGCCGAAGAGCTGGGAGAGCATTTTCACGTACGGGGTTTCACCGCAGCCGGCGCAGGCGCCGGAGAATTCAAACAGCGGGCGCAGCACCTGCATGGAGCGGATGTTGTCCGTCCTTACCTTGGTGCGGTCCACGTCCGGAAGGCTCATGAAGAAGTCCCAGTTGGCTTCCTCCTTGTCGTGAATCTTCAGGGTGGGCACCATGGTCAGGGCCTTGTGGGTGGGGTCCGTCTTGCTCTTGGCCGGGCAGACGTCGGAGCAGAGCGTGCAGCCCGTGCAGTCGTTCGGGGAGACCTGGATGACGAATTTTTCACCCTTCCAGTCCGGATGCTTGGCATCCAGGCATTCAAAGCCTTCCGGCGCGCCGGAGAGGGCGTCCGGAGAGAAGAACTTGCTGCGGATGGCGGCGTGCGGGCAAACGGCCGTGCACTTGCCGCACTGGATGCAGAGGGCGGGATCCCATTCCGGAAGGTCCAGGGCCAGGTTGCGCTTTTCGTACTGGGAAGTGCCGTTCGGGAACGTGCCGTCCACGGGCATCTGGCTGACGGGGATGCTGTCCCCTTCGCCGCACATCATCTTGCCGAGGACGTTCTGGACGTAGTCCGGAGCGTCAGCGGACATGACGGGCGGAATGGCATGGCCGGTGATGGTCTTGCCGGTGGTGTCCACCTGGTGGAGGTTTTCCAGCGTGGCGTCCACGGCGGCGATGTTCATATTGACGACCTTTTCGCCCTTGAGGCCGTAG
>OLGH01003567.1_pt1 | contig 10537 bp, 10 predicted proteins | sample 1604851 | NCBI WGS metagenome assembly OLGH01 (sample SAMEA3888894, study PRJEB22519) | human gut metagenome | biome: human gut; feature: human-associated habitat; material: faeces | place: Denmark | collected 2010
GCCATACTGGAAGTGACTTTTTCATATAACCAGTCAGATCCCCATCCATCTCCTTCATTGCCCTTGCAAGATACCAAAGATAAATGGAAGACATCCCCCCTCCTAACAGAATGGCAAACAAACCATCACACCCGGTCATCTGCGCCAGTACCCCTGGCAGCACAAATCTACTCATTCCAATAAAATCAAAGACAAACAACCGAAAAACCTGCCGCGTCGAAATTCTGTTATTATCTGAAAACATGAATTACTTTCCTCCCCTGTTCCGTTCCCGCAGGCGCACCCGCTGGTTCCTTTTCGCATAGATCGGTCTCTTGCGCATTTTGCGGAGCGGTGCCCGCCAGATAGAGTCGCGTTCATCAGCATAGCCGGTAAGATCTGCTCCCACAAACGGCATCAGATACGGAATACCAAAGCTTTTCAGTCTCGACAGATGAATAAGCACCGTAAGCATTCCAAGCAGGAATCCGAAAAAGCCCAGCCATGCACATAGTGCAATCATATAAAATTTCAAGATACGAAAGGAAAATGCAAATTCCTCATTCGGTATTGAAAAAGAGCAAAGTGCGGTAAATGCCACCACAATGACAACGATTGGACTGACAATATTTGCATCCACGGCTGCCTGCCCGATAATCAGGCCTCCCACAATACCAATCGTGTTTCCCATCGCCCCCGGCAGTCGCACCCCCGCTTCCCGAAGCAACTCAAAAGATACTTCCATCAGCACCACCTCAAGTGCCGCCGGAAACGGCACGCCGATACGAGCCTCCCAAAACGAGAGTAAAAGTGGTGTCGGAAGAATCTGGGTATGAAAATTTGTTACCGCCAGATACAATCCCGGCAGTGTCATCGCAAAAAAAGCCGCCAGATACCGGAGGATTCTCGCGAATGTTGCAACTTCAAATCGGTTGTAATAATCATCACTGGTTTTCAAAAAAGAATTAAAATCTGTAGGAAGAATCAGTGCCACGGGTGAATTGTCGCACAAGAGAACAATTCTTCCCTCAAGGATTACATTCGCCGCTCGATCCGGCCGCTGCGTCGTCTGAAACTGTGGAAAAGGCGAATACCACTTCTCCTCTGCCAGCTGTTCTAACACTCCACTATCCAAAATCCCGTCAACTTCAAATCTCTGTAGCCTTTTTTTAATCTCTGCCAGTACGTCGGGGTAAGCCAGATCTTTCATATAGACCAGATCAATTGCGAACGAACCCCCTCCTGTATCTCCTCCACTTTTACTTTGGTAGAACGAATGCGTTTTCTGATTAATGCCGTGTTGGTTTTAATGGAATCCGTAAATCCCTCTTTTGATCCACGAATTACCTTCTCGGAATCCGGTTCCTGCACCCCCATCCCCGGATACCCCTTGTCTGCAATCTTTAATGCTTTTCCATATCCATCGATAAAAAGAATTGCATCTCCGGTCAGCATGCCGGCTGCTGCGTCTTCTAAATACTTATAAGGTGTGACATCCGCAATCCCCAATGCATTTGTATCCAACGTCCGATTGATTTTCTCCTGCGGCATATGTTCCAGCGCCGCAATCAACTGCCCCAAAGCGGTATTTTCCACAAGGATATTAGATACCGCAACCTCAATATATGCCAGAAAGCATTTTCGGTTTTTACCACTGCCAAGCATCATTTCACGCATTTTAATATCGGCGCAGTCCGCAAACAGCGCCTTGTATGCGTCTATATTTTTTTGAATCTGCGTGGAAATCTCTGTCATGTAAATCTCCCCTTTCTTAGATGGCAACCATAAACCCGAACTGTTACGGCATAAATAAAATAAGAGCAGATGCATCACGCATCTGCTCTTACTTTTCCCTATTCGGGAAATTATATACATTGATTTATTCCTGTTCCTGAATCACAGTCTTGACCGCTTCTGCCTGATTTGCCACATGCACATGCATAGCTTCCACCGCATTCTTGACATCCCGGTTTTTAAGACTTTCTAAAATTGCCTCATGTTCCGCAATCAATGTCGGATAATTCTTTGGATCTTTGATATACTCTACGCGGTAACGATAGACCTGCTCCCGCAGATTGTTTAAAAGCGTAACAAGCTTCGGATTGCCAGTTGCCTCATAGATCACATCGTGGAACGTCACGTCTGCTTCCGCGATTTTTTTAACATTACCCGTCTGTGTGCTTTTTTCAAAAAGCTCCTTCATATCTTCAAGCTGCTTTAACTGCTCATCGCTGATTTTCTGACATGCAATACGCACAGCAAGCTCATCGAGTGCATCCCGGATTTCCAATACATCTTCCATATCCTTGAGTGTCATCTTTGCCACTTCCGCACCCTTGCGTGTGAGCTTGCGAACGATCGTTCCCTTATACGGAATGTTTTCCACCAGACCGATCATTTCCAATTCCCGAATCGCCTCACGGATCGGGGTACGGCTCACTCCAAGTTTTGAAGCCAGCTGCAACTCCATCAGTCGCTCTCCAGGTTTAAGGTCTCCTTTTAAAATAGCTTCTCTCAGCGTATTGAACACAACGTCTCTCAGTGGCAGATACGCATTCATATTCAGCGTTAAATCATCTGTCATATTCTCATTCTCCATTCTCTGCTCGTTGTAATAAAACTATCTGCGATTGTTATAGATTGAGGTAAGATACACTTGTTTTGCAAGTCCGGACGCTTTCATCTCTGCCCGTGCCCTCCGGGCAGTCTCCTCATCTCCAAAAAGACCAAATACCGTCGGTCCGCTGCCACTCATCATGGAAGCTTTCGCTCCTGACTTTAGCATCTGCTCCTTTATCTGTGCAATGACCGGATAATTCGGGATTGTCACTGTTTCCAGTACATTTCCCATATCTGCACAGATATTATCGAGATCTGAATTTCGAATATCCGTGATCAAAGCATCGATATCCGGATGCGGCGTCTGTTCATTAAGTTTCAGATTCTGATATACAAATTTGGTAGAAACAGAAACCGCCGGTTTTGCGATCAGTACCGGACATTTGACCATCGGAGGAAGCGCCGATAATTTTTCTCCAATTCCCTCTGCCAAAGCTGTACCACGCATAATACAATAAGGTACATCCGCACCGATCTGTACACCGCGTTCCATGAGATCTTTACGCTTTAACTTTAACCCGAACAACTGATTCATTCCATACAGCATGGCTGCCGCATCAGTACTTCCGCCTGCCATACCGGCAGCAACAGGAATGCGTTTGTTCAGTTCCACGGATACGCCTGTGTGAATATCAAACTCATCCATCAGCAATTTTCCGGCTTTATACACCAGATTGTTTTCATTGACCGGAAGAAAGCTCAGGTTCGAATGTATCTGAATGCCCGGCGTCTCACTCTTCTGAATAAGAAGCTGGTCGTACAGATGAATTGTCTGCATCACCATACGCACCTCGTGATATCCATCCTCCCGTCTTCTGACCACATCCAGTCCGAGATTAATCTTCGCTAACGCTTTTAACTTAATTTCATCCATGTGTATTTCCTCTGTATTTTGTATACAACAATTGTACCATAAGAATGTTTTGCGGTCAAATCCGCGTGTATCATATGAGAAAAATAATCATCTGAATTTTATTCTTTGCACTTTTTCCCGAAAAAATAAGTCATGAAATAAATCACGGAAGCAATAATTACAATGGTCGGGCCGGTCGCCACATTCGTATAATAGGACAGCACAAGTCCCACCACACCGGAAAATACGGAAAAGATTACGGAAAACAGATGATACTCCCGCATATTTACCGAGATATTCCGGCTCGAAGCCGCCGGAAGAATAAGTAGCGCATTGATAATCAGAATACCGACCCATTTGATGGAAAGCGTTACGATCAATGCCACCAATACTGCAAAAATATTGTCCATCAGACGCACAGGAATCTGTTTGCTTCCCGCCAATGCGCGATGAATACAGACTGCATTCAGCCAGTTAAAGCAAAGTACCCAGAATACAATCGTCACTACGAAAATTGCTACAAGATAGAAAATCTCACGTCTTGTGATACTTAATACATCTCCGACAAGAATACTCGAATATTTGCTGAAATTACCGCCTTTTGACAATATCGCAAGTCCAATTGCCACCGAACAGGAAGAAAATACCGATATAATTGTGTCTGTCGCAATCCCTGCACTCCCGATTTTATTTAAAAGCAATGCAAAAACAATGGCAAACAATACCATGGACAAATTCGTATCCTGCATGCCACAGACCACACCCACAGCAATTCCGGTGAGTGCCGAATGTCCCAATGCATCCGAAAAATATGCCATCTTTTTATTTACGATCATCGTGCCCATCAGCCCGAACAAAGGAGTGATGATCAGAATCGCAATCAACGCATTTTTCATAAAACCATAATCCAGCCAGGCAAACCAGTTACTCATCTGCATTCTCCTCCTTGATCCATTTTTCTTCACTGCCAATCGAAAAGATTCGCTCGAACTCGGGACTGTCGTACACTTCCCGGACAGTTCCCTGCTTTAAAACCGTTTTATCCAAAAGCACCACATGGTCCGCATACTTTGCCACATAATCCAGATCATGGGAAATCAGAATGATTGCCAGATCATAATGCTCCTTGAGATATGTCATCGTACGGAAAAAAAGTTCCATACCATTCTGGTCGATACCGGATACCGGCTCATCCAAAAGCAGCAAATTCGGCTCATCCATAACTGCTAAGGACAAAAGGACTCGCTGCAACTGTCCGCCGGAAAGATTACATACCTGCTTGTCAATGAGGTCTTCTGCCTCAAACACGCTCAGATTCTCTTTAATTTTTTCATAAAGCTTACGGCTTTTTGGCAGAAATACCGGATAATGAGATTCGTAACTTGCCAACAGGTCATACACACTGACCGGTGTATCTTTCTCAATATTGACCGACTGTGGCACATATCCGATTTTTAATTTCTGTATTTTTCCATCCTTGGTGTCGCGGAACTCAATATCTCCGGTATGTGGGATATTGCCTAACACCGCCCGGATCAAGGTTGATTTTCCCGCACCGTTTTTTCCAATGATCGCATTGAGCGATCCGCAGTGAATGTGCAGATTCACATCATCCAGCACAATCTGTTCATTGAATTTTACGCCAAGGTGATTTACCTTGATACAATGAAACCCACAAGGGTTAATAATCTTGCGCATGGCTGCGCTCCTTTCTATCTGTCCAGATACTGTTCGAGAATGTCCATATTCTTTGACATTCCTTCCAGATAACTGTCCGCATCATAGTTGCCTTTGTTCAGAGGATCGAGATACAACACCTTCACGTCGGATTCTGCCTCGATCGTATCGCCGGTGCTTTTTCCATAAAGTTCCTCTGCCAGGATATATTTTACATGATCCTTTTTGACCGCTGCGAGCACATCCGCGATCTCTCCGGCGCTGACCTGTCGCTCTTCATCCAGATCCAGCACATAACTGACATTCAATCCGTAATCCTCTGCTACATAATCATAGGCTTCATGGAACAGAATCACATTCTGCCCGTTTGCTGCTTCTGCAATCTTTTTCTGGCGTTCCTTCAAAGGCTCCAGCTTTTCTTTATAGGCTTTTGCATTTGCCTCATAGAGGTCCTTGTGTGCTGCATCTGCTTTTCCCAGTTCATCTGCAATCGTCTGCACCTGTGTCTCATATGCCGCAATACTCATCCATGCATGTGCATTTTCGTCGTTCCCCTCGGCAAGAAGCTGCACATTCTCACAGGCCTCAATGATCGTAAGATCCGGATAAGCTGCCGCCACATCTTTCATAAACGATTCGATTCCGCCTCCATTGATGATAAACACATCCGCCGTGCTCAAAAGCTTCATATCTTCCGGCGTCAGCTGAAAGTCATGCAGACAGCCGGTCTGTGGTTCACTGAGATTTTCGAGTCTCACATCTGTGGCATCTCCAATAACATTCTCGGCTGCAATATACATTGGATAAAAAGAAGTAACTACCGTAAGCTCTTTGGATGCGGGTGTTTCCTGCCTGCGGGCAGCCACAGTTCCGATAAGGACAGACACCAGCAGAATGCCGGCCAGCATCAGACATACAAATAAATTCTTATTCTTTTTCATAGAAAACTTGACACTATCCTTTCTTTTTATTTGCTTTCTTTTTTGCCGCTGCTTTCTTCTGTGTTTTCTTTGCCACCGGACGATCCGTTGCTTTCCACCGTGGCTTGCGGGCAGGTGTATCATTTTTCTGCACCTGTTCTTTTTGTTTCTTTTGTTCTTTTTTCTTTTGTTCCTCAAGAATTTCTTCCGGGATTTCCACAAGGGAATCAATCAGCTCCCAGATTTCTTCGCGCCCCTGCTTTGTCTCTGCCGAAAACGGAATCACTATGGATTCCGGCTCCATCTGCAACACTTCCCTGATCATCTGCACATGGCGGATAACCTGTCCTCGTTTTAACTTGTCTGCTTTGGTTGCAATAATAATCGGTGCATATCCCTGATGCCCCATCCACTCGTACATCAGCTGATCATTTTCCGATGGCTCGTGGCGGATATCGATCAACAGAAACACCGCTTTCAGGCGCTTGGAAGTATGCAGATAATTCTCAATCATCTGTCCCCACTTCGCCTTGATTTCCACATTTGCATTCGCATAACCATATCCCGGCAGATCCACCAGATACATCGATTCATTGACATTATAAAAATTAATCGTCTGGGTCTTTCCCGGCTGGGATGAAGTACGGGCCAGCGCTTTTCGGTTCATCAGCGCATTGATCAGGGATGACTTTCCCACGTTTGACTTTCCGGCGAAAGCCACTTCATCAAGCATATTGTCCGGAATTGTACTCGTAATTCCACACACGGTCTCCAGATTTACATTTTTTATTACCATACGGTACCTCTTTTCTACGATAAAAAAGTGCGCACTTACTTTTGCAGTGTAACAATAAAGGCTGTCTTATACAAAAGCAGCCTTTATTACCTGATCCATATGTTCCACCAGAAGTATTTCCATTCCTTCTGTAATTTCTTCTGAAATCTCGCTGAGATCTTTTTCGTTTTCTTTTGGAACGCATACAGTATGCATTCCTGCATTCTTTGCTGCCAGCAGTTTTTCCTTGAGACCTCCGATTGGAAGTACGCGCCCCCGCAGCGTGATTTCTCCGGTCATTGCAATATCTGCGCGCACCGGATGATTAGTAATAGCAGAAAGCATGGCAAGTGCCATCGTAATACCTGCCGATGGTCCATCTTTCGGTACCGCTCCCTCCGGAATATGGATATGGATGTCATTCTCCTGGAAAAATTCCGGCTTCACGTCATACTGTCCACTAATGGAACGAATATAACTGATGCCGGTCTGTGCAGACTCTTTCATGACATCTCCAAGCTTTCCGGTAAGTACCAGATTTCCTTTGCCCGGCATTACATTGACTTCAATTTCAAGAGTCACACCGCCAACGCTTGTCCATGCAAGTCCACGCACAATTCCAACTTCATCCTTTTTATTCTTCTTGTCCGGACGATACTTTGTTTTACCAAGATACTCTTCAAGATTGCCGGCAGAAACACGGACTTTGTCAGTCTCCTTCTCATACAGCTTTCTCGCACTCTTGCGGCAGATTTCTCCAATCCGGCGCTCAAGTCCACGGACACCGGCCTCTCTCGTATAGAAAGAAATCATATCCTTCAATGCCTTGTCAGTGATTTTCAACTGCCCCTTTTCGATGCCATTCTTTGCGAACTGCTTTGCCATGAGGTGATCCTTTGCAATATGGAACTTCTCGTTCTCCGTATAACTGCTCACCTCAATAATCTCCATGCGATCCATCAATGGTCCCGGAATGTCCTGCAGGGAGTTTGCACTTGCAACAAAAAGCACTTCTGACAAATCAATTGGCAACTCCACGTAATGATCACGGAACTTGTGATTCTGTTCCGAATCAAGAACCTCAAGCATTGCTGATGCGGTATCGCCTTTGTAATCGCTGCTCATCTTGTCAATCTCATCCAAAAGCATGAGCGGATTGCGAACGCCTGCCGTCCGAAGTCCCGCAACGATTCGTCCAGGCATCGCTCCCACATAAGTTCTTCTGTGACCGCGAATCTCCGCCTCATCTCTGACACCACCTAAGGAAATGCGTACATATTCCTTATCCAGCGCCTTTGCGATAGAGCGGGCAATGCTTGTCTTACCGGTTCCCGGAGGTCCTACCAGACAAATAATCGGGCTTTCACCTTTTCCTGTCAGATTACGGACAGCAAGAAACTCCAAAATGCGTTCCTTTACTTTATCCAGACCATAATGATCCTCATCAAGAATCTTCTTTGCCTGTTCTAAATCCTTATTATCAACCGATTCTTTCTCCCACGGAAGTTCTAACAGTGTTTCAATATACCCACGGCTTACCGTGCTCTCGGAAGAATTCGCCGAAATGCCTTTGAAACGCTGGATTTCCTTGTGAATACGATCCTTCACTTCCTTGGAAGCCTGTAATTCTTTGAGCTTCTTTTCATATTCTTCTGCGTCGGAATCCGTATTTGTCTCGCCAAGTTCCTCCCGGATCAAAGCCAGTTGTTCACGAAGAACGTATTCTTTCTGATGCTTTTCCACACGTTCCTGCACTTTTTTCTGGAAATCTTTCTTGATCGCAAGAATTTCGATCTGCTGCAACAGCATACCCAAAAGTACTTCGTAGCGCTGCGTCAGACTGATGGCCTCAAGAATCTTCTGTTTTTCATCATAGTGCACCGGCAGATTATTTCCCACATAATCGAGAAGCTGTGAGAGATTGCGTTCCTCCTCCGCCTGATGTACCACTTCCCGGCTGATTTTTCCATGAAGCTTTGCATACTTGGCAAAAGTCTCCTGTACACTCATGCACATTGCAGACGCAGCCTGTTCCGGCAGATCTTCATCGTTCTGTGACTCGTAAGAAATAATACGTGCCTCAATATATTCTGTTTCTTCTGTAAATTCATATAATTCTGCGCGGTTGCTTCCCTCTACGAGAACGCGCACAATATCATTTTGTAATTTAATTACCTGTCGGATATTCGCCACAACACCAATGGAGAACAGATCGGAGACCTGTGGATTCTCCTCGTTTGCATTCTTCTGCGTCACAAGAAAAATCAACTGATCTCCCATCATTGCTGTCTCGACCGCCTTGATGGACCGTTCTCTGCTGATGTCAAAATGTGCGACCATCCCCGGCAGAATGGTCATTCCGCGCAGGGCAACCGCAGGTATTGTATATATTTTATCTTCCACTTGTATCTACTCCTGATTAAGACGCAAGTTCCTCATCTTTTTCTTCGTCTTTCTTCTCGATGGCAGGCACTTCGCTTCCATCCAAAGCAAGATTCTTCTCTACCAGTGCTTTGTCAATCACACACTTACTGATGGTCTCATCGGATGGAATCCGGTACATCAGATCGAGCATAACTGCTTCCATGATTGCACGAAGTCCTCTGGCTCCGGTCTTGCGCTCCAAAGCCTTATCCGCAATTGCCTCAACGGCATCATCTTTGAATTCAAGTCCCACGCCGTCAAGTTCGAACAGCTTCGTATACTGCTTGATCAGAGAATTCTTTGGTTCCTGTAAAATACGGATCAAAGCGTTGCGATCCAGTGCATCCAAAGATACGGTAATTGGTACACGTCCGATAAATTCCGGAATCAGACCGAACTTAACAAAATCCTGTGGAAGCGCACGTTTGAATGCATCACTGATATTCATCTCTGATTTTGCTTTTACTTCTGCATTGAAGCCAATGGTAGAAGCGTCCATACGAGACTCAACAATTTTCTCTAATCCATCAAATGCACCACCGCAGATGAAAAGAATATTGGTGGTATCAATCGGGATCAGTTCCTGTTGCGGATGCTTACGACCTCCCTGTGGCGGAACGGATGCAACGGTTCCTTCAAGAATCTTAAGAAGTGCCTGCTGCACACCTTCGCCGGACACATCTCTTGTGATCGATACATTCTCTGATTTCTTTGTGATCTTATCGATCTCATCAATGTAGATGATACCATGCTGCGCACGCTCCACATCATAATCAGCTGCCTGAATCAGTTTCAGAAGAATGTTCTCCACATCCTCACCTACATAACCGGCCTCTGTCAAAGTTGTCGCATCTGCGATTGCAAACGGAACATTGATCACGCGCGCCAAAGTCTGTGCCAGAAGTGTCTTACCGGAACCAGTCGGTCCCAGCATAAGAATATTACTCTTCTGAAGTTCCACACCCAGATCATTTCCTGCAAGCACACGCTTGTAATGATTATATACTGCAACGGAGAGCACTTTCTTTGCCTGATCCTGTCCGATTACATAATCATCTAAAAATGCCTTCATCTCTTCCGGCTTGATCAGATTGATATCTTCTTTTGCAGAAGAGTCCTTGCTCTCATCGAAATTTTCTTCCTCAATAATTTCAGCACAGATATCTACACACTCATCGCAGATATATGCACCATTTGGTCCAGAAATCAGTTTTCCTACCTGATCCTGTGTTTTGCCGCAAAAAGAGCAGCGAATTTTTCCATCATTCTTTCCTGCGATAATTCACTCCT
>OLGH01003569.1_pt1 | contig 10533 bp, 8 predicted proteins | sample 1604851 | NCBI WGS metagenome assembly OLGH01 (sample SAMEA3888894, study PRJEB22519) | human gut metagenome | biome: human gut; feature: human-associated habitat; material: faeces | place: Denmark | collected 2010
GACGCAAAAGTAAACGATATTCCGCTCGTGAAGTCATCATGCGGTAAGGTTCGCGGTTTTTCTTTGTGACAAGATCGTCAATCAAAACTCCGATATATGCTTCCGACCGGTCAAGAATCAGAGGATCTCTTCCCTCAATTTCCATTGCAGCATTGATTCCGGCAATCAATCCCTGACAGGCAGCCTCTTCATATCCGGAGCTTCCATTAAACTGGCCGCCACTGAACAAACCTTTCATTGCCTTAAACTCAAGAGACGCATACAAATTATTTGCATCAATACAGTCATACTCTATCGCATATGCATTTCTTACAATTTTAACATGTTCCAGTCCCGGAAGTGTCCGGTACATTTCATGCTGAACATCCTCCGGCAGGGAAGAGGACATTCCGCCCACATACATTTCATTTGTACTAAGTCCTTCCGGCTCAATAAAAATCTGATGCCTGTTTTTATCTGCAAATTTTACCACTTTATCTTCAATGGACGGACAATATCTCGGTCCTGTTCCCTCAATGATTCCCGCATAAATCGGAGAACGGTCCAGATTGTTTCGGATAATTTCATGTGTCGTTTCATTTGTATAGGTCAGCCAACAGGAAGCCTGCTCGATCTGCACATCCTCCGGATTCGTTGTGAAAGAAAACGGAACGACTCTTTCATCTCCAAACTGCTCTTCCATTTTTGAAAAATCAAGACTCCTTTTATCGACACGCGCCGGTGTTCCTGTTTTAAATCTTCTTGTCTGGATACCATGAGCAACCAGGGAATCTGTCAGATGGTTTGCAGCTGATAATCCATTTGGTCCCGTATGTGTAATCATTTCACCGGTTAAGCAGCGCGCTCTCAGATAAGTTCCCGTACAAAGAACAACTGCCTTACATCTGTAAACACCTCCGGAAACTGTACGCACTCCGGTAATTTTCTGTTCTTCTCCCTCATGATATTCATCTTCCGGGAAAAACTGATCTTTATTTGTTAATATCTCTGCGACTTCCGCCTGTCTTATGGATAAATGATCCGTATTTTGCAGGGTTTTTCGCATTTCTTTTGTGTATTCCGCTTTATCAGCCTGTGCGCGGAGAGAATGTACAGCCGGTCCTTTCGATTTATTCAGCATTTTCGACTGGATAAATGTTTTATCAATATTTTTGCCCATCTCTCCACCAAGTGCATCAATTTCCCGAACCAGATGTCCCTTGGAACTTCCACCAATGTTCGGATTACATGGCATTAGTGCAATACTGTCCACACTTACCGTAAACATCATTGTTTCCAATCCGAGTCTGGCACATGCCAATGCTGCCTCACAACCTGCATGCCCGGCACCGACAACAACCACATCATATGTTTCTTCAATATAAGGAATATTTTTCTTACTCATTTTTTTACCTGCTACTTTCCCATACAAAACTTTGAAAAGATTTCATCCACCAGATCATCCTCGACAGCTTCCCCGATAATCCTACCCAGCTCTTCATACGCGCCCATCAGATCAATGGAATAAAAATCTTCCGGCATGTCATCCTCAATGCTTTGTGTTACCTGATGTAAATGATCAAGTGCTACCTGAAGTGACGTTTTCTGCCTCATGTTAATTGCATAAACTTCATCATTAAAAGTAACTTCACCCTGGAAAAACATATTCCGGATCGTTTCTTCCAATTCATCAATTCCCTGATGTTCTTTCGCAGAAATCGGAATAATCTTTTTATCCAGAATATGCTGTACCTCTTCCACTGTGACTTTTGTGTCCAGATCTGATTTGTTTAATAAAACAATTGCTTTTTTATCCTGCAACAGATCCATGATCTCATAATCACTTTCATCCAGCTCTGTCGATGCATCAATCACATAGATTACGAGATCCGCCTTCGATGCATATGTTCTCGCCCGATCCACACCGATTTTCTCCACTACATCTTCCGTATCCCGAATTCCAGCCGTATCCATTACGTTTAATGTAATTCCATTCAGGTTAATCTGCTCTTCCAGGACATCTCTGGTTGTTCCTGCAATTTCCGTTACAATTGCCCGTTCCTCTCCCACCAGAATATTCAACAGAGAAGACTTACCTGCATTGGGTTTACCCACAATTACAGTGTTGATACCTTCCTTCAGAAAACGCCCATTTTCAAAGGTTTTGAGGATTTTATCAATTTTTATAACCAAGTTATCCACAGTATTGTGTAAAGTTTGTGGATAATTATCCAGAGAAATATGTTCAGGGTCATCCAAGGCAGATTCTATAAAGGCAATTTCATGCAATATATCTGCCCGGATCTTTCGGATATCCACAAGAACTGCCCCCTGCAACTGGGAAAGTGAACTTTTCAGTGCAAATTCGTTTTTTGCGTTGATAACATCAATAACGGATTCTGCCTGTGTCAGATCAATCCGGCCATTTAAAAATGCCCGTTTCGTAAATTCGCCGGGTTCTGCCGGCCGTGCACCATGTTTGATTACTGTTTCCAGAATTTTTTTCATAACATAGACACCGCCATGACAGTCAATTTCCACCGTATCTTCTTTTGTATAAGAATGTGGCGCCTTCATGAGTAAAACCATCACTTCATCCACCATCTCGTTATCGTCATAAATATATCCATAATGAATGGTATGACTTTCACATAAACTCAATTTTTTATGACCATATTTCGAACGATAAATCCGGTCAATAACCGGCAATGCGTCTTCTCCGCTGATCCGGATAATCCCAATTCCCGAAGGAGACATCGCAGTCGCAATTGCAGCAATTGTATCTGAATTCATAAGTCTCTCCAATTCTAAACAAAGGTGAATACCCAAAACTGGATATTCACCTTATTTTTTAACTCTATCAGTCAGTTCCTTATTTCTTTAATGTTACAACTACATGGCGATATGGTTCATCCCCTTCACTGTGTGTTGTAACATAACGATCATTCTGAAGTGCAGAATGAATGATCCGTCTCTCAAAAGGATTCATTGGTTCAAGAGAAACCGGGCGCTTGGTGCGCTTTACCTTGTACGCAATATTCTTTGCAAGATTCTCAAGTGTCTCTTTTCTTCTCTTTCTGTAATCTTCCGTATCAATCTTAACCTTATAATATTCATCGGAATGTTTGTTGATTGCAAGATTTGTCAGATACTGAAGAGAATCCAGCGTCTGTCCTCTCTTACCGATCAGAATTCCCATATCATCTCCCTTTAACTCTACTTCAATGATATGTTCTTCCTCATTTACTGCAACGAGAATTTCTACCTCCATCTTCATCGCATCAAAAATGGAAGATAAAAATTCAACAACATTCTCATCAATGGAAAATTTCTTACGAGCCTTAATTACTGCATTTTTACTTCCGATTCCAAGAAAACCGGTACTTCCTTTATCAAGAACCTCATACTCAAGCTGATCACTGGTTATTCCCAGCTGAACAGTAGCCTGTGTAATCGCGTCATCCACATTTTTAGCAGAAATCTCAATAAACTCCATATAACTGCCCCCTCTTATTTACGATTATTCTTTTCTCTAAATTCTTTTACAAGATTTGCTTTCGCTGCCATACTTCCCGGCTTTGCATTTGCTTTCGCTGCATTTGCCTTTTCAAGTTCCAGTTCCCTGTTTGCAGAAGAAACATTTGCCTTCGACTGGATGGATCTGGTATTCATTGCCGCTGCCTGACGGATGCGTTCCTCAGTAACGCCCATCTTCTCCCGTTTCTTTTTCACCTTTTCCTGATTCTTTGCAATAATATCCTCAAGATTAAGATTTTCAATATGCTTGTTGATAAAGAACTGCTGAACCGCACGGCACACGGCACTGGCAATCCAGTAAATACCGAGACCAACCGGTGTCACAAAACAGAAAAACAAAGACATCAGAGGCATCATGGTATTCATAGTTTTCATCTGTCTTGCCATCTGATCATTATCCCCACCTGCGGTAGCTGCGGTTGGCATCAACTTGATATTGATCACCTGTGTAATATAAGACAATACCGGAATCAGAACCGCCAGAATCACAAGCAGCCACGCATGACCTTCCATACTGCTTTTTATAATTGCCCACGGGGTATCCGAAATATTAAGCCCCAGAAAGTAATTAAAATGGTTCATATCATGCATTGTGGAATTAATCTGATCCGTAAGTGACGGAAACTGCTGGAAAATACTGCCGTCTACCGACTTATCCCACGCTGTGGATGGAAGCTTGTACACAATATCGGTAATATAATTGGCAAGATCCTTTCCCGATGCTCCGTTTAAAGTATCTGCAACATTTTTTATATTCAGTCCACTGGATGTAACCACATTAAATTTTGTCATTAAATCCGAAACTTTTTTCACAAACCCATCGGTATTCATAATTCCACCGACCAGACCATGAAACGTCTCGTTTCCGGAAATCGTATAAAAAGAATCACGCACACTTCCGATATATGCCGGAATATTATAAAATACACGATATAAAGCAAACAAAATCGGCATCTGGATAAGCATCTGGATACAGCTTCCGGATGGAGAAATACCATATTTCTGATATACAAGCTGTGTCTCCTGATTCATTGCCATCATGGCTTCCTGATCCTTGCGATTCTTATATTTATCACGGATCGCATTCAATTCCGGCTGCATTTTCTGCGAAAGTTTCGAGAATTTCTGCTGCTGGATTGTCAATGGCAAAAGACACATATAGATCAAAATCGTCATGAGAACGATTGCAAGCGGTACACTGTTGATCGTACCACCGGAAATTTTTAAAACAATATCGTAAATTCCGCTCATGATCCATCCAAGAACCTTTGCAATCGGTCCGAGGAATTTTCCGGAATACGCTGTCAATTCAATCATGCCTGACATAAAAACCTCCATTTGGTTTATGGAACCGGGTCATATCCTCCCTTAGAAAAAGGATTACATCGCAAAATTCTCCAGGCAGCCAGTGCCCCACCCTTTATCGCACCATACTTTTGCACAGCTTCCAGTCCATAACAGGAACAGGTCGGATAATACGGACATTTCGTTGACTTCATGGGAGAAATATATCTCTGATAGAATTTAATACATGCAATAAGTAATTTTTTCAATAGAATTCCATCTTCTTTTCCATATTAATGTATTATTTTGTGAAGACCTCCAAGATGTTTCAGTGCGCTCGAAATCTGATGAAACGAAGCATCACGCGCTGTTCCTCTTGCGATGACTACAATGTCCAAACCACTATTGAACATGTCTTCATGCAGTCTGTAGCTTTCCCGGATCAGCCGGGTCAGATGATGTCTGATAACACTGTTTCCAACTTTTTTACTGACTGTAATCCCATATCTGTTATTACTGCTGCCATTTTTTAGTATATACATAACCAAATATCTGTTGGCATAGGATTTACCATGATGATATACATTTAAAAATTCAAAATTTTTTGAAATCGATATAAACACAACTTTTCCCTCTACAAAGGCAAATCTTTATGATAGAAGAAAAGGTCACATAAATGCGACCTATGCGGATAACTTATGTCTTCCTTTTGCTCTTCTGCTTGCTAATACTTTTCTTCCATTAGCTGTCTGCATTCTCTTTCTAAAACCATGAACCTTTGATCTTGATCTTTTCTTTGGCTGAAATGTCATCTTCATTACAAAACACCTCCTTTATTTCTACTTCTACGCATATAATCACGCATATCACATATTATATTAGCAAACGAGCAATTCGTCAAGTAAAATTCTTGATTTTAGATGAATTTAATAAAACCAGTGCTATTAGTTTTATAAACTCCGCTGGTACACAGATATTTATATAGCATGATAAATTTAAACATTCCAAAATAACAATATTTACCCATATATCCGATTAATATAAACACTGTTAATATTAACATTAAAATCACATTATTTAACACATTTTCAACAGTTTTATTCACAAGTTAATACTGTTAATCAAAAAAATTGTTTATATGTTAATTGTATCAATAACATATTATAATAGGAAGAAACTTTTTTATTTCTATTTCCACAATTAATATTCCACATTAATAATCAACATCATTAACATAGCTGTTTATATAGTGTAAAGTCCTATAAATACTGTATTTGAGAATGTTGATAAAATGTATGTTCGTCAAGAGTTATGAACAAAATGTGCACAATTTGTGGATAACTCTCCCTCTATGCAACATACTTTCAACAGTTATCCACAAAGTTATTAACATTATCCACTTTTTTGCCGAAATTTCGTGTTTTTTTGTCTTTTCTAATAAATAACAAGTTATGCACAATTTTTGTTAATTTAGTGTTGATAACTGTTAATTAGTTATAAATTTCAGTTTTAACTTCATTTTCAACATTATTAACAACATATCAACAGTTTTTATTAACATCTATGCACTTTTGTTGATAATAACTTGTATTTTATGCCTTTTTGAGATAAAATGATTATATATGATGTGTTATTAGTGCCTATTTTATCTTTATTTAGATAGGTTATTAACATTTTGGAAATTTTTAAGAAATGAGGTACAAAGTCTTGGAAAATGAACTTTATGAAAGATGGGACGAAATCCTTGAGCGGATGAAAGTGGATTTTGATATTTCTGATGTATCCTATCGTACTTTCATTAAAAAATTAAGTTTGTATGGCGTAAAAGACAATACTATTACCATATTAATAGATGATACAAGCATTGGAAGCAACAGCAAACAGTTTATTGAACAGAAATACAACACTTTTCTTTCTGTTGCGATTGAAGAAGTTACTAATGTTCATTATGAACTTACCTACATTTCTTTAACTGAGCTTGATGCCAAAAATTCCACTAATATGCCTGAAAAAGAAGAAAAAAAAGTGAGGTTGAACCCATCCATTAACCCAAACTACACCTTTGACACTTTTATTGTCGGCGACAACAATGACTATGCCCATGCTGCATCTTTGAAAGTAGCCGAAGAACCCGGTGATACTTACAACCCTCTTTTTATATATGGAGGTGCCGGACTCGGTAAAACCCATCTGATGCACGCCATCGCCAACTATATTTTGGAGCACGACAAGACCAAAAAGGTCGTTTATGTTACAAGCGAAACTTTTACAAACGAAATAGTTGATGCCGTTCGAGACAGCAAAAATGAACATTCCACGGCACGTCAGGATTTTAGAAATAAATATAGAACGGTTGATGTACTCCTTATAGATGATATTCAGTTTATTGAAGGAAAAGAAGCTACGCAGCTTGAATTTTTCCATACATTTAATCATCTTCATGGTTTAGGAAAACAAATTATCATATCCAGCGATAAACATCCTTCTACAATGACTACGCTAGAAGAACGTCTTCGTTCCCGTTTTGAGATGGGACTTACTGTTGATATAAAAACGCCTACCTATGAGACAAGAATGGCGATTCTCCGCAAAAAAGTCATCGAGGAAAATATTGCTATAGACGATTCTATATTAGATTACATTGCTTCTAATATAATATCAAACATACGAGAGTTACAGGGTGCCATAAATAAAGTAATCTCTTTTTCAAACCTATGCGGCAAAGAAGTCACAATGGAACTTGCCAAAGAAGCTTTGTCAGATATGATAAATCCGAATATGAAACGACAAATAACCATTGATTATATTACCGAGACTGTTGCAGATCATTTTGGAATTACAGTTAAAGACCTTATGTCTACTAAGCGTAATTCAAATATTGCATTTCCTCGTCATATCTGTATGTATTTATGCCGCCAGCTTACAAGCAGTCCGCTTGCAGAAATTGGTAATAAACTTGGCAACAGACATCATTCTACTATACTTCATGGTATTGAAATAATAGAGAAGAAATTAAATGATCCGGACAACAATGAGGACCTTATAAAAACTCTTGATGTCCTGAATAAGAAAATTGACCCTCAATGATCTTTTAATTAAGTTTTACTTTATATAAGTAATAACATTTACAGTTTATATCCGACTATGGATGTAATCTGTGTATTTTTGTTGATATAAAATTGACATATCGACAATTTTTGTTGATACAGATTAACATTTTCCCAATTTTCACTTTTGTAATTGTGGATAATTTAGCAGTTATCAACATCAATTCAGATTTTGTTAAGATAGTTATCCATACTGACTAATTCAGTATCCACAGTGGTTTGAGGTACTTTTCAACTTATCAACACCCCCTACTGCTGCTACTGCTGAATTTACTATTATTATTTTTTATTTTTTTTCTAAAAAAGTTTTGAAGGGAGTTATACACAATGAACATCATTTGTGATAAAAGTAAATTACTCGACGGTATAAATATTGTTCTTAAAGCTATTCCGGGGAAATCAACTATGGCAATCTTAGAATGTCTTGTTATTGAAGCTGAGAATAATATTATTAAGCTTATTGCCAATGACCTTGAGATTGGTATTGAAACTGTAATTGAAGGTCAAATTGTTGAAGAAGGTAATGTTGCTATAGGAGCAAAAGTATTTTCAGACATTATTCGTAAATTACCATCTGAGCAGGTAGAGATTAATGTTAATGAAAACTATCAATTATTTATTAAATGTGGAAAGGCAAAGTTCAATATTGCAGCTAAACCTACAGATGAATTTCCATACCTCCCACAGATTGTTAAAGAAAAACATGTAGAAATATCTCAATTTACGCTTAAAGATATTATCAGACAGACTGTCTTTAGTATTTCTGATAATGAAAATACTAAAGTTATGACAGGCGAATTATTTGAGATTACTGATAATAAATTAAAGGTTGTTTCTCTTGATGGACATAGAATATCTATAAGAAATGTTGAGTTAAACAACTCCTATGACAATATCAGCGTTATTATTCCAGGTAAAACGCTCATTGAGATTAACAAGATTCTTAATGGAGGTGTTGATGATATTGTTAAGATTTATTTTACGGACAAGCATATACTTTTTGAATTTGAAAATACAGTAGTTCTCTCAAGACTTATAGAGGGGGAGTATTATAAAATAGATAAGATGCTTTCAAGTGATTATGAAACTAAGATTACTGTAAATAAAAAAGAAATGCTCGACAGTATTGACAGAACAACTCTTCTCATGAAGGAATCTGAAAAGAAACCTGTTATTATTGATATAAAGGACAATAGTATGGGACTTGCAATGAATTCGTCTATTGGTTCTATGGATGAAGAAATAGATGCAGTTAAGGAAGGTAAAGATATTCTTATCGGCTTTAATCCACGATTCTTAATTGATGCATTAAGGGTTATAGATGATGAGGAGATTACGCTTTATATGATAAATCCAAAAGCTCCGTGCTTTATCAGAGATAAGGATGAAAGCTATATTTATCTTATATTACCTGTTAATTTTAATTAAAATGATTGGAGGCTGAAATGGAAGCAATACAGATTAGTGATGAATTTATAAAACTTGGTCAGGCTCTTAAACTTGCAAATCTTGTATCATCAGGTGTTGAAGCAAAGATAGTCGTTCAAAATGGTGAGGTTAAAGTTAATGGCGAAGTTGATACAAGAAGGGGAAGAAAACTTTATCCTCAGGATGTATTTGAGTATGACGGAAAGCAAGTTACTGTTATCGGGGAGTAAGGTGGAATGTTATGAAGATTGATTCAATAGAGGTGGGAAATTTCAGAAATTATGATTCTGCCAGACTTGATTTTCATGAGCATACTAATATTTTGTATGGTGACAATGCTCAGGGAAAAACCAACATACTGGAATCTGTCTTTGTAGCCGGAACTACCAAATCTCATAAGGGAAGTAATGATAAGGAACTCATAAAAATAGGCTGTGACGAAGCTCATATCCGTATGTTTATAACCAAGCGTGGAGTGTCACACCGTATAGATATGCATCTTAGAAAAAATAAGGCGAAGGGAATTGCGATTGACGGAATACCTATCAGACGGTCAAGTGAGCTGTTAGGCATGGTAAATATCATCTTTTTTTCACCGGAGGATTTAAAAATAGTCAAGAATGGACCGTCAGAGAGGAGAAGATTTGTAAATCTCGAATTGTCACAGCTTGACAATGTATATCTTTATGATCTTGGAGAATACAATAAAGTGCTTCACCAGCGAAACAAGCTTTTAAAACAGATGATTTATGAGCCGTCACTTATTGATACGCTTGATATATGGGACGAACAGCTTGTAAATTATGGTATCAGGATAATAAAAACCCGTACAAAATTTTTACAGATGCTTTCTGAGATTGTGACTAAATACAATTCAAGGCTGACCGGCGGAAAAGAGCGGGTTGAAGTTTTTTATGAGCCGGATGTATCATGGGAAAATTTTGCAGACAAGCTTAAGCAGACAAGAAAAAAGGATTTGCATTTTTGTAATACAGGTGTTGGACCTCACAGAGATGATATATGTTTCATGAATGGAGATATAGATATTCGCAGATTTGGTTCACAGGGACAGCAAAGAACTTGTGCCTTGTCTTTAAAACTTGCGGAGATAGAACTTGTAAAAAAGATAATAGGTGATACACCTGTATTATTACTTGATGATGTGTTGTCAGAGCTTGACAGGAACAGACAAAATTTT
>OLGH01003576.1_pt1 | contig 10514 bp, 10 predicted proteins | sample 1604851 | NCBI WGS metagenome assembly OLGH01 (sample SAMEA3888894, study PRJEB22519) | human gut metagenome | biome: human gut; feature: human-associated habitat; material: faeces | place: Denmark | collected 2010
CTGGAAAATGCGGAAACACTCTCTGTTTTTACCAGGCAACCAGAGCAGGAACAGCCAGAAGCCACGATCACTTTTTATGTTGCAGAGTGCATGGAATTTCCAGTTATGGGTGAGTACCACGAAAATCTTACTTTGGAAGAAGCCTTACACATTTATGAAACCATTCCCGCTGAACGTATGAATGGGATAAAAGGTGTTGGATTTGAACTGCACGATGGAAGTGATTATGACGGACCGTATGATCTTATGCGACTTGGAAAAGTTGACAGGGAAGGAGTGGAGATGATTAAACACTATAAGGAAAGTCCATTAGTTCAGAAAGCAATGGATGATGTGGAAAAATATTTTGCCAGGAAGCAGGAACTTACAAAAAGAACAGAACAGGCAGTTGGAGATAAGCCTATACAGAAAGATAATGTTTCACATCCAAAGAGCAGAAAAGAATCTGTTCTTCAGGCACTCCGGGAACGTCAGGCAAAAATAAAAGAGCAGGAACAGACTGTAACGAAAGAAAAATCCAGAACACATAAGAAGGGAGAGGTGTCATTATGATGGTAAGATTTGAGGAAGATGAATATATTGCTGTTGCGATTTTTGATGCGGGTGACAGGATTCAAACAATGAATGCTATGGATGAAATTTTTTCCTATCTGGATGAAGATATGAAGTATCTGATATTTACAACAATCCAGAAGCTGTATTATCTTAGCGATGAAGGATACAAAGAGCTGGAAAGAACCGTAGAGATTTATAAAGCAGACTTGGAGGTGGATGGAGAATGAGTAGAAGTCAGTTTGCAGTTTATCAGTTAAAAAAGAAGCCGGAATTGAGAAACCTTCTTTTCCGTACCTATGAAGAACTTGCACAGGATCAGATTCCTGTGCAGGTGAAAAATTATGAACAGGTGTATATTGGAACAATGAAATCGGGAGAAACGCCAGAGCAGATAAAAAAGGAGCTGGAGAAGAAACAACCACATAATTATAAAGGTCATGCAATCAATACCAGTGACGTGATGATCTTGAATGATAATGGTATCATGACTGTTTACTATGTAAATAAAGATGCTTTTATAGAGATTTCTGATTTTATGAAAGTTGCATCTTCGGAAAACGGTGGACTTACGAAGGATACGGTTGGCTATGAAATAGAGGGAAAAGACGGATCATGGGAAGTAATAGATTATCTGCTGGTAGAAGGAAAGAATTATTTCCTTATGGAACATGAGCAGTATGGGAAAGATGTTGCGTATGTAGTCTTGAACCAGGATGGCAAAGTGATTGTAGATAGCACATATAATGGATTTGATGATGCGGTAAAACAGAAGATTCTTGATTCTCTGCATCCGCCGGTGCAGGAACAGACAGGAAATAGTAAACCGAAACTGGATAACTGGCAGAAGTATCTGGAAAATGGGGAATACCTGAGAAGTGCGGAAATTACAGAGGAAGCAAATTACAATATGATTGACGGACTTAAAAATAATGCAGCACCGAAAGAGAAAAAGAATCGTCCCAAAGAATCTATCCTTGCAAAATTGAACGAGAAAAAGGAAGAAGTCGCAAGGCGCAGTGGACAGAAAGCTATGCAGCAGGTAATGGGACAAGATATGGAACGTACAAAAAAATAAAAATGAGAAGCTGGTCACTTTGTTGTGGCTGGCTTCTTTTTTTACATATAAAAAGACTGGCCAGTGACGAATGCTTCGGTTAAGGCTAGTCTTTGTAGTGCGTTGCAATATCTTCAATTTTACAATCCAGAATATTACAGAGTGTATTGATGGTGTTCATACTGACACCCTCATTATTCTGCAAGCGGTGTATCAGGGACTTACTGAAATGGTATTCTTTATGAAGTGTGTACTTTGTAATACCTCTTTCCTGCATGGTAAGCCACAATTTATCATATTTAATCAACGGCTATCTCCACCTTTTTCTTGTCTTTCCCTCATTATAGGGTTAAGATAGAAAGTAACAAAGGTTCTGTTTTCGGAACCTATATCTATGAGGAGGAGATGGATTGAAAAAGCAGAGGATAAAAGGAATTGTACTGGTAGTCGTTTGCTTTATATGCGTGATGTGCATATGTAGTGGATTTCATAAAGCACAGTCGGAGGAACTTTCGGAGATTCCAGATGCAGTTAATAGTACGAGATTTAACACTACGGAACATTTAACGGTTGTAGCAAATCAAGAGGAAATTGCTGATAAAGAGGAACTGGCAAAACAGATTATAAAAATGTGCCGGGAAAATTCTTTTCAGTCTATAAAGTTTTCTTATGATATGGTATGCCCGACAGAATTACAGATCAATGTATATAAGACGGAAAACGACTTTAACGATAATAAGCAATTCTGTGAGATAGCGTATTTATCAGATGAAGAAAATGGGGAATATGATATTATCCACAACCCTGAAAAATTTATATTGTATGTAGATGGAGAAAAGGTAGAATAGAGAAATAGAGGTTTGCTTCTCTGGATTTAAGGAAGAACCTCTATTTTTATGAAAAAAAGTCGGTTATGATTTTTCTTGTGTATGTTCACGCTGGCGATTTTGAACTTGTGAGGTTCCAAGAATAATATCTACATTGGAACACACTGTACGGAGTTCCCGTTCATGTTCCCGTCGGGCATTAAAGTCTTCACGTTGCATCGTCTGTAATTCTGTTAAGCGATTCTTTTCCTCACGCAGCATTTTTAATGTAGGAAGTTTATTGCCCTGTGATTTTTCTTTGAGTATTCGGAGGGCAGATTCATAGAGTGTAAGTTCTGCCCGGTGATCATCATAAAATTTTTCTTTGTTCCGACTTTTGCGGTAATCAGAATATATAGATTTATTGGCAAGATACTGTCCGGTATAATGAATCTGTTCATTGACATTCTTCAAAGTATTCTCTGTGGATTTTAGTGTATTTCTTGCATCAGTGCTTTGAGCAGAGGCATCGGAAAGAGCTGCATCTAAATCTGCCTTGGATTGAAAGCCATGTTCCTGTACATAGGCAACTGTCTGAGCCATCATTTTCAGGTTAGACAGTTTTACTTTTTGAGCATACGCCTGACTTTGCTGTGCTTTAATACAATGCTGCAAATCTGTTACCAACCGTAAATCAGATTTTATAAAGAGGAAAGTATGTGGAGCTTCTGTAGTTGTAGCAGTGTAGGCAGAAACTGTTGGAGTTGAAGAATTAACAACTTGAGAAATATCAGGAACCGGATTTTCAGTAATCTGTGAGGTAGAATTTTCTTGAAATATTTGCAGAAGATGTTTTTCCTCATAAAGCGTACCAAGGCTTCTTCCAGTAATGTATTTACTGCGATTGGGATGCAGATAGCTGTATCTGCCACGACTGACTTTGAATGGAATATTATATTTTTCAGACAGCAATCTGGAAAAATCTTCTTGTGATATTGCCTGTGAAGTAACGGTATCAATCGCATCACGAAGATATTGCTTCTCGGTTTGAAAAGTAGTCTGCCTTGGAGTCAGCCCTTTCTTTTCAAACTCTGCATTGTGTTTATCAAGTTTTTTTTGTCCTCTGCGTTTTGCCCAGTACTCTTTTTCAGATATTTTCCTTTCCGCAGGTGTTAGAAGGTCTACCTGGTTCAACCCATTGGCGGTACACATATCCATGACTTTTTGCTTCAAATAGATTCGGTATCTATCGGAAAGATGATGTTTATAGCCAGCTTTTGAATCTCGATCAAATTCCATATAGGGCTGAGGCTCAGTGTCATATTTGCGGATACTGTTGATTACGATATGCACATGAATATTGCCACTACCATTATGACCGTCAGTGTGAGTACAGACAAGTGCCTGGTGTCCGGGAAAATTCTCTTTGGCATATTCCACGCCAAGCTGCTGTGCCAGTTCTCCAGTCAATCCATGTTCGTCCCGGTCTTTAGGATCGAAGCTGATGATATAGTGGTGTGACTTGATTTCATTGTAAGATTGGTTCTTATGAAAATAAGCATTTGTTTCCTGACATTCCGCTGCAAAGGTAAATGAATCGCAGTTTATACCGTCAAGGTAATATTCCTCACGAATAAGCATATGACCGTTTTCATCAAGGATAGGTTTCTGTGTATATTCGTCATGTTGAAAGATCAGATAACGTTCAGCTTCTCCATAATCTGCATTTTTACTTGCGATATGTTTCAGTATTGCCATGAAAGTCACCTGCCATTTCCATTACCTTATATTTCATTTCATATAAATCTCGAAGTCGCTTATTTATTTCTCCACGCATTTCCTGAGAAAGAATCCCACCCTGATTAAAATATTTTGCAATCTGATTGAGGTTGCTGCCTATCTTTCCAAACTCTGCGAGCAGTTTCTTTATTTCTGGAACATCAGCAACTATTTCAATTTTGGTCTGTACTTTTCCTTTTAAAACTTGTGTTCGCACATAAGAAGCTAATGACATATTAGCTTGTTTGGCGGCAGTTTCGATAATTGAAAATTCTGTCTCAGTGAAACGAACGGTAATACGATGGTTACGATACATTTCTTCTTTTTTAGGTCTTGCCATATTTTTAATCCTCCAGTTGTTTTTGTAAGTAAAATTCACAGCAGACTGTGAAAGTTAAGTAATAAAAAATTATTACGCTGTGACCATGTAAATGGGAACCAATAAAACAATCATTGATTGTGCTTGAGGGTATGGGGAGCAAAATCCCCATCAAGTTGCCTGCTGTCAAAATCCGGGAACCGGGTTTCTGGCAGCCAGGGCGAAACTTGCTCTAAGAAAGAAATCCCTCTACTAATAAGGCTTTGGAAAGCCTGTTTACCAACCCTCAAAATGAAAAAAATAAAAAAACACGAAATGCAGGTTGGTAAATACCCTCTGCCGAGCTTTATAGGTAGAAGTAATTTTTTCCGGGAGGTGTAAAAATGGCAGAGAAAGAATTACCAACACCAGAAGAAATGCAGGAGATGGCAGAGATAGATATTAGAACGGTAGACACAAGCAGTCTGGTAGATATAGAGCAGGTGCAGATACAAACAGAACTGCCACAGGAGGAACGGATTGCAGATTATATTAGGCAGATTAAAAATCCGTATTGCTATATCTCCCATGGAGTAGCGGTAAAAATAAGTTTTACTGGAAAATGTACACTGGAAGAAAGCCTGAGCAGGTGTATCTCGTTATGAAAATGAAGAAAAACAGGATGGAAAGAAATTTAAAAAGAATGAAAAAAGGTATAGCAGTGAGCCAGAAGTTATGTTAATATGGTGTTGGGTCAAAATTTAAAAGCATTCAAGAAGCCATGAATTTCTTGGTTTACACTGCCGGATGGCATAGTAAATTAGGAGGTTGATGGCTTTATGTATTTCAATCAAAAGTCTATATTAGCAGCGGACTATCTCAGACTCTCCAGAGAAGACGGAGATAAATTGGAAAGTGATAGTATCCGCAATCAAAGAAGTCTGATTAACGATTTTGTAAAACAGCACCCAGAGATCACGTTGGTCGATGAATATGTTGATGATGGTTACAGTGGAACAAATTTTGAACGTCCTGCATTTAAGCGATTGCTTGAGGATGTGAAGAAAAAGAAAATCAACTGTATTATCGTCAAGGATTTATCCAGACTGGGAAGAAACTATATTGAAACAGGAAGATACCTAGAAAAGATATTTCCGTTTCTTGGAGTAAGGTTTATTGCAGTTACAGATCATTATGACAGTGCAGCAGAATCGGATGATGCAGACCAGATCATTGTTCCTTTTAAGAATCTGATAAATGATGCTTATTGCAGGGACATCTCAATTAAAATCCGAAGTCAGTTAGATGTAAAAAGAAAAAGTGGACAGTTTATTGGCAGCTTTGCCGGGTATGGCTATCAGAAAGATCCAGAGAATAAAAATCATCTCATTATAGATGAATATGCAGCAGATATAGTCCAATATATTTTCAATCTGAAAATGGACGGTTACAGTCCTCAAAGGATTGCAGAGAAGCTGAATGAAATGGGAGTGCTTCCACCAATGGAATATAAACGAAGCTGTGGTATGAATTATAATAGTGGATTTCGTTCAGGAGCCAAACCTAAATGGGCGGTCACAACTGTAAATCGCATTTTGACAAATGAGTTATATACAGGAACAATGGTTCAGGGAAAGAATCGTAAAATCAACTATAAAGTAAAAGAGTGCAGACCAGTAGCAGAAGAAAACTGGATTCGTGTAGAGAAAACGCATGAAGCGATTATTGCAGAGGAAATATTTCAGTATGTACAGTCATTGATGGAACTGGATACTCGCACAGCACCAGAGGAAGAATCCGTATATATTTTTTCGGGATTTTTGCGATGTGGAGATTGCGGGCAGAACATGGTGAAGAGAAGCACAACAAAAAATGGAAAGCGGTATTATTACTACCATTGTTCTACATATAAAAACGGAGATGGATGCAGTTCACATCTGATTAGTGAAAAGACGGTTCATAAAGTTGTTTTGGATGCTATACAAAGGCAGATTGCCTTATTGGTAAATGCGGAGAATATCATTCAGAACAGTGGAATGAAAAATTATAAAAAGACAGAACTGGATTCACTGGAAAAGCAGTTGGTGGTTCTGCATGAGGAAGTAGAGAAGTATAAAGATTTAAAAACCCGGTTGTATCAGGATATGTTAGATAACATTGTGACGAGAGAAGAATACCATGAGTATAATCGGAGATTTACAGACAAGCTGCATAATGCGGAAAAAGCAGAACGTGAATTAGAGCAGAGGAAAGAAAAGGTATCTGCGGAGGGAAAACGGGAACACCCTTGGATTGAGGATTTCAAGTATTATCAGAATATTACACAGCTTGATCGTAAAGCGGTAGTTACTCTGATTGATAAAATCATTGTGTATGGAAAAGACCGTCTGGAAATTTGCTTTAAGTATGCAGACGAAATACAGGAAATGACAGAAGCAGCTCAGAATATTCGGGAAATGGAAGAAAGGGAAGGTAGATTTAAATGCGGTGCGTAAGTTATACAAGGACTACATCGTGCAAAAATACAAAGAAAATTCCATCAGATATTATCCAACAGCAGAATGAACATATTCAGAACTATATACAATCACATGGTTGGAAGCTGGTAGCAAAATACAGTGACCGGAAAAAGGATGAAAATGAAAATACAGCTTTTGAAGAAATGACGGCAGATGGGATTAACCGTAAATTTGATATGGTGGTAGTAGATAGTGTTGACCGTTGCGGAAAATATATTTCCTGTGCGGAAGATGTACTGGTTAAAACATTCTTTCCGGCGGGACTTCACTTTGCGATAGTACAGAGCGATTTTTGCAGTATTGGAAAAAGCAGGGAAGAAATAGACGAGTATTTCAGAAAAGAGAAAATTGCGGTACAGGTAAAGAGTATGCGTGAATATGCGATTCGTGAACAGGTAGAGGGATATTATACAGTTCACGATGAAAAATATGGATACATACTTTCAGAAGATAGAAAAGAATTAATTGTCGAGGAAGAGGCTGCGAAGATTGTACGGGAGATATTTCAAATGACATTGGCAGAAATCTCTATAAAAAAGATAGTAGCCATTCTGAATGAGCGAGGAGAAGAATCTCCAATGGTACATAATGCGAGAGTGGGGCATAAGCACTGGCCGCATTATGAAAATAAGTGGAGCGAAGGTGCTTTGCGGAGGATTTTAGAGTGTACAGCATATGATGGCTATTGGCAGAAAACAATCAACGGAGAAGTTTGTACGCTTTCAATAACACCAATACTAGATGAAGGAGTTTTTGAACAGGCTAGAAGACTTATTAAAAGTCGAACAACTACAGATAATATCATAGGTGGGAAGCCGGGGCCATATGTAAGAAAAATCTATGATGAAGCAACTGGAAAGCCGTTGTACCTGAGAAATTTCCGAAGTGGTGACGTTGCTTTTGTGTTCAATCCGCAGATGAGTGAATTACCAAAGAAAAGAAAAATTTATATAGAAGAAGCTAAGGTTACAGAGGCAGTAAAAAATGCAATTTCTCTGGAAATGGATATGGCTGAAAAAATGAAAGCATATTTGCAGACAGAAAAAATGCAACAGCTATTACAGAAAGAGACTCAGCAATATTCAGAAAAGGCATGGATGATATTCCAGGAAATGGAGCAGGTAGAGAAAGACCGTATTCCTTTATATGAAAAATTCCGGGATTATGAGATTGGTCAGACAGAATATCAGGAGAAAAAAGAAGAAATACAGGCGCAGTTGCAAATGTATGAAAACGATTTTGAAGGACTGATGGACAGGCTTGCAAATATGAAAAAGGCTTATAGCGAGGAAAATGAATGGATAAAAACATTTCAAAGGGAAGAGTTACCGGAGAAGCTGGAAAGTCAACATGTTAAAAAATGGGTAGATAAAATAATTGTTTCAGATTTAAGAGATGTGCATGTATACCTGACAATGCAGAACTGGAAGAATTATTTTCCAGAAGAATGGATGGAGGAATAGCAATGGCAAGGAAAAGCAGAAGAAATAAAAATGTTGAGGTTGTTAGTAATCAGATTATAGAAAACTGTGAGAATCTGATAGATACCGGAGCGTATATTCGATTATCTGTTGAAAATGGTGGAAATGAAACGGACGAAACTTTAGTTGTACAACAAATGCTGGTTGAAAAGTTCATAGAGGAGCATCCGGATTTAAAATTGGCAGGTACATATATAGACAATGGATTTAGCGGAACTAATTTTGAACGACCAGGCTTCTTGAAACTCATGGAAGATGTCCGGTCAGGAAAGATTCAGTGTATTGTTGTAAAAGACTTATCACGTTTTGGCAGGGACTATCTGGAAACAGGATATTATCTGGAAACGATTTTACCAAGGTTAAATGTAAGGTTTATCGCAATTACAGATGATTATGACAGTTCCAGAAAAGAGGACAGGGAAAACATCAGTGTTCCATTAAAAAATATGGTTAATGCCATGTATGCAAAAGATATGTCAAAAAAGATTCTGGCTGCAAAAGATGCACAGCGAAAAAAGGGAAATATTACTTTATCAAAAGTAGCATTTGGATATGTCCGTTCAGAGGACAGGCACAGACAGATTGTTGATGAAGAGGTTGCACCATTTGTAAGGATGATATTTCAGTGGTATATGATGGGAGTCAGCAAAAAGAAAATTGCAGATAGATTAAATCTCATGGGAATTGCAACACCTGGACAAAGAGAAAAAACTGGTGTATTGACTGTTCCGTTAGAACAGACAAAGTGGAGAACGGATACAGTAGATAAGATTGTGAATAACCCTACATATGTTGGAGATATTGTAACCGGAAAGTTGAAGCAGTCATTGTATAAAGGGATAAAGCAGTATAGAACTTCGCCGGAGGACTGGAATGTTCAGAGAGATATGCATACGCCGATGATCGCAAGGGATGATTATGAAGAACTGCAGGAAAGGTCAAATAAAATAAAAAAGGTCACAAGAAACTGGCATTTAAAATATATGGAGGACAGAGAAAAATACAAAGACTGTTTTCCCGGTATGGTTCGATGTGGAGATTGTGGACGTCCAATGTATTGTGTCCGCTATACCCATAATTATAAGACAATGGAGAAAGTAGGAATTTATTATACCTGTTCTGCTCAAAATTATACGAATAATTATTGCAGTCAGAAGATAGAAGAAAATCTGCTGAAGATACTTGTGATGGATCAAATTCAGATTCTTATAAGAAGTATGTGTGACAGAAAAAAGCTGTTACAAAAATTGAAAAGTGATTCCAGTGAGAAAAATGCTTTTTATGAAGCAGGTGCAAAAGTGCGAATGTTGGAAAGAAAAATAGCGCAGGCAGAAGAAAAGAACACTGTATTGTATGAGGACTATGTAGGTGGGATTGTAGAAAAAGAGGACTTCGATATGATGAAAGAGCGTTATATCCGGGAGTTACAAAATCTGAGGGATGATTTGCAAATTGCAAAACAGAATCAAAGAATGTTGGAGAAAAAAACTGACAGATATATGAATATGGTCAGCAACTTGGAGCAGTATCTTTCTGACAGGAGCTTCAATGAAGCACTGGTACAGGAACTTGTAGAATATGTGGAGATATATAAAAACGGAAGCATTCATGTGTGCTTCAAGTGTGATGATAAATATAAACAGATAACAGAATTGATAGAGGGTGTTAAAAGTGCGTAAGAATGGATTGTATCTGAGGTTATCTATTGCAGATGGAGATTTGGGAAAAGACAATAAGGATGAAAGTAACAGTATTGATAACCAGAGAACGCTTCTTGTAAATTTTGTTCAGGACAGGGATGATCTGTCAGATGAATATATAGAGTATGTGGATGACGGTTATTCGGGAACTAATTTTGAACGTCCGGCGTTTAAACGCATGATAGAGGATGCGAAAACTGGGAAAATAGATACGATTATTGTAAAAGATTTTTCACGATTTGGCAGAGATTATATTGGTGTAGGAGATTATCTGGAGCAAGTACTTCCAATACTGGGAATCCGTTTTATCTCATTAAACAAT
>OLGH01003580.1_pt1 | contig 10499 bp, 9 predicted proteins | sample 1604851 | NCBI WGS metagenome assembly OLGH01 (sample SAMEA3888894, study PRJEB22519) | human gut metagenome | biome: human gut; feature: human-associated habitat; material: faeces | place: Denmark | collected 2010
CTGTATTGAGTACAGTTACAGGAGGATTGAGCGGTCCCTGCGTGAAACCTGTCGCACTTCGTATGGTTTGGCAAGTTGCCAAAGTCGTGAAAATTCCAGTAGTTGGTTTGGGGGGAATAAGTTGCGCCAATGACGCGATAGAATTCTTATTGGCCGGAGCCTCGGCCATACAGATCGGTACGGCAAACTTTATCGATCCGACAGTAACGATAAAAGTGATTGATGGAATTAACGATTACCTGGATCAGAACGGTTTTAAGTCTGTAAAGGAAATTATTGGCTTGATATAAAAAATAGAAAACAAAAGAAGGTGAGTCAAAAGTCCGTTCGATTTTATGGATTTTTGACTCATTCTCTTTATTCTTTCTCATAGTCCTCAAAACTGCCATCTTCAAAAAATAATATAATCCGTTTTATTTTTTTTGTCTGTTTCGTTAAAGACCTGACGGATGTTATCGGATCTCTTGTTTCTTCTGATTTTACATTTTTATCGGACATAATAGGTGCATTTTGTTTTTCCGTCGGTTCCATGTCAAATAACGTAGGCTCGGTTACTACCGGATTTTTTTCTTCTTGTATAGGAGAATTATCCATTGATCCGTTTCCTGTGATTAACCAAGTCAGATTGAGATCCGGAAATGTTTTAGCTATATTATTGATAATATCAAAACCGGGTTTATTCCTACCTGCAAGAATATGGGAAATTGTAGAGGCATTTACTCCAATCATGGCGGCAAACTTTGTTGCGGTCAACCCTCTTTTCTCGATAATTTGATTCAAACGTTCTTGCATAGGTCTGTTATTTTGTAAAATCAAGAGTTACAAATGTAATCATTCGTGCCGAGAAATCAAAATTACATTTGTAATTACTGTGAGTTACAAATGTAATCAATGATTCATGATGATATATGTCAATTTATATTCTATGGTTGTAATATACTTGTTATCAACATGATTCATAGTATTTATATCTTTTTATTGTGCCGCTTATGTCATGAGACATACTAATTATTAATAATCAATAACTTACACATGTTCGTGACAGTGAACAGTACTTATACTTAAACTTTATGTTAGAGTTTAATAACCACTGAATATTAGTGTGTTATAATTTAAATTTAAATCTAATTAACAACGGACATATTCTGAATTCGTTATTATGGTTAAATCATCATTAAATATAAACATCATATATTATGCGTTTATTTATTGGAATTCAATATTATAGATTGATTTGTTTACAACTGTTAACCCGTGAAACACCTTGAGCTAGCTGACACTTGTAATGATTACATTTGTGTACTCCTCTCCCCTTTTTGCGACAGTACGTACATTACAAATGTAACACATAGCTTTCGTCACAACGACTTTACAAATGTAATTTTCCTCTATTTTGTTATATTCAACAAAAACTCTACATTTGAGAAATAAAAAAATATAGTCATGAATATACCAGAGAAATTAATCGAATTAAGACGCATTATGGATCGAGAAAATATTGCGGCTTATATCATATCCGGAACAGATCCTCACAATAGCGAATATCTTCCCGCTCCATGGCAACAGAGAAAATGGATTTCCGGTTTTACCGGGTCATATGGTACTGTTGTGGTCACGAAAAACGAGGCTGGATTGTGGACTGACACCCGCTATTTTATTCAAGCAGAGAAAGAATTGGACGGTTCCGGCATAAAACTCCATAAATTGCGTATTCCCGGTGCTGTCGATTATCCTCAATGGTTGACTGAAGTACTTGAATCTGGAACTAAAGTAGGAATTGATGGCTTTTGTATGTCTGTTAGTGATGTACGTAACCTGAAAAATGCATTAAGCCCTAAAAATATAACTATCCAGGAACAAATAGATTTGCTGGGAGAAATGTGGTTTGATCGTCCGGCTCTTCCCGTGGAGAAAATAATTCGTTTGGATACAAAATATGTCGGGGAATCTGCCGGAGAACGAATAGGTAAAATTCGAGAGTTTATACGCGATAATCATGGTGACGCCATATTATTCAGTTGTTTGGATGAAATTGCCTGGTTATATAATATTCGTTGTAACGATATTGCTTATAACCCGGTAGCCATTTCTTACGCCATTGTAGAAAAGGATAAAGCTCATTTATTCATCAAATTAGACAAGATTTCTCAAGAAATAGCACAACAATTGGCAGAAGATGGGATCGAGTTACATGATTACCATCATTTGTTCCTCTTTCTGGATGAACAGAATAAAGAAAACACGTATTTCATTGATACTAATACTTGCAACTATGCTGTTTTTAATCATCTGGCGAAAAAATTCGAGGTACGTGAAATCGAATCACCTATTCCCTTACTGAAGGCTGTAAAAAATACAACCGAGTTGGATGGATTTAGATTAGCTTGCCGGAAAGATGGAGTTGCGTTATCTAAATTCTATTATTGGCTGGAAAATAGATTATCACAACAACCTATAACAGAACTGGAAGCAGCAGAACAATTAACTCGGTTCCGCTCTCAGGATAAAGAATACGTGTCGGATAGTTTTGGGTGTATTTCTGCCTATGGTCCTAATGCAGCCCTACCACATTATTCCGCAACCCCGGAACAACAATCGGAAATACATCCCAAAGGATTATATCTCGTGGATTCCGGTGCTCAATATATGCACGGCACGACGGACATAACCCGTACGATGCCACTGGGAGAACTGACAGAATTGGAAAAAGAGGATTACACGCTTGTTTTAAAGGGTATGATTGATCTTAGTATGCTATATTTTCCGAAAGGATCGAAAGGATGTAACATTGATATAGTTGCCAGGTTGCCATTGTATATGAACCTTAGGAATTTTGGACATGGAACCGGACATGGTGTAGGATATTTTCTCAATGTACACGAGGGACCGCAATCTATTCGCCCGGATTTAAAGAATCAAGAAATGTTGCCGGGTATGGTAACCTCTAACGAACCGGGATTGTACCGGGAAGGTTTACATGGAATCCGTCACGAGAACTTGATCGTGTGCCAGCCCAAAGCGGTGAATGAATTTGGAGAATTCTATCAATTTGAAACAATAACTCTTTGTTATTTCGACACTTCAGTCCTATTAATTCAACTTTTAAATCAAAATGAAATCGATTGGTTAAATGCTTACAACGAACGGGTTTATCAAGAAGTATCTCCTTATCTTGAAGAACAGGAAAGGGTTTGGTTGCGAAATAAGACAAAAGCAATTTGATAAGAATTGAGCGAGAGTTTGTTTCGAGATAAGTCACCATAAACGAATTATAGCCGTTTCCCCTACGTTTGAAACACGTGTGATGAAACGGCTATAAATTGTAAATTGAATGTCTGTTTATTTATCGTCTCGCATTATTTCTGCACTAATACGAAATAACGTCACATCAAATTCAACTAATTTTTTGTAAAGTTGTCATACTCTTCACTTTCTTGATACAGAACAAGGCCTGATGATGAAGAAACTGCAGCTGCAATAGTTAGAAAGTAGCTACCTGCTTCCAAAGAAGAAACTTTAGATGAATAGGTACTTTCATCTATTGTAACAGTCCAATCTGCTTTTTCAAGTTCTGTTGCGCTATAGTTTGCAACAGTAATAGACGTGTAAAAAATGGATGATCGTGATTTTTTTATCATTACTAAATAATCTGTTGCCCCTTCAACTTTATTGAATGTTGCAGTGATTTTAGAATCTTTGAACTCCACATCCCCTTTCAATTTTGCCTTCATTTCAGTCGTGTTGTTTATAACGGCTACGCCTTGTGCTGGTTCTTCCTCTTGATTATAAGCAGTTATTGTAAATGTACCACTAGGAAGTTTATCCATTTCACTACCATAAGATGTATTTGAAACCCATGTTATTCCACTATAACCATCTAACTGAGTCATTAAAATAGATTCTCCACCAGGAGCTTTTACACTACATTTTGTCATGGGCTCATTTGCTCCCGCTAAAATAATGGGTGTAAATCTACTCGTAATGGTTGCCTCTTCTTCTCCACTAGCAGTTTGTTCACTAATGGTTTGGATTACATATCCTGTACCTGCAACTTGAAAAGCAGGATCATCGCTATCCAAACAAGATGTCATTGCGAAAGCCGCAACCAATAAAATTACGTACTGTTTTAAATTTAAGATTGTCTTCATTTTTAGTTGTTTTATAGTTTTAAATATTCCGTGATTATCACCACATATTTTCATTTCACACTGCGAAGATTCGCAAAAAAACAATACGATGCAAAAAAAAAGACAGCTTTTTAGCTGATAATGATTTTTTTTCATTTTTTTCGCGTAGTGAACGCAACCATTTACAAAATAGCGCATCTAAGCAATAGTTATCAATGTGTAATTTGGACAAAATAGTAGACCGATGCAAAAAGGGAGACAGAAAAGCGGGAGAACAACTTTACCATATGTTCTCGGCTAAAATGTTTGCCGTATGTATCCAATACTCCAAATCACGCGAAGAGGCGGAAGATAATTTGCAAGATGGTTTTATCAAAGTGTTGGAGTCCATTGGCCAATACAAGGGAAAAGGATCTTTCGAAGGTTGGATGAAACGCATTTTCATCAACACGGCGTTAGAGAAATTCAGAAAAAATCGATCCGTGCAAGTTGTCGAAGAAGTTCCGGAAGTGGTGGATGAAGATGATGTTGATGATGACATGAGCATACCTCCCGAGGTGCTGTTCGAGTTTGTCAATCAATTACCGGAGAAATACCGGCTGGTCTTCAACTTGTACGTCATGGAAGACATGCAACACAAGGAGATAGCAGCATTACTAGGTATATCCGACGGTACATCGAAATCTAACCTGGCACGGGCGAAAGAAATTTTGAAAAGGAAGATAAATGCATATTTGAGAGATGAGTGAGAAGATTGAGAAATTATTTAAAAACGCTTTGGAACAAGTTTCCGTTGAACCTCCAGCACGAGTGTGGGAAGGAATAAACTCCCATTTCGTGATGAAACAAAGACGTCTAAGGCGAATTTACACGTATAGTGGTATTGCTGCAGCGGTAATATTATTGTTCGGCGTGGGATTTTTCATGCAAAGCAAACATACCAATATCTATACCCCGACATCTGTTGCCACTCTAAACTCAGACATTAACAATCAGGATAATAATAAGATACTAGCATTTACTTCCACCCCTCATTCAATACCAGAAATAAAGAAGAAAAGAGAAGAATATACCGTAGAGCATCTTGCTCCGGTTCCGGTTTCTACCTCCACTTTAACCAGTTTGGAGAACGAGCAGCCGGAAGGTAATTTGAAAAAAACATCCGTTCGTGCAGGGTTTATCCCTTTGGTAAATCAAAATGCGATAGAAAATCAACGTAAATACACGGAACTTTTGGATGGGAAAAGTATAACCACGGTAAAGACTACCAATAAAGTAAAATCAGAAGATACTAAAATGTTTACTGTAGGTGGATATGTCTCTCCCGGATATTCGTCCGGTAGCTATAAAACGAGTGGAACAAATGCCCGCTCCGCCCAGTATGAAAGTAGCCAGATGAGTGGTATTTTTAATGTAGGTGGAGGGTTGACTTTCGCCGTAAAACCGACTAAACGAATCTCAATAGAAACTGGTTTGGGGTATTCCCGTATGGGACAAAAGACGGATGATGCACAAGTGTATGTGCCTCGTTCCGATATGGTGTCATATAATGCTAACACTCATGCCTATACCCCACTTGGTAGCGTAAAAAACAAAGCCAATGCGACCGTTTCTTCTCCCGAAACCTTTGTTTCGTTAAAAACAGAACAGGATGAAGACGGAAGCATCGAGCAGCAATTCGATGCTATCGAGATTCCTTTAATTTTCCGTTATCATTTGAATGATAATAGAGTAAAATTTAGTGTGTTAGGTGGGTTTGGTGCCAGTTTTATGGTACGTAACCATACTTACGTGAATTACAATGGGAAGAAAGAATTTATGGGAGAAGCCGAGGACATCAGAACGTTTAATATCAGTACGAATATCGGTTTCGGTATCGAGTATCCCCTTTCAAAATCAATCCACATAAAAGTGGAGCCCGGATTCAAATATTATTTACAATCCTTGAGTAAGAGTGCAGAAATTGATTTTAAACCTTACTCGTTCACGTTCTCCACTGGAATCGGAATTAATTTCTAATTAATATTTACGATTTAATATCTCGCTGGAAATGATGGCCTGACGTATATCGAAGTCAAAAGATTCCGTGGTTGAATTATTTGGTTGCTCGTTAGACTCTTCGTCATCTTTAAAGAGGGCCACCTCTTTCTTAGTCCGTCCTCTTCTTGCTTGTTGTAGTTGCTCAAGCATGGCATAACGTTCTTCATCTGTTTTACCAAAATTATTCACGTTTATCTCTCTCCCCGCTCTTTCTACAAGTTCATCGCTATTTGATATCGGAGCAAAAACAGGTTCCGGAGATGGGATTTCCGGTTCTTGTGAAATCACGACAATCTCATCATCCAAATCATCATGTTCTTCTTCCGGAAGATGAAATTCGGGAGGTGTATTTTTTGCTTTTTTCTCCTTGGAAGCCTTAAACCAGCCTATTGCACTCGCACCTAACGTCAACAGTAAGTAAACAATTAAATCAACACCTTTATCGCTCATAATATCAACAAATAAATTATTCCGAAACCTTTAATAATATCCAATTATTTATCAAATATACTGTTTTTTTGAACACGGGAAAGCGATCGCAAGAAAAATATTGCACGAAACGCTTTTTTATATAAAAAAATAATATTCTTTTTTTACCTTTGTCTGCAAGTAATATTACGTTTGGAACAATAAAAATTAAATATCCGGATGAGAACGAAAAGAGCATTAATCAGTGTATTTGACAAAAGTGGGATTGTTGATTTTGCTAAATCGCTAAATTCTATGGGTTGGGAGATTATTTCTACTGGGGGAACCTCTAAGAAATTGAAAGAAGAGGGACTACAGGTGAAAGATATTTCAGATTTAACCCAATTCCCCGAGTGTTTTGACGGAAGAGTGAAAACCCTTCACCCGAATGTTGAGGGAGGTATCTTAGCGATACGAGACAACGAGAAACATAAGCAACAGATGGCCGAACTTGGGATAGAACCTATTGATATGGTCGTTTGTAATCTATATCCTTTCAAGGAAACCATTCTTAAAGCAGGAGTTTCACACGAAGAAATTATCGAGAATATCGATATTGGCGGACCGACTATGATTCGGGCGGCAGCGAAGAATTATCCTTTCGTGACGGTGATTACAGATCCGGAAGATTACACGAAAGTAATCGAGGAAATTCAAGCTCATGGAGATACTTCACTTGAAACCAAAGAGCTATTAGCAGCTAAAGTGTTTATTCATACTTCACACTATGATGCTCTAATAGCCAACTATTTCTCTAAACGATTGAATATTCAATCACCGAAGACCTTGACCTTAACGTTCGAAAAGAAACAAGATCTTCGTTATGGAGAAAATCCACACCAGTCAGCTACTTTCTATACCCAAATTCAGGAGACGGAGGGTACGTTGACCGGGGCGATTCAGTTACATGGAAAAGAATTATCTTATAATAATATCGGTGACACCGACGGGGCTTTAGAAACCTTGAAAGAGTTCGAAGAACCGACAGTTGTAGCTGCAAAACACGCCAATCCTTGTGGTGTTGGTAGTGCCGCTACTCTTGCTGAGGCCTTCAAGAAAGCTTACGAGGCGGATCCTGTTTCTATTTTTGGTGGAATCATTGCGGTAAACCGGGAAGTAGATAAGGCAACGGCAGAAGTCATGTCCCCTATTTTCTTGGAAGTGATTGTAGCTCCTTCTTTCTCGGAAGAAGCTTTAGCAATTCTTACCAAAAAGAAAAATCTGAGATTATTACAAGTATCAAATATTAGTAAAAGAGATTATACTTCTCCCAAAGCAAAAACCGTATTGGGAGGTCTGTTGATTCAAGATATGGACCAACAGTTGCTTGATGGTGAATTGAAATACGTTACAAATCGTCGTCCTTCGGAAAAAGAACTGGAAGACTTGTTGTTTGCATGGAAAGTTGTCAAGCATACTAAATCTAATGCAATTGCGATTGCAAAAGACAAATGCACCACGGGAGTTGGTCCGGGACAAGTAAGTCGAATCTGGGCATTGGAAAATGCCATTCGTCAAGGCGGGGAGCGAATTGCGGGGAGCGTGATGGCATCCGATGCCTTCTTCCCTTTCGCTGATTGTGTTGAGGCTGCCCACAAAGCCGGCATCACCGCGATCATTCAACCGGGCGGATCTATCCATGATCAGGATTCGATTGATGCGGCCAACAAGTATAATATTGCGATGATTTTTACTGGAATGAGACACTTCAAACATTAATTGATTATGGGTTTGTTTTCTTTTTTAACACAAGATATAGCGATCGACTTGGGGACAGCGAACACGATCATCATCATGAATGACAAGATGGTTGTAAACGAGCCATCCATTGTTGCCGTCGATAAAAAAACAGAGAAGGTAATTGCTATTGGTGAGAGAGCTCGCCAAATGCAGGGTAAGACACACGAGTATATAAAGACCATTCGCCCGTTGAGAGATGGTGTGATTGCGGACTTTAACGCTGCCGAACAGATGATTCGGGGTATGATCAAGATGGCAAACGGAAAGAGCAAGTTCTTCTCTCCTTCTTTGCGTATTGTGGTTTGTATACCTTCTGGAAGGACTGAGGTTGAACTACGTGCCGTACGAGACTCTGCCGAACACGCCGGAGGACGTGATGTCTATATGATTTACGAGCCGATGGCTGCCGCTTTGGGTATCGGCTTGGACGTGGAAGCCCCGGAAGGTAACATGATCGTGGATATAGGTGGTGGTACCACGGAGATCGCCGTGATCTCTTTGGGAGGTATCGTTACGAATAAATCCATCCGTATTGCGGGTGATGACTTGACGGATGATATTCAGGAATACATGAGACATCAACACAATATCAAGATTGGGGAACGTACAGCAGAAGAAATTAAAATTCATGTCGGTTCAGCTTTGTCCGAACTGGATGAACCTCCTGCCGACTTCGTGGTGCAAGGACCGAATCAGATGACCTCTCTTCCGGTTGAAGTACCTGTTTCCTATCAGGAGATAGCCCATTGTATCGAGAAATCCATTTCTAAAATTGAAATTGCAATCTTGGCCGCTTTGGAACAGACGCCTCCCGAGTTGTATGCAGACATTGTGAACAAAGGAATATACTTGGCCGGTGGTGGTGCATTGTTGCGCGGGTTGGATAAACGTTTGACCGACAAGCTGAACATTCCATTCCATATTGCTGAAGATCCATTGCGAGCCGTGGCCAGAGGTACGGGAATTGCATTAAAGAACGTGGACAGGTTCTCATTCCTTATAAGATAGTGATGTGAAAGAGATTATAAAACTGATATTAAAATATCATTTTACTATTATTTTTATATTACTGGAAATCGTAAGTTTCTCTCTGATTATTCGTCATAACGAATATCAGAGAGCAATTTTCTCTGAAAGTGCTTCTACTCTATTCGGAAACGTCTCGTCAACGATCACGAGCATAAAAGATTATTTTCGTCTAAAAGAGATGAACGAATCTTTGGCAAATGAAAATATCTTGCTGAAAAATCGTTTGGAAGAGTATGAGCTTTTACGGGATACGATTATCCATGGGACGGTTGTGCAAGATAGTATACCTGTTTACGAGTATATCGGGGCAAAACAGGTCAACGCAACATATAACCGGACAAAGAATTACATTACTTTAAATCGAGGACGAAAAAACGGTCTTCAGAAAGAAATGGCCGTTTGTACTCCGGAAGGGATCGTGGGACTTATTCAGGATTTAAGTGATCATTTTGCCGTAGTCATCCCCTTGATCAACGTGGATTCTCGAATTTCGGCCAAAATAAAAAAGAATAACTATTACGGTTCCTTGCAATGGGATGGTAATGATTATGCCTACTCCTATTTGAATGATATTCCCTATCACGTGGAAGTTAATGCCGGAGATACGATTGTCACTTCCGGCCTTTCAAAAATCTTTCCGGAAGGAATTGTCGTGGGATATGTAGAATCTGTTGACAAGGAAACTGCAAACTTCTTAAAGATAAAGGTCAAACTAGCCGTTGATTTCAAGCGCATAAACCATGTTTATGTCATATTGAATAACAAGAAAAATGAGCAAACAAGTTTAGAAGCCATAAACTATCATGAATAATATAAACTATTTCATTCATTTGTTGATACTTTCTTTATTACAGATTGTAATCGTGGATAATATCCACCTTGGCTCCTATTTTTACTTGAACATTTATATTCTGGCTCTCTACATCTTACCTTATAAGATGAAAGGTATACCATTACTGTTATTCGGGTTCTTTTTAGGTTTAATCATGGACTTGGCTGATAACACGGTCGGTATTCATGCCGCGGCATCTACTTTCATCGCTAATATTCGTCCCCGGTTATTGCAGTTGACCTCTACCCGGGAAGAAATAGACG
>OLGH01003583.1_pt1 | contig 10492 bp, 10 predicted proteins | sample 1604851 | NCBI WGS metagenome assembly OLGH01 (sample SAMEA3888894, study PRJEB22519) | human gut metagenome | biome: human gut; feature: human-associated habitat; material: faeces | place: Denmark | collected 2010
AAGGCGTGGGTCTGCAACACCCTGATGCACCGGTTCAAATCCGGTCTGCGCCTCTTAAAAGAAGATTCCCGGAAACGGTTTGTTTCCGGGAATTTTTGCGTTGCCGGATATACGGGAAAAATCAGGAGATTTTTTAGTAATATTTTAGTCACCGGATAAACGCTGAGTGATCTCAGTAACGTTCAAAAGAAGAACGATCCGGTAAAATCTGTTCAAAGGCTCTTTGAATCTCTTCCTTTACTTTCAGATAAGGGATTTCCTGATTGCTGTCATTCATACAGACAACAGGACTTTTCTGATGGATAATGGTATCAGTCAAAGTAGGATTCGTCTCTGCCAGATTAAAGTACCGGCAAAGCTTTCTTACATTTTTCGGGATAAAATTTCCGCTTAATTTCTGATATTCCCGGATAACGTACTGACTGACGTCTTCTCTGTGACGGAAAGGATGAGAGCATACCTGATCCAGATACTCTCCCTCCAGATTCCAGAGAGTTTCATAAGTACTCTTTTTTAACGGAGATGGTCCATGTACGGTATAAAATCCTGTAAACCGTGGAAACATGATCTCCAAAAAATTATAGAAAAAGTACATCGCAGGATAACCAATGTGAAAATAAGACCCAGGCTGCTTTTTCATATTCTGCCGCTTGTCAAAATATTTAGCCAGAAGCATGGCATTGTTCAGGTAGATATATGGCATAGTTGTGTCGTCCACATTAGTTACATCGGGCTGCAGTGCAAGCATATCAACGGGTTTTCCATTTTTGAAAAAATCCGTCGGCTTCACTGGTTTTAACAGGAGCATATCATCATTGAAATAGATAAAATTTTCCGATAAGCCTTCAATACGATGGAAATTCCATTCGATGGGATGACTGCTAAAGGTAGGCAGGTATTTCGCCGGAATAAAGTCTTCATGGTTTACAATATGTAATTTCGGATTACTGGAATCCAGCCATTCAGGCAGATGTCCAAAGGTCACAAAATGGATTTTACGAACCCATGGAGCAAAGTTTTCAATGCTTCGGAACCAGTAATGCATCAGATCCCAGTCCCGGTAGCGTTCTTCCCGGTCATCACTTTTGACGGATAATCCCTGCTGTCTCATACGTTCCTTTTTCTTTTCGCGCCATACAGGGTCAGAGCCGTCTACCCAGGCCAATACAATATCAATTTCTTCAGTCTTCATGATTTATCCCTTCTTACAATAGAGTGTTCCAAATAAAATTAAAAATATTTCAAAATGCCGGAAAATAAGAAATGTCTTTGCTTTTTGAAAAAGTCCGGCTTCTTTCAGCCTATAAAAACGTTTATAATGATCGATCCGGAACTCCGTTCTGGCAGACTGTAAAATCCGGTATTTTTCTTTTAAAGAAAGAGTACAGGTAGGGAGACACAGGTTATAGACCAGAGAGGCATACCCATCTACATATTTTTGAGACATAATCTCTTCCATCTCCCGCGAGGTCAGTTCCAGAGATTCCAGAAAATGACGAGTCTCCATGAAATTGTTCCGGTAGCATTCGACCAGTTTCGGCTGCCAGCGGTATGCGGCAGAGCCGGCACGGACATTATAGTGGTAATCACAATTTGCAGAAAAGTAATAAGTCTGGGCTTTTGAAAGTGCCTGCATAACGAATACCGCATCCTCTGCATAGGGAAGATCTGGATTGAACCGGAGATCTGCAATCAATTCTCTGGTAAAAATATAGCTGAATACATTGACGTTCAGATTTCCTTTTTGTGCCAGGATGTAGTCTTTCATCTGATTTTTAGAAAGAACTCCTTCAAAGGACGGAATCCCCTTGAGAGAAGAGGAAACTTTTCCGCTTTTCCAGACATCCTTTTTAAATCCATGATACAGTACATCCGTCTGTCCGGTCTCTATTGCTTTTATACATTCAGCCAGCAGGGATGGCTCAAGCAAGTCATCAGCATCTGCAAAAGTAATATAATGGCCTGCGGCAAGAGCCAATCCGGCATTTCGTGCAGTGGAGACTCCCTGATTTTTCTGATGGATCACCTGAATCCTTGGATCGACAGTCTTGTATTGTTCGCAGATCTTATTACTGGAATCGGTTGATCCGTCATCAACTAAAATAATTTCAAGGTTAAGATAAGTCTGATGAATAATAGAATCTAAACATGCCGGTAAATAAGGTGCAACGTTGTATATTGGTACGATAATACTGATTTTTTCCATTATAACCTTTCAGCAGTAAGTACTGCGGGGAGCAAAATATTCAGAGTAATAATAAAAATTACAGAGAAAGAATGCATTCTCCTCTACATAATCGATCACAAACGTAAAGGCATCAAAGTCGGGGGGGTTTGACCCCGATATCATTTTATTATACCATATTTGACCATCAAATTGAAAGATTTGTCCGTATTTGCACACGAAAGGAACTTCGGATCTGTATGAAGGAATCGTAAGTCTGGATGACGGAGTCTTTTGTATCGGAGAAAAATTGAATTTCATGGAGAAGTTATTGAAACTGTTCGGACTGTAAAGGGATGAATACAAATTGAGCAGATGACAGCCTGCTCAATATCGTGCAACAGAAAAGGAGAATCTGCTCACAAGGGTTTCGTGAGAGATTCTCCTTTTCCATTTCTATTTCTAAATCCAGTAATTTATTTCTAAATTAATTCCATTTTTTCTTGTAGATCAGGTAGAGCGGAAGTCCGACGCACAACATACCACCGATCATATTTCCCAAAGTAACCGGGATAAAATTCTGCAGGCTGTGCAGAGGTGTCAGTGTAGCAATCTGTTCTACGGTCAGTCCGTAAGCGTCCTTTGCTTTTGCCACATAATCCGGGTTCATGGCAGCCATGATACCGGCAGGAATATAGAACATATTGGCAACGCAGTGTTCAAAACCGCCTACAACGAAAGCACAGATCGGGAAGAAGATCGCCCATACCTTTCCGGCAATATCACGTGCAGAAGTCGCCATCAGTACTGCAAGGCAGACAAGAATGTTACACAAAATACCGGAGGTGATGCCCTGTACCGGTGAGATCGCGATCTTGCTGACAGCAACTTTGATCGTATAAGCACCGAGAAGACCACCGGAGTAATTTAAGTTTCCGCTGAAAACGATCAGTACGTCCACGCAGAGGGCACCGATCAAATTGCTGAAAAATACGATGAAAAGGTCACGGAACAGTCCGGCCCAGGTTACCCGTTTGTCAAATACGTCCATAATGATCAGACAGTTTCCGGTAAAAAGTTCTCCACCTAAGAATACGATCAGCATCAATCCGACCGGAAAGATCACACCTGCCAATGCTCTTGCCACTCCGACATTTTCTACTGCGTGTGCCGCTGTGCTGCTTGTAGCACCGCCCAGTGCGATAAAAACCCCTGCCATAATACCGAGAAGGATCATTTTCCCGACAGGGAGTTTTGTTTTGTTCTCACATGCTTTGATACTCAGATCTACTACTTCAGCCGGAGTATTAAAATGGTTTTCCATATGTAAATTCCTCATTCCTGTGTATTCTGTTAAATAATTAACGCAATTATTTTATACTAGAAGAGTATGGATTTCAAGTGTAAGGGGAGATGTTTTTTTATAGATACAATGAAAAGTTTTTTGTGTTTTTGTATGTTATATATTTAGATTTTTGTCAAATTTTGACCGATTCTATTGAAAAATTACGTTTTTTGGCATAAAATATATAATGTGTAGTGATAAGTTCGCTTTGAGGGGAAGTATAATTTGATGTGAAAGGAGAGATGAAACGCAAGTTTTTGAAGTTTTTGAAGTGAATTTGTTGAGCATGCTTTCCATTCAGACCATTGGTCTGAAGTAACTTTTTACTGGCTATACAGGGCCATCTTTAACCTGTAAATTTGAATATGGAGGTTTTTCTTATGAAGAAGATGAAGAAGATGAAAAAGCAATTCCTTTCGCTGTTCGTGTTGTTGTGTATGATAATTTCCATGTTTCCAACAACTGCATTGGCAGCAAATATTGATGTTAGTGGCAAGGTAACAGTTGACAGAGTGTATGAGGAACCAACGTGTGCTGATAATCTTTACTACGGTGAAGTTAATGTCAACGGTAGTGCAACAGAAAGTAAAACCAGGTTGACGCATACGGTGTTACCACTTATCCAGTGGCAGTATGGCAATAATACCTATCAGATCATTCCTTCAGCCTATAAATATTACGTTTGCAATATTAACGATCCCAACAATATCCTTGAGGGGATTGAAGGTAGTGAAGGATCAAGCACGCTTTCGGGCTGGCCGGGAACGTATAAATGTTATCAGACGGTGGTGACAACCGATGGTGTGACGAACGGAACAGCTACGTTTGATATTGATCTGGCCTATCAGTTCAGTAGATTAAATTCGTCCATAGGCTGGAACTATACCAGTAATTGGGGGGGGGCGTACTCTGCATTTTACTATCACTCAGACCGTGGATGAAAGTACTACTTATACTGTTACTTACACAGATGGAGTTGAGGACGAAGAAGTCTTCGCAGATGAGGTACACGAAAATCTTTCGTCAGGAGTGGCTACCCCGGCATTCAGTGGCGGAACACCGACAAGAACAGGGTATGTATTTAAAGGCTGGAATCCAGAAGTCGCTGCAACAGTAACAGGAAATGCGACCTATGTAGCAACGTGGGGAGAAGATAAAAATAATAACGGCATTGACGATAACGAAGAAACGAAATATACGGTTACGTATACAGACGGAGTAGACGGAGAAGAAGTCTTTGCAGATCAGGTATACGGAAATCTTCTGTCAGGAGTGGCTACACCTGCATTTGAGGGAACACCGACAAGAGAAGGATATGTCTTCAAAGGCTGGAATCCGGCTGTTGCTGAAAAAGTAACAGGAGATGTTACTTATGTAGCTGTTTGGGAAAAAGCTAAAGATAACAACGGAGATACAAAACCTGGAGATATGAAGCCGGGCAATACAAAGCCAGGCAATACCAAGCCGGGAAATACCAAGCCAAATACAACAACGAATAGCAGCACCAAGGCTGGAACGTCTGCCAGGAGTCCGAAGACCAGCGATACAGCAAATCTTGCTTTGTGGATGGCTCTGCTGGTTGTCAGTGGCGGCTCAATGGTTATAAATAAGAAGAAAAAGTACAATAGATAATCAGAAAAGAAGAACAGAGGGTTGTAATGAACCCCACAGACAGTAGAAAAGCCTCGCTTTTGGCGGTGCAACAAAGGGATTTTCGTAAAACGAGAATTTTTGAGTGACACCTTCAAAGAGTGTGGCAAGAAGAACACCCACGCAAGAGTAGAAATGCTCCTGTGTGGGTGTTTTTCTTGCCACAGATTAAGAATTTACGATCATCTTAAAAAATCATGATCAGTTTAAAATTTTACGATTACCTTAAAAATTTATGATTTTTATAAACTTGTAGCCGCATAGAAACCGTCGCGTACAGCTTCGCCTATTTTACCTAATTTATTGCTGTCTCCGACAACTCTCGTTTTGAGATGATATTTTGCTTTGACAGCATCTACTGTTGTAAGAACAGGTTTCATTCCGAATGCGGAAATGACTGTGTCGGCGAGAACTGTCTCTGTTGTTTTGTCCTGCTTTTCGACGGTCAGACCATTCTCTTCAATGGATACGACTTTTGTGTTAGTCATAAGTTCAACGCCGTTTTCAGCAAGTTTGGTAAACAATGTGATTTTATTAATAAAGAATACGTCTTTTCCACATTCCGGCAGCATCTCTACGACTGTTACTTTCTTGCCCATTTCAGAAGCGATTTCGAGTGCTCCGTCAAGACCGGAAGCTCCTCCGCCGCAGATTACGATCTTTTCACCTTTTATGAGGGAAGGATCTCGGTGTGCGTCTAAGATCGATATGACATTGTTTCCGTCAATTCCCGGAATAGGAGGAGTAACAGGAACGGCACCGCATCCGATAATGATGTTGTCGCATTCTTCAAGGATTGATTCATCGCCTGTTATTTCTGTATTTAGACGGACGTCTACGCCTAGTTTTTCTAACTGTACGGTGTACCATTTTGTGAGTTTTTTAATATTATTTTTAAATTTTGCAGTACAGATATCCCCCATAACTCCCCCGAGTTTTGAGTTTTTCTCGAACAGGGTCACTTTGTGCCCTTCTATTGCGGCAACTCTGGCTGCTTCCATTCCGCCCGGACCTCCGCCGATTACGACAACATTTTTCGGGGAGTCTGTCTTTTTGATCTCAAACCGAACTTCTTCCATTGCCTGTGGATTGATCGCACAGCTAAGTTTTGTATGTTTATTCCAAATGCGCCCGATACAATATTCGTTGCAGCGAAGGCAAGGTCTGACATCTTCGGGATGTCCTGTCATCAGTTTGTTAGGAAGATACGGATCGGCAATCAATGCACGTCCCATGTTTACAAAGTCAACATTTCCGCTTTCGATCAATTCAACTGCGGAATCAGGATTATGAGATCCGGCATTAATAAGCGGTACGCTGACAGCTTTTCTTGCTTCTGCGCATACATAAGACATACAGGATTCTCCTAAATAAGACGGAGGGAAGATATAATCCAAAGTCTCATAACATCCGGCGTCGATGTCAAAGGCATCTACGCCTGCAGCTTCTAAAACTTTTAAAAGTTTCATGCTGTCTTCCAACGTACGTCCGCCTTCAAATCTGTGATCAAGAGAAATTCGGAAGATGACAGGCATACTGTCACCGACTACGCTTTTGATCGCTTCTACGATTTCCTTCGGGAAGCGTGCACAATTTTCAGGAGAACCGCCGTATTCGTCTGTTCTTTTATTCCATACAGGAGACATAAACTGATCGATCAGATATCCGGCGTGTGCATGGATTTCGATAGCGTCAAACCCGGCATCGCTTGCAACGCCTGCGGCAAATTTGAATCCTTCCATCATCTGAGCGATTTCTTCTTTTGTCAGTGCGTGGCAGATTACGTCGGGATTGAATACAGACGGAAGCGCTGATGCAGAGATCGGAGGGTTTCCGAATGTATCAGGAAATGCGTTTCGTCCTGTACCAGGGCTGATCTGACAAACAATTTTAGCACCGTATCTGTGGCATCCGTCGCACACAGATGTCAGAGAAGGAAGGACTGTATATGTATCAAGATAACCTTCCATAGAACCTTGTGCGATCTGCTCGTTTAACATTTGACATCCCATATAAAGGATACCGGTTCCTCCTTTTGCTCTTTCAATGAAATAATCGATTTCCTGGGCGTCTTTTCTTCCGTTAGTAAATGCTGAGTTTGTTCCCATCGGAGACAGACCGATACGGTTTTTTACTTCCATGTTTCCGATTTTAAAAGGTGTAAATAAACTTTCATACCCCATAGTAGTTTTCTCCTTTTTAAAATGTTTTTTGTAAATATCTGTTTTTTTAACGGTGTAAGATCGAAAAATAATTAAATAGCTGTATATCCTCCGTCTACAGCAATGTTTTGTCCGTTTACGTATGAGGAAGCGGAAGAAGCAAGAAACAGAGCACAAGTATCCAATTCTCCTTCATTTCCATAACGCCCTACAGGGATTGCCCCTTTTGCATATGCTGTAAACCAGTCGGAGTCAAGAGTTTCTTTTGTAAGCGGAGTTATGAAATATCCCGGGCAGATAGAGTTCACCGTGATTCCTTCCTTGCCCCATTCTGCCGCAAGAGCTCTTGTCATATTGACAACGCCGCCTTTTGCAGCATGATAAGGAACACATGTTGCCGCCATATTTCCCACAAGACCGTACATAGAGGCAATATTGATAATACGTCCGTAGTGAGCTTTGATCATTTCTTTTGCATATTCACGAGCACAGATGAATGAACCAAAAAGATCGATTTTTAATTCGTTGTTGAATTGTTCGTCTGTGATATCTACTGCCGGAGCGACCGCACCTGTTCCTGCGTTATTGACTAATATATCTATCCGTCCGAATCTTTCCATAGTGGCTGCCACTGCTGCTTTTACTTTCTCGGTATCCGTAATGTCGCATGTATACGGAAGAACCTCTACACCAAATTCTGCTTCGATGGCTGCTGCATTTTCTTCAAGCAGATTTTGACGTCTTGCGATCAATACAAGATTTGCTCCCTGACTTGCGAATGCCTTTGCCATCTGAACGCCTAATCCTGTAGATGCGCCTGTCACCACAGCTGTTTGTCCTGTTAAATCAAAGTAATTTTTCATTTTGTCCTCCTTATTCATTTCCAATGACATTTCTTTCGTGTCTGTTTTATAGCTTGATTGTATAGTTTTTTAACAATCTTTTCATCAGATCCTTGCCTGAAATTGCAGAGTGGTTTTTGTGCAAATGCACAATAATATAAAAAATAATCTCAAATTTCGAGGCTTTTTAACTGATTTTGCAGTATAATATGCTTGTTCGTATAAGGAAACCGTAAACTTGACGGATTGAGATAATGGGATATCCGGTTTTAACGTACATTTATAATGACGATACATTTTGACAGGGAGTAAGACATCATGGAAAAGAAAATTGATTTTTTGGCATTGTATCAGAGATTATTTCAGACACTTTCACACGGAAAGATGCAAGAATTAATGGATGTATCTTATGAGGTCACGGGAGTTCCGATCCTTGCCGTAGATATTGCATACAATCTTCTCGGAGCTGTTCCGAAAAATAAAACAGGTGACTATTACTGGGATTATCTTGTAGAGCATAAAAGATATGATATGGACATGACCGTGCAGTTATATACTGATGGAATTATGCAGTCGGTAAATGAAAAGGAAGCACCTTATATAGTTGACTGGGGAGCGGCGACAGAAGAATTTCCGAAGATTTTAGGGGTTATAAAGATTAACAATATCGTAGAAGGTTATGTTGTCATGCAATGTAAAAAGGGGGAGATCACGGAGGAACGGATGAAGGCGATGAGCATTATCCAGGAAGCGTGCAGTCTTATGTTAAAGGGGAAAACTTCGGAAAACAGCATGGAATCGGTTTATCTTAAAACATTTATCAATGAATTGTTTAACGGTAGGATCGTATCGGAGAAACAGTTAGACTTGTGGCGGAAGAACTGTCGTTTCTTTCCGAAACCTCCTTACCGCATTATTACAGTAAATACGAATTCATCTTCTGAGAAGAACGTGCTGTCTTACATCAGTAAATATTTTCAAAACTTATTTTCCGACCAGATGCTTTTGATCCAAGATCGTGTGCTTTATATATTACAGTATAGTCTTCTTCCGAAAATGACGCAGATGGCTTCTAATGAATTATATATTTTTTTGTGCAAATTTAACGCTCACTGTGGTGTCAGCAACTCGTTTGAAAATCTGCTTGATATCGGAGATTATAAAATACAGGCGGCAGACGCTATGTGTATCGGAAAAAGACTAGACGTGCATAGCCGAATCCATTTTTATAAAGATTATTATCTTCCGGCTATTTTGATGCCGCGGATAAATGAAATGCCGCGAAATAATTACATATCTCCGGTTATCGAAAAACTCAGGGAATATGATAAAAAGCATTCAACGGATTTTCTGGATACATTGAAAGTATATATCCGAAATTTATGTAGTACGTCTGACAGTGCGGCTCAACTGCATATCCATCGTAATTCATTTTTATATCGAATCAATAAAATTGAAGAGATTACCGGCGTCGATCTGCGGGAATATCATACGTTTATACATCTTGCGATCAATATTTACATAGAGGAGATATAGAGAAAAATATTCGCCCTATTTTTCACAGGGGCGATAGACATCGAATATAAAAGCAGCTATAATTTTTACAGCGATGGGAACAGATTTTCTAAAAATAACCATAAAAATGACCATGCGATGGTAAGAATATTGGTAAGTGCTGCAAATTCTTTTGATTCCTTTATACCTGCATTTTGCCATTCATCTGAATACCCTTTTGCTTTATATGTAGCAACCGCACGTTCCATTGCTTTCTCCGGATCAGCAATTTCTTCCAATCTTTCTGCACCAACTTTTGCCAGCAATGTTTTAAATGGCTCAGCTTTTGGTGAAGGAATTGACTGAATGATTCTAAGAATTCCTTCTGTGTTGGCAGCCTGTGTTTTTCGCATCTTCCCATCAGGTGCTAACATTTGAAGTGGGGTACAAATTGTACCCCACTTGGATTTAAGTGCTTTGTCACGGGCACGCATCTTCTTGATATATTGTTTGGGGTCAGAACTATCAGTCAGTACCTGTACGACATCAACAACCGAAAGATACCATTCTTCTTCGCCGGAGTGCCAAACTTTTCGGATACTGTGGTCATTAAAAAATTCCAAATCTTCATCCACCATGTTTTTTTGTCTATGGAAATGGCATTTGTTTTTCCTTCTTTGTCATCATATATATATATATACTATCATTATGTTCCTCCCTTGATATTTCTATGTTGTTTATTCTTCATCCTTTTTCGCCCGACACATATATACATTATGTTGATTTTTACATTGCGGAGAACAGAACTGCACATTGGAGCGGCTGGCTACAAATA
>OLGH01003584.1_pt1 | contig 10491 bp, 9 predicted proteins | sample 1604851 | NCBI WGS metagenome assembly OLGH01 (sample SAMEA3888894, study PRJEB22519) | human gut metagenome | biome: human gut; feature: human-associated habitat; material: faeces | place: Denmark | collected 2010
ACACCACTTGCGAACCAATTTATATACCCTTCTTCCTGCCAACGATATATGAAGTCCTGATACCGCAAGTAAATGAATTAATCCACTTTCCTTAAAGTCATCTTTAACCTCATCACTCAGTCCATTTTTATCACCTATTAACATCCCCTTTAAGAAATCACTTACCTCATTTTTGTATTGAATTTCTAACTGATGTTTCATGTACTCTCTACATTGCAAGATCTTTTCCTGAAAATATATATTTTGATGTCCTTCGATCTCAATATTTTTCGAATATACATGATAGTAAATTCCTTTACTGAAATAATAATGTCTGCTTGAAAATTGGCCAGGGTTAGCTGTATCTTCCCATTCTTCTAATTCTCCTTGAAACCGAAGAATATCTCCTGGAATGATCTTTTCATCCTCGGGTGTATATAAAAGGATCTTCCCCTCCAAATCTTTATTTTTTAAAAGTACTGCTAACTTTCCCTTCTTTGTTTTCGATACTTCTAAAACTCTTCCCATTGTATATTCTGTTGCCTTTTCCTTTACCTGGATCAGATCAAGTTTCATGGAAGTCTTAAAACCTAACGATAATAAAATTCCTGCAAGTATCCCAACTACAACCCATCCATAACGCCTATCACTAAAAATCAAGGACGCCAACAGACAAATACCTGTCAATAGGTAAAAAGCCGCTGTCATGGACATAATATTCCATACAACGGCTGTTCCGGATAACACTCCGGCAAATATAAGAACCATCGGTCTTTGTTTCATAAATTATTTCATTGGCAACTTACCAAATACAAAACTATCTCTTCCAAGAGCACCAATTGCTGTACCATCTGTATCAAGCATTGGCTCTCCAGAAATTGAAAATGATACATAATTGATATCTTTTAACTGAGTCAGTGTATATACAATACCAGCACGGCAGATCAAATCTCTATTCTCTGAAATTCGTTTATACCCTGTCGAAAAATCAATCTCAACGATATTTGTATTCACTGATACACCATTGATCATAATTCTCTTTGGAATCACTGAGCGTATCTTATCACTCTTTGGAGTCTGTTGAAGTTTCTTTAATAAAATCTTCACTTTCTGCTGCTGATTCCCTTCAAGCTCCACATTTTCTTTCTTCATGATCAATTTCGTAACATCATTATTAGTATAGTAAATTGCTGTTCCTTTTTGATTGCCTTGGTCATTGGTTTCTTTTTTTGACCGGCATCCTGCCACTAAAGTCATCAAAGCCAGACAAAGCAAAAAGATCATGCATAATTTTCTTTTCTTCATCTCTTCCTCCTAGCCTTTATACTTTAATGGAATTCTAAGTGTAAATGTTGTTCCTTCACCAACCTTACTGTATAACTTAATCTCTCCATTATGAAGAGAAACAACGCTCTTTGTGATCGCTAATCCAAGTCCTGTGCCTCCAGTATCTCTTGATCTTGCTTTATCCACGCGATAAAAACGATCAAATACCTGATCCTGGCAATCCTCAGGAATTCCAACACCAGAATCTGCAACTTTCACATAAAAATACTTATGATCTGCATTCAGTGTCACGCGGATCCACCCATCATCTTTGTTATACTTGATACCATTCTCGATCAGATTCGTAAGCCCTAAAGACAACTTCACTTCATCAATCTCTGCTGTTACCGGACGGAAACTTTCAAAGATCAATTCGATATTACGCTGCAGAGCCAATGGTTTTAAACGCTTCATGATAATCTCCAACAATTCATTGATACTTACTGTTGTGATCTGAAGCTGCGCTGCTTTCTTGTCTAGTTTCACCAGAGATAACAGATCTGAAATGATCACGTTCTCACGGTCGATCTCAGCAACGATATCCTGCATGAATTCTCGATATAATTCAGCCGGAACCTGATCTCCCTGCTGAATTAAGGAATCTGCAAGAACTTTCATCGATGTCATTGGTGTCTTTAACTCATGCGATACATTCGATACAAACTCCTGTCTTGAATCTTCCAACGTCTGCATTCTTCCAAGAATCTCATTAAAACGCTGCACAATACTGCGTACTTCTAGGAATCCTGTCTCTTCAATGGATTCATCTTCATGACCAGCCGCAATAAAATCAACATCTCTCTGAATCTTCTTTAAATCTCTCGTCAGCAGATAACTAATGATCATTGCCATTGATAATCCACAGATGATACATGCTACCAGCAGCATATTCCTGCGATGCTCCATCTCCGTAACTGCTCCCATCATATCCTCAGATGGCACAGTCGCCTGCACAGCTCCCAGGATATGATTCTGCTTTCCAGCTTTTGATACGATCGGAACCATCACTTCGATATACTTTCCACTCTCTGATACAATCCTTGTCTTCTTTCCATCCATAACATCCAATACATTATCATTTAAAAAGAATCTAGACTGAAAATCTGTATGAGTATCCTTGATGATCTTATAATTATTCTTAATTACGATGATCCGCCCATTCATACTTGCTGCAAGTTCATCAATCTGATTAGAAAGAGAGTTGGAGCCATCATCTAAATGAAAATCGACTCCAACTACCTGATCACCAAGCCAGCTACACTGACTGACCACACTATCCACTTTCTGGTCATATGTTTTCTGACGATATCCATCATTTAACAACTTACTAAATAAAACTGATATCAATGTCGTCAGAAGGAAAACTGACAAGAAAATAAAGAACTGCATACTATGTAAAAAGGCAAATCTGTTCTTCTTAGGACTGAAAATAGTAACCTACCCCCCACTTTGTATGTACATAGTCCGGTACTCCCGGATTCACTTCGATCTTCTCTCTCAATCTTCGGATATGCACGTCAACCGTTCTTGCATCCCCCGGATAATCATATCCCCATACTGTATTCAACAAATCCTCTCTGCTGTATACTTTGTTTGGATGAAATACCAGTAACTCTAACAAGTCAAATTCTTTCGCTGTCAGGTTCACTTCTTTGCCATGAATATGCACTCTGCGGCTTTCGCAGTCAATCTTTAAACCTCTGCATTCTACAACCTTTGCTGATTCTTCTTCTTTCACATCGTGATGTGCGCTTCGACGTAAGATTGCTTTGATCCTTGCCTTTACTTCCAGAATATTAAATGGCTTTGTGATATAATCATCTGCCCCATATTCAAGGCCAAGAATCTTATCCATATCTTCTCCCTTAGCCGTCAACATAATGATCGGGACGCTAGAGAATTCACGAATTGCCTGACAAACCTCAAACCCAGTCAGTCCTGGAAGCATTACGTCAAGGAGAATAATATCATATTGATTCTCTTTGGCTTTCTCTAATGCTTCTTCTCCATCATAAGCACAATCTACTTGCATCTCATCTTGTTCCAGACTGAATTTGATGCCCTTCACAATTAGTTTTTCATCATCAACAACTAAGACCTTCCTCATTTTTCCACCTCTAAAATTATATTGTTATCTTGTCTTTGATCTTATGATATATCCCCTCTTTAATTCCCTGAATCTTCATAATATCTGAAATATCAGAAAAAGGGCCATGTTCCTCTCGATAAGAGATAATATCAGAAGCCTTCGCTTCCCCTATCCCTGAAAGCGTCATCAACTCCTTGACACCTGCAGTATTGATATTGATCTTTCCAGAGGAAGATTGCACTGCTTTGGAATCAGATCCTTCATTCTTCGCTGTCTGTTTCTTTGACGGAATCGTTATCTGCTGCCCGTCTTTCATCTTCTCTGCCTGATTAATACTCTCTGCTGAAGCCTTCTTAGTTAGTCCACCAGCTGCTTTCACAGCAGAAACAATACGTTCACCTTTCGAAAAACGATAAACTCCTGGATGTTTTACTTCTCCACATACATAGACATAAATAGTTTCCTTAGAAGAAGACTTCTCAGCCGTTGTCTTTGTCTCCTTCTTTGGTTCTATCGATACTTCCTTCCTGCGGCTACATCCAATGGACATCATAAAAACCATCAGCAAAATGGTTATCACTTTAACTCTTCTAAACAACATAAACCTCCCGGTCTTATACAAAGAGTCTGGAACATGTAAATCTAACTTCTATTTTAGCGAAAATTATAATACTTTACAAGAGATATTTATGATTTCCATTTAAATATTATCAATCCTGTGACAAACAAAACCACTCCTAAAAGCTTTACCCATGCAAAAGCTGTTTTTTCCACACCAAACAGACCGAAAACCTCGATCAGATAGGAAACAACACTTTGTGATGCGACGATCAGCATTGCTGACTGTGCAGGTCCTAAACTTGCCACACTTTTGATCACTGTAAATGTGATCGCAGCTCCGATCACTCCTCCTAATAAAAGGTATCTTGGGCTGACCTTTAAAAGCATCGTAAAACTTTGCTCCCTCTCAGCGATCAACCAGATCAACAAACATGCGAGAAATCCTGTTGCCTGTACAAATGTACTCGTTGTCCATGTACTGCTTTGTTTAGTTACTTCTGTGTTAAATACACCTTGAATACTCATTAAAGCTCCTGAAATCAATGCAATGATCAATCCAAACATATAAAAACCTCCATGAAAAACTATCTTTTTACGGATAGTTTTTCCATAGAGGTCTTTTTTATACATTCTATGCGATACAGTCTTCTAAAATAGAAATCATCTCATCTACATGTTCTTTTTCAATCACAAGCGGCGGTACAAAACGAATGACATTATTTCCTGCAGAAATTATAATCAATCCTTTCTCCAGTGCTTTCTTAACGATATCTCCAACTGGATGATCTGTATCAAATTCAAGTCCTTGCATTAATGCAATTCCACGATGTCCTGTGATACAGTCATATCTCTCTTTTAACTCTTCTAATTTATCCCACAGGTAAGCTCCGATTTCTTTTGCATGTTCTGGAACCTGTAACTTCTCAAACTGGTCAAATACTGCATTGATCGCCGCTGCTGCGAATGGATTTCCACCATAAGTTGTTCCATGATCACCTGGTACTAAAGCCCCATCAGCCTTTTCACCTACAACAAACGCCCCAACAGGAACACCACATCCAAGCGCTTTTGCAAGTGTTAAGACATCCGGTTTTACTCCATAAAGATCATGTGCAAACAAAGATCCACAGCGCCCCATTCCACACTGAATCTCATCAAAGATCAGTAAGATATCTTTCTCATCGCAGACTTTACGAAGTCCCTCTAAGAATTCTTTATCTGCTGGGAAAATTCCACCTTCACCCTGAACAACTTCACATATGATTCCACAAGTTTTATCTGTGATCTTTGATACAACATCTTCTAAGTTATTGAATTCTGCAAATACAGCACGAAATTCTTTTGGAACAAATCCATCCTGATAATGACTGTTACCAGTCACTGATAAAGCTCCCTGGCTTCTTCCGTGGAATGAATGATTCATTGCGATAAATTCATAATCTTTGGAATCGTCTTTATTATATGCATATTTTCTTGCAACTTTTAACGCACCTTCGATTGCTTCTGTTCCACTGTTTGTAAAGAACACTTTTTTAAGCCCTGAAGCATCGACGATCTTCTTTGCAGCTTCTACTGCTGGAATATTGTAATATAAGTTTGATGTATGGATCAATTTATCAATCTGGTCTTTTAATGCCTGATTGTATGCTTCATTTCCATATCCTAATGCAAATACAGCAATTCCTGCACCAAAATCCAGATATTTCTTCTGGTCAGCATCATATAAATAGACACCTTCCCCTTTTTCTAATACAACTGGAAAACGATTGTATGTCTTTAAGATATACTGTTCTCCCTGCTCAATATATTCCTGCTGAGTTTTCATCTTAACATCCTTCCTCATCTTCTTCGTTGAATAATGGTTTATCAAATAATGGTTCTTTTAAGATGGCTGTTCCAATACCTTTTTCTGTGAAGAATTCCAGTAACAGACAATTTGTTAAACGTCCGTCTAAGATATGGACTCTGGATACTCCACCTTCGATCGCTTCAATACAGTTCTTAAGTTTTGGAAGCATTCCTCCTCCAACAACTCCGTTATCGATAAATTCTTTTGCCTGTTTAAGATCCATCTCAGAGATCAATGTTGATTTATCTTCTGGATCTACGAATACCCCTTCGATATCAGTTAAGAATACCAGTTTTTCTGCATTCAATGCTTCTGCAACTGCACATGCTGTGTCATCCGCATTAATATTATATGGTTCATAGTTATCTCCTAAACCAATTGGAGAAATAACTGGTACAAAATCATCTTCAATCAATGCTTCAAGAAGTGTTGTATCGACACTCTTAACCTCACCGACATATCCAAGATCTTTTCCAGGCATTTCTTTTTTCTTTACACGGATCATTTCAGCATCTTTTCCAGAAAGACCTACGGCTTTAACCCCAACTTCTGCCATCATGGCCACCAGTTCCTGATTGACTTTAAATAATACCATTTCAGCAACTTCCATTGTCTCTTTATCTGTCACACGAAGTCCATGGTAAAATTCTGGTTCTTTTCCTGACATACGAACCCATTTACTGATCTCTTTTCCACCGCCATGAACGATGATCGGTTTGAATCCAACCAATTTCAAGAATGTAACATCCTTGATGACATTTTTCTGGAGTTCTTCGTCCAGCATTGCACTTCCACCGTATTTTACAACGATGATCTTACGGTTGAAACGCTGAATATAAGTAAGCGCCTCAATCAGAACTTCTGCTTTGTCCAGATACTGCTGCATATCCTGATCCATTTTGCTTACCTCCTAGCTTCTGTAATCTGCATTGATGTCAATATATCCGTGAGTCAGGTCACATCCCCATGCGGTTGCGCTTTCGCTTCCCATCTTCACATCAGCAACTGCTTTTACTTCTTCCTGTGAGAGGATCTCCGTTGCTTTTTCTTCACTGTAATCTACCGCTGTACCATTTTCGATGATCTGGATCTTTCCTGCCTTGCTCTCGAAGAACAGATCCACCTTTTCCGGGTCAAACTGTGCTCCGGAATATCCCATTGCACAGAGGATTCTTCCCCAGTTTGCATCATGTCCTGCAATTGCTGTCTTGGTAAGATTTGAGCATACGATTGATTTTGCAAGTGTCTTTGCAGTCTCTTTTGTATCTGCGCCAACTACAGTTACTTCAAATAAAGCAGTTGCTCCTTCTCCGTCCCCTGCGATCTTCTTTGCAAGGTATTCGTTGATCTCATGCAATGCTTCCGCAAAGGTCTTATAGCTTTCACTGTCTACCGTGATCACTTCATTTTCAGCCATTCCGTTTGCAAGAAGAACTACAGAATCATTTGTAGAAGTATCTCCGTCTACGGAAATCATATTGTATGTATCATTGACATCATCACTGAGGGCGTTCTGAAGTGCCTCTTTTGTGATTGCTGCATCTGTTGTGATAAAGCTGAGCATGGTGCACATATTCGGATGGATCATACCAGATCCTTTTGCCATACCACCGATGGTGACGGTCTTTCCGGCAACCTCGATCTCTACTGCGATCTGTTTTTCACAGGTATCAGTCGTCATGATTGCTTTTGCTGCCTCAGTTCCGTTTGCCAGTGTATCATTTTTCTTTTCAGCAAGAGCCTTTACCCCTGCCACGATGCGATCAATTGGAAGCTGCTTTCCGATGACACCGGTCGATCCGATCAGTACACCGTCTGCATTAATTCCAAGAGCTTCTGCTGCCGCATCTGCTGTGTCCTTGCAGTAGCCAAATCCTTCCGCACCGGTACATGCATTGGCAATTCCGGAATTGACGATCACAGCCTGTGCTTTCGCACCACTCTTTACAACCTGCTGATCCCATTTTACGCATGCTGCCTTTACAACGTTTGTAGTAAATGTTCCTGCACATTCACATGGAACCTGGCTGTAGATCATTGCCATGTCGGTTCTGTCCTGATATTTGATCTTTGCTGCTGTTGATGCTGCCTCAAATCCTTTTGCTGCGGTCACACCGCCTTCGATAATCTTCATCGTATATAGCCTCCTTTAGCCCTGTTCGATAAATGCTGTAATATTTTCCTCATTTAAAACAAACTCATAGTAGTTGACATCCGGTCTCTTGGTCCATCCGATCGTATTCCAGAACGTATTGCCGATATCATTCTTTGTAAATGCGATCAGTGTGATCTTGTTGATATGTTCCTCTTTCAGAGCTGACATTGCATAGGCAACCATGCTCTTTCCGATCCCATGACAACGGTACGCCGGATCTACACATACATGATAAAAACATCCGGTTCTTCCGTCGTGTCCGCAGAGGATTCCTCCTACTACTTTTCCGTCTATTTCGGCGATCACACTGGTTGTCGGATTCCTTTTCAGGAATCGTTCCACGCCTTCTTTTGAATCATCTATGCTCCGGATTCCAAATCCTTTGATCCGCATCCAAAGTGCATGAAGCTGGTCATAATCTTCTACTGTCATCGCACGAATAATTGTTGTCATATATTTTCCATTCCTTTTCTTTTTCTGCCGTGTTCTACGGGAACATCGGAACCAGATCAAGACCTTCACTTTCCGGAAGTCCAAAGATCAGGTTCATGTTCTGTACAGCCTGTCCTGCTGCACCTTTTACCAGGTTGTCGATCGCACCCATCATAATGATACGGTTTGTTCTCGGATCGATCTTAAACCCGATATCGACATAATTGCTTCCTTCTACCCATTTTGTTTCCGGGTAAACATCTTTCTCCAGAACGCGGACAAATTTTTCATTTGCATAATATTTATCGTAAACTGCTTTTACTTCTTCCCAGGTAACATCCTTTGTAAGCTTCGCGTACTCTGTTGCCAGGATTCCTCTGTTCATCGGAACCAGATGCGGTGTAAAGTTGATCACAACCTCTTTGCCGCTCGCATATCCAAGCTGTTCCTCGATCTCCGGTGTGTGTCTGTGTGTTGCCACACCGTATGCTTTCATATTCTCATTGACTTCACAGTATAGGTTCGGAACCTTTGCCCCTCTTCCTGCTCCGGATGTTCCGGATTTGGCATCAATGATCAGCGTATCCATATCGATCAGTCCTTCTTTTGCCAGTGGATAAGCAGTCAGGATGGAGCATGTTGTATAGCATCCAGGATTGGCGATCAGTCTTGCGCCTTTGATATCTTCTCTGTTCACTTCACACAGTCCGTAAACTGCTTCTTCGATAAACTGCGGGCTCTTGTGCTCAATACCGTACCATTTTTCGTAAGTCTTGACATCTTTGATACGGAAATCTGCGCTCAGGTCGATGATCTTAACCTTTGATAAGATTTCTTCATTAACTAATGATGCGCACAGTCCCTGTGGAGTTGCTGTGAAAATCACATCTACCTGATCTGCAAGTTGTTCCATATTATCATCTAAACATACCGCATCTACGATCTGAAACATATTGCGGTATACATCTGCATATTTCTTATCGATATAGCTTCTTGAGCCAAACCATTTAATTTCTACGTCTTTATGTCCTGTTAAAATGCGAACCAGTTCTCCTCCGGCGTAACCGGTAGAACCGATGATTCCTGCTTTAATCATGTAAACCATCCTTTCGTAAATGCCGTATTTGTGTATAGATAGGCATAATCATAAATACTATAAACCCATTAATCCCTATTGTAAAGGGGTTCGCGGGAATTGGAGGAATGTTTTTTTGATTGATGCGGGGACGCTCCTGCGCGAAATATGTATGTTTGCACGCAACCGCGCTTGCGCTTGCCATGCATGCTTAAAGAAATATCCAGTGGATATTTCTTCGGCGCGTCTCAAACGCAGCGGTACTAGGCTCGGCTTTGCTTACGCTCGCCTTGCCAAGTGCCGGCGTTTTCGAGGGGTCGCTTAGCAAAGATATTTCGCGCAGGAGCTGTGCACTGACGAATGGGAACATTTTCCGATTGGTTTAGTATACATGGTTTTATTTGGTAAAGCAAGTGGTTTTTTGATTTTTATGCATGTTTCTGTGTATTTTTATGTATAATTTCTTGTTTTTATGCATTTATATTTATTTTTATGCATTGTTATGCATTTTTATTATTATAAGATGCATTAGGTCTGTATTCTTTTTATTGACTATTGTGGGAAAATTCAATTACTATTAAGGAAGTGATTGTAAAGGAGTTGTTATTTTATGGAACGGGATCTTACTTCGGGGAGTGTTTTTCAGAATGTGATTTATTTTTCGCTACCTTATTTTTTATCTTATTTTTTGCAGACGCTTTATGGGATGGCGGATCTTTTTATTGTTGGGCAGTTTGATGGGGTTGCCAGTACAACAGCTGTTTCGATTGGGAGCCAGGTGATGCATATGTTGACGGTGATGATCGTGGGGCTTGCGATGGGGGCTACGGTTTCAATCGGGCAGTCTATTGGAGCGGGCGATAAGAAAAGGGCTTCTGTATTTGTGGGAAATACGGTGATTTTGTTTATGGGGATTTCTCTGGTGCTGGCGGTTTTGCTTCTGTTTTTTGTGAAGCCGACTGTTGCCGTGATGTCTACACCTGCGGAGGCTGTTTCAGGAACGGCAGCTTATCTGACGATCTGTT
>OLGH01003590.1_pt1 | contig 10482 bp, 7 predicted proteins | sample 1604851 | NCBI WGS metagenome assembly OLGH01 (sample SAMEA3888894, study PRJEB22519) | human gut metagenome | biome: human gut; feature: human-associated habitat; material: faeces | place: Denmark | collected 2010
CCAACAGAGTAAATATCAGCTGACAAGTCAAGTCTTATATTTTTTTCATATTGTTCTAAAGGAGAATAACCGTTGTTGCAATCAGTTTTTAGATATTGACTTAAATAACCACTAAAGCTGAAATCTGTTAAAATAATAGATGTGTCTTTTTTACTTATGTAAAGGGTTTCCGGAGTTATATTACCGTGAATTATACCCTTTTTCTGTATTTTATTTAATGACCTTAAAATAAGAATGAGTACACGCCTTGCGTAATCATCAGAAATTTTTAGGTTGTTGTATATTAAGTTTTTAACCATTATGCCGTCTACGATTTCACGGACACAGTAATAAGTGTTGTTTTCTTCAAAACCACCTATTACATCTACATTTGGCATATCTTTCAAATCTACACATTCATCTTTAAATGCAGCTAAACCTCTCATAAAAATATGTGAAGTTTTCTTGTTTTCAGGCTCAACACTTAATGCCTCATTTCTTTCTGAAAGAAAGGCTGGAAAATATTCATTTATAATAACTTTTTTATTTTCTTCTTTATCCCATGCTACATATGCAATAAAAACTTCAGTTTCTTTTATTGCATAACCGAGAATATATCTATCTGCTAAAATTGTTTCCGGAGGTAAATGATACTCGGCTTTAGGCGTGTTGTCGTAAACTGTACCACAGGCTGGACATTTTTCCTCGGAAGCTGATAAATCGTTCATACAATTAAAGCATTTTTTCATATCAAGACCTCCTAAAAGTTCAATAGTTGCAAACATTATCAATTATATAATCTAAACAGAAAAAAAACAAGGAAAATATTAAAAAAACTTATTTATTAATGTATTTGTAATTATGTTTTTTGCACTTATATATTAAATGCAGCTAATAATTAAATTATGAAATTGAAATAAGACAAAATTAATGGTATAATTACAATAAGGAGGGAATATTTTATGATTAAAAAAATTCTTTTAATAGTTGCAGTAGTTACATTGTTTGCTTCTGTTGCTGTTATGTTATTAGCGAAAGATAGTAACGAGGGAAAAATTGGGAATATAAATAATTATTCTAAAAATTATATTTATAATCGTCAAGAAAAATTGAAAAAAGAAAAAGAAGAAAAGGAAAAGGTTGTAGCAAAATTAAAAGGTGTTGCTTGCTGGGGAGGAAGTAACACTGTGGGATATGTTTATGCTAATTATATTGATTTTCTTTATGAAGATTTGAAAGATATGGGGTATGATTTACCTGTAGAAAATAAAGGTGTCAAAGATGAAAGCACAGTTGATGTTTTGGGTAGACAAGGCTCTATACCTATTATTGTAGGGGAAAATACAGAAATAGATGGCACAAATAATACTATTAATGATATTAAGATTAAATCTAGTTCTGGAGCAAATGTAAATATACTGTGTGGCACAAAAAATCCTGGCGTAAATCCTTGTAGCATAAATGGTGTAAAGGGTACACTTTTCGGAAAAACATCTGAAGAAGATGCTACAAAAACATCAGCATTTTATTTTCAGAGAGAAATTAGCGGTGAAAAGGTTGAAGTGCCAGCAGGAACAGTTGTACAAACAGAGGGTTCTGATGCAAAATATAAGGACTATATAAATATTATATGGTTGGAGAGAAAAGGGTGGTCTACACCAAAAGAATTGCTGGAACAAACAGAAAAATTTGTAGAATCCATAAATGGAAAGTACATAATAATTGGTTTATCAGACGGCGACGAAAACACCAACAAAGAAGTTGATAAGTTATTGGAAGAAAAATTTGGAGATAAATTTATAAATTCGAGAAAACTTCTTGTGGATTATGCCAAAAATGATATGGGCAAAAACACAACAGAAAGTAACAAGGAAAAAATAGCTAAAGGTATAATACCAAGCAACCTTGCAGATAATAATGGTTTATTAAGTGTTACAGGGTGCAAGGTGCTTAGTAAAAATGTATGTGATAAAATTAAGACTCTTGGATATTTGAATTAGCAGATATTTCTTCCACAATATCTCTTATAGTTTTAACTATAACATTTGCATATTTTTTATAGAGGGGGGTTCTTTCATTGTAAAGGTCTTTAAGAGTTTGACCTTTCTTGATTGTAACGCCCCTTTCTTCAAGGTTTCCTAATCTCTGCTCTATTTCTTCATATGGAAGATTTAGGTAAACTATTGTGCCAATGTTGTTAAAATGTTCCATAGCTTCTTCGCCATAGATAGCACTGCCACCTGTAGCGATTACGCTGTTTGTTGTTTTTATGCCTTTGTTTACATCGTTTTCAATTTTTTCAAAACCGTCAGTACCGTATTCATTTATGAGTTCTTGTAATACTTTTTTATATTGGTTTTGTATTACTAAGTCAGAATCTATGAAGTCGAAGCCTAATTTTTTGGCTAATACTACACCAATAGTGCTTTTTCCGGCACCCGGCATACCTATAAGTATGATGTTATTCAAATAAATCACTCCTTAAATATTGAAAAAGTCTTTATTTTTGTGTTTAAAAATAGCTTTTTCAATTTGAATTTTATAATAATATAAAAATAATAAAACAAAAAATGAGTAATATCAAGAGATTTTTTGAAATAATATGAATAGTTTAGGGTTAAATATGTAATATAGTGCCGGAGTTGAATAAAATAATTTAATTTGCATATATATACGAATTATAGTATAATATAAAGAAAAAATGCTTATATTAAGCATTGAAATGGAAGGAGTTGTTTCGAGTTATGGGAGATGAAAAAGTAGAGGTCATTAATATTAAAAATGTTTTGGAAATTATATATAAAAATATTTTGCAGTTCCACTTTAAGCTTGGTAAAATTCATTTCAGCAATATACGCTTTACAAGTTTCTATCTTTTCCAAAACAAGACTCTCTAACAAACGTAAGTCTATTTTTTTATTTGTTTTAATATTATCTTGATTAAAAGAAACTTCTCCTCCATCATGCACTACTATTCCCGCATATATTTCGCTAATTGTTAGATCATCTGGTCCCTTTCTTTTTAAGAAAAAATAATTTGCAATATCTTTATGTCTCGCCACCATATCTAACAATTCTGTATTAGATATAGGATAAATTTCTATTCCAGCATCTTGAAGTATTTTTTCTATTGATTTAAAAGCTTTTGAACTCGTATTAATTGTCTGATTGCAGAATAAATATATTACATCCAATTTTCCTTCATAATATTCTATAGCTTTTTTTGATGATTCTCTTATTTGAGAATAACCTACTCTATTTTCAAAATATTTCGACTGAAAACTAATTTTTCTTCTTTTAACATAATCATCTCGTTTTTTCTCTATAACTGGAATAATTTCAACTCCTGGATGATTACTATCTGAATGAAGTATCGTGTCTTTTTCAACAAATTCTCTTTGAAACAAACGTCTAGTTAAACTTTCAAAATTTGTTGTTACATCATCATTACACACAGCAAACTGTGCCCATGTAATATTAGGATAATGCTTATCTTCTACCGCCATGTGTAAAATCCTCCTATAATTAATTTTCACAATCTTTATATACAAAAAGTATATTGCATAAAATTATTTTTATACAATATACTTTTTGTTTGATTTTAATTAATAGTAATCTGTCTTGCACGTATTATATATTTATAAAAATCAGCTCGTGAACATTTGTTCTTTTTTATTATACCAAATTACACCTTTAATTTCAAGCTTAAGATTTTAAACTTAATTTATGAGCCCTCATAGTCTAGCTAACGCAGCAATTTCTTTTCTTTCCTTGTCATTTAATTGAAAAATTAAATGATATACTTTCATTGTATTTTCTGTTTCTGGAACAATGTGTTCACTAATAATCATTAAAGTATTCTCCCCTCCAATTCTTTTAATTTTGGTTGGCTGATAGGTTCCTTTCATCCTCTTCAAATCATTTTCTATTTTATCAAATCCTTCTTTTAAAGACATCTTTCTATTTAGAGATAATGTAATTCCAAATTTAAAATCTTAATTCAAATATCCCATTAACTGTTCATATTGTTTTGTAAAATTTTCAATATATTTATTCTCCAACACAGCATAATCTGTAACATACCCATCTTTCTCTGCGTATATATATAAATCTGTCTCTCCTAATTTTTTATTGGCTCGTCCAATTGTAAATTCACGTGCAATCAATACATTATATTTACTATTCAAAGGTCCAGTAACAGCATCTTGAATATCCGCTGTAATTTCCACCTCATCTCTTTTTTCAAAATGTACAATTCTTTTTTGAAAACGTTTAATCACCGAGATTAATTCCATTACTATTTTCTCTGATAACGAACTACAGAAATCACTATTTTTCTCATATCTTTTTTCTAAATATCTATCTCTCAAATCACATTCCATCAAATCAAGATAATCATCAAGGTTAATCTGAAAAGCCATTTCTAATAACTTTGGATTATTAAGATATAATAGTACCATATCATTCAATTGTTCTGGTAAAAAATCATGATTTTGAAAACATATATTATAATATTTTTGAAAATCTTGTATCCATTTTAAATTTTCTTGTCCATCATCATTATCCAAATCTTTTATAAGGCTATCATCTACAGGGTTTATTATTAAGTCATCCTCATTATCTGCACATTTTTCCCACCAATCTAATATTGAATATAATAAATATTCATATTTAGGCTTTATAAAATCTCTAATATTTGTTGAACAAATAATCTCATATAATTCATAAACTGAATTTCTACATTCTTGTGGTTTCCTCATAAGATAATCCCTTGGAAAAAATCCATCCAGGTCAAATTCTTGATCTAATTCAAGAATATCTAATAATGACCTTACTATGTCTCGCAAATTACTATTAACATACTTCGTTATTCTCAATCCAAGATCAGATAAATTCTCATAGTCTACTATATCTATTTGAATCAAACTACTCACCCTTTCTTAACAAAAATCGTCTATCTACTTATTTATATACATATTCATCTGATTATTTTATTCCTTTTGGACATTTCTTAATTCCATCAATCAACCCAACATCTGCTGGCAACCATTCAACATCCATCAATTCATCCTTCCCCAACCATCGAGCAGCCTCATGTTCTTTCAAAACTAAGTTTCCACTAACTACAGAACACCAATAACACCCCATAGACAAATGAAAATCCGGATAATTATACTCTATTGTATCAATCAATTCTCCAACTTCAATCTCTGTATCCAATTCCTCCACAATCTCCCTCTTCAAGGCTTCTTGTGGCGTTTCTCCTTCTTCAATCTTTCCCCCAGGAAATTCCCATCCACCTTTAAGATCTCCATAGCCTCTCTGTGTTGCAAATATTTTATCATTGTCTCTTATAACTGCTGCCACTACTCTAACTGTCTTCATTTTATTTTCCTCTTTATTCACTCGTAATATATTCATATAAATCTTCTCTCACTGGTACATCTAATAACCAAAGAATTTCAACCGCTGTTTTCTCTGTATTAGGCATTATAAATTCTTGAGCTTGTCCTGTTGCTGTCATTCTTCCTAAATAATAAAATTCTTTTGAGATCTTATCATCCTTATTCTTACGGACAAACAATTGAACATCTATACCTCTTTCTTTTGCATGAAGGAAATTTTGTACATCTTCTGATTCTAAACTCCTTCCACTCTTAGAAATTGCAATTAATTGATTCTGATTGACAAAATGATCTTCATATTTTGTTGTGTCGCTAATATTATCTGCTTTATCATAATTGATAAATACTGGGAATGTTTTTGTTTTTTTATCGAATTTATATCCACCAATATTTAATGGAACTTCACCATTCTCCCAATTTAAAAGACGACATACATCTTCATAAGTATATTTTTGATATAACACTAGATCTGTATCTTGATATGGATCACTATAATCACGTTCATATCTTGATTTCCCAAACTGAATCAAATCTTCTAAAAGATTTGTAAATTCCATATTTTCTAATACTTTTTCAAAAGATTTACTAACACTATATTCCTTATATCTTGATATCCAATTTCGTGAATATGCGATCGCTCGTGTCTCCGTTTTTTTGTACATATGATCTGTTTGCTGCTTTTCAAATATTTGTTGATCTTCTTCCTGTTCCATAAGAATACATTCTTTATATGTCTTCTTTCCAGAACCTGTTGGAAATTCATTTGTCATTACATTTATGATATTTTGAATACTCTCATCTTTTAATATTATTTCATATCTTTCTTTTAAATTATTTTGCAATCTGCCGATCAATCCATGCCTATATTCAATCATCAAAGATAATAATTCTAATTCATGTATTCTTTTCCCATTTGCAATTTTCTTTGAAATAAATTCTATTATTTTCTCTTCTTTATCATTCAATCGTACCGTATACTCTTTTTCATATTTAACCAAAAACTTATAATATGAGCCAAGATTACTATTATCAAAGATTCTACATACGTCCATCTCGCCATACTGTTCAAATTCTGCCAACTTAGGAATACGTCCCAATTTATTTTTCAAATTAAAATAATTTTCCTTAATTAATTTTAAATCACTAAAATTAGCAGCATCAATCGCTTTATAAATCTGCTTTTTACTAATTTCATCAAAATGTATTGTAGAACTACCTGGAATAATTCTGCTTCCCTCCATTATATAACGTCGTACATTATCCTTGTTATAACTACGATCCCCAGACAAAGCAATCGGTATCATAAAATTATTCTTATAATTTCCAATAAAATCAAGTATCACCACATATTCTTTGTATTCTGCTTTTCGAAGTCCTCGTCCTAATTGCTGGATAAATACAATCGGTGACTGTGTTGGTCTTAGCATAATTACCTGATTAATTTCTGGCACATCAACGCCTTCGCTGAAAATATCTACAGATAAAATGTAATCTAACTCATTGATATCCTCATTAACTAAACGTTCAATCGCATCTCTTCGAACTTCTTCTGAATCTGCGCCACTTAATGCTAATGTACGCCAACCATGTTCATTGAACTTCTTTGATAATTCATTTGCTTCTTCAATTCTACTACAGAAAATCAGACCTTTTACTCGATTACCACTGTAACCATAATATTCTGCCTGTTCCATGACATATTTTACACGATCATCTGAAGTTAAACGTCTAAAATTCTCTAGTTTTTGCTCTTTTGTCATTTTCTTATCATTGACTATCGTATCATCAATAATTTCTAAATCGGTAATTCCAAAATAGTGAAATGGGCACAATAAATCCTCTTCCATTGCTTTTTGTAATCGAATCTCGTATGCAATGTTGTGATCAAAGATCTCATAAATATTACGACCTTCTATATGATCATCTCTTTTATCAGGTGTTGCTGTCATTCCCAGTGTAAATTGTGGAGTAAAGTAATCCATAACTTTTTTATAGCTATCTGCTGAGGTATGATGAGCTTCATCATAGATGCAACATTCAAAATGATCTCTTGCAAATCTTTCTAAATTTTCTTTTTTAGACAATGTCTGTACTGTTGCAAAGATAAAATCCGCATCATAATCATGAGATTTGCCAGTAACTAATCCCATTTTAACAGACGGTCCAAAAACCTTTTGGTATGACTTTAATGCTTGGTCTGCGATTTGATTTCTATGTACTAAGAATAAAACTTTCTTATATCCTAACTCTCGGACAGCAAATGCTGATGCATAAGTCTTTCCGGTTCCTGTACTAGATAATAGTAAAGCCTTTTCTATTCCTTCTGAACTCATCTTCATAAGATTATTAATAAAAGCTAACTGCATCTTATTTGGTTTTAATTTATAGCTTTCGAAATCAACAATTTGTTCTTTTGCTGCTTGTCTTTGTTGCTTTTTGATAATTTGATTTTGTAAATATTGCCCTTTATAATCATCAATGAATTCTTCATAGTATTGACTATTTGGTGACATCCATAAATTCTTAAATTCATTTAAAATTTCTTGTGCAACTTCGCCTTGTTCTGTGGAAACTATCTTTGTATTCCATTCTCTATTTTTTGTAATTGCACTGGATGTCATATTGGAACTTCCTATAATAATTCGATATAATTCATCTTCACGGAATATATATCCTTTTGTATGGAATCCTCCAACCTCAAAATTCGTTCGAAACATTTTTAATTCAATGTTTTTCAGTTGAGCTAATCGCTCTAATGCTTTTGGCTGACTAAATGTTAAATAGTCTGTCGTAAGAATTTTCCCTGGAACTCCTTTTTGTTCTAGTTCTTTTAAAATCATAGATAGAGATTCAAATCCACTATCAGTGATAAATGCTACACTGATAAAAAATTCATCACATCGTTTTAGCTCTTGTTCCAAAGAAACAAGAACTTTCTTTCCCTGTTTATGGTCATTATATATAAATTCCGGACGATATGCTAAATTTGAATTATTGGATTGATTTATAAATGCAGTTGTTAACCCTTCCATTAACTCATTAGATTTTGAATTCTCCATGTACTTTCCTCTTTTCTTTAAAAACTAATCTTATTATACTATGATTAACCTCGATATTCTATAAATTTATTTTTACAAAATAAATCTATCATCTATTTTTGAAGTAGTTCTTGTTTAATTATCTTCATTTTTAGCACCATCCTTTCGTTTGGATCATTTTTCTATTGTTTTTAGGCAACAAAAAATCAACCAGATTTTATTTTCTGATTGATTTCTGTATCAATTCTGTTCAATTTAGTTCGAACAGATACGTCGTTGGTGGGCAGGGAAGGATTCGAACCTTCGTACTCAAATGAGAACAGATTTCTTACTACTATAGTTTTCACTACCAAATTTATTTGTTTGTAGTCTGGACTTTCTCTTTATCTTATTATTAAGATACCAGGTATAAAGTCTCTACACTCGGAATTTCTTCCTAGCTCGGGATTGTCATCAGCCTAACTGTTAAGAGTTCCCCGAATTAGCCTAGTTTTCATCTTATCATCACTGATAAGAGCTGCAATTTAGGTTTTTGTTTAAAACCAAAGACCACAGTCTGCCGCCTTTAGCCACTCGGCCACCTACCCATATTTAATTTTAGAAATGTGTTGTCGACGTATCGACAAGAGTTATTATAAGCTTTTTATGAATTTTTGTCAATACATTTCTAAAATTTTTTACGAAAATTATCAAAAATTTTTTTATCTACATTCATTTTTCCGGCTCTTTTTACAAAATTATATCCATATTTTTCATTTAACCCATCTAGTACGCTATCAAGTTTCTGTTGTTTTTTGTTTTCTTCTGTATTTCCAAATAATGATAATTGTAATTCTTCTTTTTCTACTAATCCATCAACTCTAACTCCTACAAGTCTAATAAACATTCCATCTTTATACATTTCTTTAAGCAAGTCTTTAGCATTTTTTAAGATTTCTTTTGTGCTAGAAGTTGCACTATCCAGTTTTGATTGATGTGAAAAGTCTACAAAATTTTTCGTTCGTAACTGAACATTTACAACAGTTGCTAATAGATTTTCTTTTCTTAATCTATAGGTGACTTGCTCAGTTATTGCAACAATAACTTCTTCTAATTGTTCTATATTTGAAATATCCATTGGTAATGTTACTGTATTGCCTATACTTTTTGGTTTTTCTGGTAAATAATTAACTTCGGATTTGTCTATTCCGTTTGCATATTCCCACATCATCTTTCCAAATTTACCGAATTTTTTTATTAATAGTTCTTCATCTGTTTTTGCTAATTGCCCTATCGTTTTAATTCCCATATTATATAATTTTGGAACTGTTCTTTTTCCTATCATAAATAATTCTGATATTGGTAAGTTCCACATTTTATTTGGAATTTCTTCTTCGTATAATGTATGAACTCTATCTGGTTTTGTAAAGTCTGATGCCATTTTTGCTAATAATTTATTGTGAGCTACTCCTACATTTACAGTAAAGCCTAATTCTTCTTTTACTCTTAAATTTATTTCTTTAGCCTTATTTATTAGGGTATCCCCCATCAAATAATTTGTCATGTCTAAAAAACATTCATCTATTGAGTATCTTTCTATTTTATCTGTATATTCTAATAATAGTTTATATAATTTATTTGAATATTCTTTGTATACTTTATAATTTCCTTGATACACTTGTAAGTTTCTGCATTTTTGTTTTGCACTATATAATGTTTCACCTGTTACTATTCCAAATTGCTTTGCTTTATAACTTTTAGCTAATACTATTCCTGATCTTTTTGTTTCGTCTCCTCCTATTACAGCCACTTGGTCTCTTATATCTATTTTTTCACCATTCTTTAATTTATAAACTGCAAGCCATGATAAAAAAGCATTGTTTACATCAACATGTAATATTTGTCTTTTCATATAATATCACCAGCCCTATTATAAAACATATGTTCTACAATGTCAAGCAATTATATAAAAAAATATGGATTTGACGTGGCTGCCCGTTACAATTCACAGTCCGTAAAATTATTGTTTGTGTGGCACCCCCTTCCCCTTGGGTAATTATATATATTTGAGATTTCGTCCT
>OLGH01003597.1_pt1 | contig 10467 bp, 16 predicted proteins | sample 1604851 | NCBI WGS metagenome assembly OLGH01 (sample SAMEA3888894, study PRJEB22519) | human gut metagenome | biome: human gut; feature: human-associated habitat; material: faeces | place: Denmark | collected 2010
ACGGACGCCTCTTCGTAGAGCTTTTTCATCTCAATAGCTCACCTCCGTGCCATCGGCGATGGTGCCAACGATTAGATTACCAGCCTTGTCATGCGCGGTCGTGCCGGACAGCAGCGCGTCCGCCGTGACCGTATCGGCTGTCAGGTCGATCAGCGCCCTGCCGTCATATACGATTTTGCTGACTGCCATATCGTCACCCGATCGTCACGGTCATTCCGCCCGCAGGGTTCGCGGCCTCCGCATAAGGGATCTCCGCGACTGTCACACCCGACAGATAGTCATAGCCGCTGTCGGGCTGGATAGTCTGCGCGGTTGTCTTCGGCGTAGCGCTTTTGGCCTGCGCCTTGATCGGTTCGCCGGAGTATCCGCCCTCCACACCGAGGATGGTCACGCCCGCTTTGATGTTGCCCGCGATGATTTTTGCCTGTTCGGTGCTGCTGATGCCCACCTTCCCGCCGCCGGTGTGGTAGCCCGCCGGGACGGTGTACTCGCCCGTTTTGGTGGCGATCGTTCCCGTCACAGCGCCGCGGTTCGGCATCGTTCCGGTTTTCTTCGCGCCCTTCACATACGCCGTCTTGCCGAGCAGGATATCGCCTTCTGCGGCAGTGGCGTCGCCGGTGGCGGCGTCATACGCGCAAGTGCCGGTGATCTCCTCTCCATCTTTCCCGTGTGCCGTCACGCCCGCCAGCAGTTTGTCCGCGGCCACGGTGTCGCCGGTCAGGTCGATCAGCACGTTGCCGCCATACATAAATGATTTTACTGTATGCCATAGTCAGCCTCCAACGATAAAAGTTACGCCGCCAGCGGCGTTCGGGATCTCCCGCGTTGGGATCATGTCGATGCGCACATCGTCGCGCATTGTCTTGCTACGCGTTGGCAGCGTCTGCGCCGTGATCAGAGGCGTCACGTCATATGTGCCGTCGTAGTAGTCCGCAGTACCATCCACGCGCTGGAAATTATCAAATGTCAGTTCCAGCGTTTGATGAGTCTGTTTAAATGCCACATCAATCCGCATCAGATCACTCCATTCTTGAGCACGCGGTCTGTTGGCAATGTGTATACACGTGTTGCAAGTGCCTCGCCCCCAGCCGTGCGCACGCGCACCTGCAATTCTGTCCTATCACCGTGCTGCAGCTTGAGCGTCTCTTCTTGCGTCAGACGCAGTGTCACAGTATGCCCAGCACACTCACAGTCTGTCAGAGCCTTATCGATCACCACGCTACCACTTTGCGCAAATGTGATATACCCGGCGGCAATTTCGGCGGTCGGCATCGGCAGCGTAAACTCAAATGTCGGCGTAGTGCCACGTATCACGATATTTCACTCCTTTCAATTGCGCCGTTAGCCGTTACTTGTACTTTCCCACGACGTAATAACTAATGCGCGGTTTCACCACGGTCGCTGGATTCGGCCGCGCCAGCGCATACGCCGGTGCACTGGTTTTGAGATTGTCGGCCGCGCTGAACAGCGAGATCAGCCACGCATCCCCGCTTCCGCCCATATACGATGCCGTCACCGTCGGTTCTTCTGTGAACGAAAACGGATACTGGCGTGCGCTGACGTTCACGGCAAGGCGCATCCACGTGCCAAAGTACAGCGCCCCCCATGCCTCGTCGATCGTCAGCTTATCCGTATCGAACTTCGCCCACATCTCGGCGATGCCGTTACTCCACTTGCGCCACGCCCACTTGCCGGTCTTGCCCTGGGCAACGACATAGTCCGCGCCAACACCCGATACCGACGATCCGGAAGGGCCGCTATCGGACGTGTTGTAGCTGCTGCCGGATTCGACGCTATTCCCGACCGATGTTTTGCCGGAAAAAACGAATGTGTAATCCGTGATGATTGACGGGTATTCTCGGCCGTTGATGTCCTTGACGATGACCTTGTCGAAAATGTCAAGGCGCGGATCAGACGGAAGATCGCCAGAAAATTTATATACCGGCTTTTCTTTCAGCTGCGCGTACAGCGACTCGGAAACAGCTTCGGCCGCAACGGTGATTGACCCGGCCGGCCCTTCGATACCCAGCCACAGGTTATCGTCGTTCAGTTCAATGACATAGCCGCCGGAACCGGAAAAGTATGTGTATTCCTGCCCGTCACTGGCGAACGTCTTTTTCACGCGCACGCCTGTAACTTCTACCGGCGTTTTCGCCACCTCTACAGGGTTGATCCACTGCGTAAGCGTCACATCTGCCGCAGACGTGATCGGGCGCACAAACAGTGTATTTCCAGACACCATGGCATTGCCTCCGCAGGCCAGCGCAATTGCTTCGATTACTTGCCGGATGGTGTGTTGTGCGTCCACGGTCGCCAGCCCGTTATACTGCAAACCGTGCTGATAATCCATTGGGCCGGGCGTCAAGCCAAGCTGCTGCGCCGCCAGCTTCCACAGTTCCATATATTCGTGTTCGCCCTGCATCACTGCCGGACACAGCACGTCCGCCGCCTTCATGGCGTCGTAGCAGGTCAGCGTGGTGACTTCGTGCACGGTTTCCACTTCGTACACCTTGAAGTGGCCCATGTCCACCATGCGTTCGATTCCGTCAATGGTGATTGCCGCTTTCAGATGTGCCGTAGCCCCTTCGTACAACGACCAATAGTCGGCGTTTGACCACCCGATGTCGTACATTTCAATTGTCGCGCATTTGCACACAGATAGCCCGACGGGGTAGCTGCCGGATGATGTCTGCGCCGAGATCTTCGTGCCGCCCGGGCGGAAAGACTGCCGGCCTACCTGCAGATACTGCCCAGCCTTCAGCGTTACAGTTTCACCGTTCCTCTCAAACGTGATATCGTGATCCCACGTAAAAGATGCTTCGACCACAAAGTTCGTCTGCGATGGGTAGACGCTTGTGATTTGACTTTCGACTGTTCGCATATCATGTCACCCCCAATCACGTCAGCGGATTGACGCTGACCATGTTAAAATCCAGGGACGTAAACAACTCTTTGCCTTCGTTCAGCCGGCCAATGTCAAGCTGCCCCTTGCCGACGTAAAACCACGACGTACACCACGCGCCATAATAAGCGGAAAAGTAGTGCAGCTGGAATTGCTGGCCTTTGGCGATGATCTTCAGGATCTGCGACAGCATAGTTTTGCTGATCGACGCCCGGCTATATCCAAGTGCCTCGACCGTGAATAGCGGGCTGACGACGGCCGCGCCGGTCTGGGTGCGGCCGCTGTCCTCCGTGTAGGTCGTTTCAAAGTCATACGACAGCGCGCCGGAATCCGGCTGCGGAAGCACCAGCCATTCATCCGACGGACTTTTTCGAATTTTAATGTATTCCTGTGCCATGTGTTACACCGCTACAAGCGGGTTTTTGCCCGTTTGCCCTTTCCGCAATTTTGCTTCGGTGATGACTTCATCAAACAGTGTGCGGCGATCCAACCGGGCGATAAACTCGTATCGGCTGCCAGCGCCGCCGGCTTCTTCGCGCACGATCTGGCGCAGCAGAGATTCCGGCGTTTCTAGGTTGTTTCCGTTGCGCTGGTCGCCCAACACGGCCAAGAACTGCCGGTTCGCCGGAATGACCGCGCCGCGCGCCAGCATCGGGATCTGCGGCACTGGCAGTGGATTCACGCCCCACAAATTCTGGAACGGTGAAATGCCGAGGAAGTGCGCGTTGCGGATCGTATTCAGCATGAAATTGATCCTGTTGAACGGCACGGCGATGATCGTGTTCATGCCGCGGATAATTGCATTGACGACCGTGCGGAAGGTGCTTTCGATGCCCTCCTTGATGCCTGACCAGATACGGCCGCCAGTCGAAAACACGTCTTTGACCTTCTGCCATGCGTCTCGGAATTTGCTCTGAAACCACTCCGGCACAGACTTGAAGGCGCTTTTGATTCCATCCCACGCAGCCACAGCGCCGGATGAGACCTTTTCCCACAGCCCCCTGAACCAGTCCTTTACGGCCGTCCATTTTGCGATGAGCCAATCCACTGCCGCCGCGGCACCTGCTTCCACGTTAGCAAGATGTTGCTCAAAAGCCGCATCGATACTGCTGATCGTTTTACTGATCCATTCCTTTATGGACGTCCATTTTGCGACGATCCACACGACCACTGCAGCTATAGCGGCAATCAGCAGCGGTATCCACGCCCCTGTGATGATGGCAATAGCGCCGCCAATAGTTAGCAGCGCCACGGTAATAGCCGTAAGATTCTTATTGTTGAAGCCGTTTTTAATCACATCACGAATTGCCACGCCAAGAAGGACAAGCCCCGCGACGATTGCCGTGATTGCTCCACCAAGCACACCAAATGCCATCCCAAGCCCAGTGACAGCCGCAGCAGCGCCGATGATGTACCCTGTCAGATTGTCGAAATTTATGCCGTTTTTAAGCATATCGACAACGTTGATGGCCATCAGGACAGCCCCCGCGACAGCAAGCGCCAGCTGCTTTGCTTTCGACAAATTCCCCAGGAACTTCTTTCCGATTTTCCACGCAGCGAATCCAGCGGCCACCGCCGCCACATACGGTGACAGCTCGCGGACAACGGCTGCAATCTTGCCGATTTTTCCGGTGTCGACCTGATCGGACAAATCAAATTTCGGCGCCGCACCAGATGACCCGCCTCCACCTCCGCCACCGGAACTATCGTTCGATTCCCAGCGGTTCATTTCGTCCAGCCCGGAAAGCTGTTTTTTTGCCTTCTCGGCCGCATCCCCTGCGGCCTCGGTTGCGGAAGCCTGATTATACAGTGCCTTTGCAGATGCATCCGCTTGTGACGCCGTTTTGCCAAACAACGAATTGATAAACACGGACACAACGGCAGTCAATTTGGCAAGCCACGCCAGAAGCGTTCGAATTGCCGGCAAAATATAGTTGTAGATCGGTGCAAAAGCGGAAATCAGATTACCCCTGATCTGCGCCAAAGATGTTGACATTTGTTTGTCTGCGCCGATTGTGCTAAGCAGCATTTTGCGCATCGTACGCAGCGCTTTGGTAATCATGGTGAAAATGAAGACGCGCTTTGCTAAGCCAGCAATTCGTTTGGTGAATTTCTTAAATTGTTCTGACACATTCTGCGTCGTCAAAGCTGCAAGACGCTGCTTTCCCACATATTCGCTTACGGCAGCGCTGGCTTTTTCCTGCGCGATCTGGCTGCTTTCCAGATTAAGCTGCGCCATTTTCAGCTGCTGCGTCGTTTTCTGGATTGCATCGCCGGTTTCCTGCGATACCGTCCCGGTGCTTCTGGTTTTCTTTTCGTTTTCGGCAACAGCCTGCAGTTCTTCCAGCTGCTGCCGCAGCGCGGCTACCTTCTGTGCGGCCTTGTCCACATTGTTCGCAGCCTTTTTCGCGTTGTTTTCCAGCTTCGCAAGCCCCGCGTCAAACTTGCCGCTATCAATCGCTGCTTCGTATACCAGATCGCCGACAACATCAGCCATCGCGCACACCCCCTGTCATCAGCTGCCGGATGAATTCGTCTTCGTCGTCGGTCAGATGCGCCGACTTGAAATCAATCAATTCCCGGTTTTCGTCGTAGTATTCGCGCTCCCACTTTTCCAGTTTCTTGTGCTTGCGCAGCTTCCGCCGGATGTCCAGGATCGTGGAAAACGTGCAGTCACCGATCTCCATGTAATAGCCGATGAACGTCCACCAGTGCATGTACGGAAGTGCGCGCACGTCCCGCCCGGCCACGCGGTTGATCGGCGCAATGATCATCGGGAAATCCTGTTCCCAGTCCATCTGCTTCGGCTGATGCCGCTGGTCGCCGCGATCCACACCACCATCCAAAAACCACAGCATGAATTTCACCGCGGCGGCCATGTCCGTGATCTGATCCCAGTCTGGGTAAAAGATCTTGACCGCCACTTCGGCGCGGTCCTGATCTGTCAGCTCTGGGTCATTCAACGCGGCACAGATGTCCAGAATTTCGCGAAAGTCGCTTCGGATACGAAAACACCGGCCGCCGATACATGCTGCCTTCGGCAGGCCGGTATTCATGATCTGCGCTTCTTCCTGCGCTGACCGCCGCTGTATTTATCCAGGTATTTTGCCTGACGCTTCTGCGCGGCAGCGGTCGCAGCGTCCATCTCGCGCCGGATCTGGCGCGAAACCGCTTCCAGGAACGAAATGATTTGCAGGGAACCGGACGGCGTGAGCGAAACGCAGTAGGCTTTGCCGAACACTGTATCGCAGACGGGCGAAGGGAACGCCGCGTCCACCTGTTCGCGTGCGTAGGCGTCCAGTTCTCGGATCGTCGTGCGGGCGTCCGTATCGCTTTCCTGCGTGCCCATTTCGTCGGCTTTGGCCTTGATCGCCATCGCTGCCGCTTCCAGCCGGTCGATGATACCGATGTCGTTCGGGTCAAAATAGATCTTCCGGTTTGCGTCGCCATTGATAGTGAACGCTTTCAGGCCGGTTTCAAAAGAAATGTTATTGCTCACGCCGCCACCCCCTTATGCCGTCGCCTTCGTGAACGTGGCCACGCCGTCGGCGATGGCCGCTGTGCCGACCGTGCGCGTGCCGCCGTAGGTCACATCAAACGGCATATCCACCGTCTTATCGCCGCCCAGCGACTTCACTTCAATCGCGCAGCCGCTATATCGTTCGGCGAACATCGCCGTGTCCTTCGTGCCGGCATAGCAGTGCACGATCATCATATCCTGTTCGGCCAGCGCTGCGACATCCTGATCCTTGATTGCCAGCTGCCACAGCTTCGTCAGCGCGGTTTCGCCGGCGTCCAGATTGCACGGGTCAAAGGTCTGCGTGATGGTCGGCGCGGACATGGTGGTAAACGTGTTGCCCAGGATGTCCTGCGTGGTCTCCTTGTTCCAGTCATATTCCTGACTGCTGTCTTCCACGCGCTTGCCGACGATCGACCAAACCGGCGCGGAAGATGTGCCGGTATTCAGGAAGGCCATCAGCAGTTTGCGGGCAATCGTCTGGCCCGCGGTTGTGTTAAAAGTCGTACTTTCAGGCATAATGCATCACCTTTCAAAATTGTTGTCGTACCGCATCGACAGGGACACAGCCCAGTCTTCCACACCGTCGGCATAGCGCCCGGCCAGATAGGCCGCCGACACCTGTACAAATGCAGTGATCGTCCGGCCATCGCCGAGGTCCGGCCACGCGGCAAGTGTGTGCTGCTGTCCGTCCGCCGTGATCGGCTGTTTTTCCAGCCATCGCGCCAGTTTGTCCAGCCATCCCTTGATGTGGATGCGGTCAGTTTCCGACTGCGGTACGGCGCGATATACCACCTGAACCGCATAGTTGCATTTTTGGTAAACGCCGCCCATGATGTCGGTCGTTTCGCTGATCACCGTCGCCGCAGCGGACGGATAGATCCCGACGCCGGACTTGTCGCCCAGCTCGCCGAACCGGATTTCCCGCGCGCCAATGGCCGGGAAATCATTCAGCAAGCCGCTCAGGATCGTTGAAAAATCTTTCGTATCAACCATTTGATTCCCCCAGAATGATCCGTTTGCAGCCATCCGCCCATTCTTTTCCGTGTTCGTTTTGCGCGACTTCCGCCCAGTGCGGCACGCCGGCCGCAAACCGCAGATCGCGGTCGGTTACAACTTTTACAGCGCCCTTGCGCGCCCACGGCGAACCGGTTTCCGGGTCGACCATGACCTTACCCATATACAGATACCGTGCATATGGGCCGGGGAACACAACCTGCCGGCCACTTTCTGCGACGTATGAACGCTGCTGCAGGCTGCCGGTTTTCAGCGGCATATACAGTTTGCTGTCCGCAAGCACCTGCTGCCCCAGCCATTCCTGCGCTTTGGCGAATCGCGGGCCGTATTTGGCGAACCGGAGATTTACCCGGACGTGCCCTTTGACATAGCTGACGTTCTTATAGTGCTTGATATCGATCATGATGCCGTCACCTCGAAGTGTGCAATCAGCGGAAACCACGCGCAGGATGTGATGCGGTGGCACTCCGTGACTTTGCACAGCACATCGTATTCAGCCCAGTCGTGATCGCCGCGGCAGAAATAATCGCCCGGCTGAAACGCAATCATGCCGCTGCGGTCATCCGCCGCCTGGTACACTTCCGGCGTCGCATAGGTCAGCGCGCCGATGGACGCTTTCGGTACAAGCAGCAGCACATAGTGCCCAGGCACGTCGCCGGTAGTGCCTGGCGTCATAGCGGTTTTTGCTTCCACCTTGACGCCGGTCAGCACGTGCCGCACCCACGTATCAGCCTGACCGCGTGCGCCGCGCACACGGGAAAAAAGCGTGATCGTATCGCTACGCAGCAGCAGCATCAGCACGTCACCCCCGCATACAGCACAAGGACACCATCTACGGCCACACCCGAAAGCCAGCGCCGCAGTACGTCGAACACCAGCGCGTCACGTGCCGCCGTAGTCTTCGCGGCGGTCGTGTAGCAGCTGTCGGCCGCCTTGTATGTGATCGATTCGTTGCCGGACGACACCGACGCCACAGGGCCGGCGGTTTTTACGCCGCCGACGTCTGCGGTTTCAGCCGCGCTGTCACGCGCCTGGTCAATGCGGTAAAGGCATTCGGCCAGTTCGCACGCGCAGTCCTGCAGCTTTTCGGCGTCGATCGTGGATTCCGGCAGCGTGCCGCCGAAGCGGTCGAACGTAAAGCGGTCGATCTCCCGCGACGCCGCACGCAGGTAGCGGGCAGCAGTCACCTCGTCGCGGAAAGGAGACAGATCGTCCCCGTACCGTTTTACGTATGTGTCAAAATCCGCGTACACCGTGATTCACCTGCCGTTCACGCGCTTGCGTAGGACTTCACGTGCACCTGCGCAGCGTCCAGCACACGCAGGGCGGCGTTTTCCTCGACCTGCGCCTTGCTGCCGGCGAAAAGCTCGGAGTCGACCATGCGGACGATGCTGAAGTTATCGCCGACACCGAAGGCGTTCGGATCGTACATGATGAATTCCACCTTCGCAAGGTTCGCCGCCGTGACGCTGGCCTTCGTACCACCGTGCGGATAGTAGGCAAGATCAGCAGACGACGCGAAGCCGTTGACTTCGATCCAGGTAAAGCCCATGAAGCTTCCTACCTGGCCGCCGGCAGCGGCGGCGAGCAGCATTTCGTTGGACGTCGGGATATACTTCTCACCGGCGAACTCCAGCATCGTCGCGAAGAAGTCCGGGCTGCAAAGCACGATGGTGGGGTTGGCTTTCGCCTTGACCATGGCTTTGCGTTCGGCCAGTACCTGCGCCTTGAAGTTGGCCGCAGTGGTCTTCGTGGTGTTGGAAAAACCGTACTGATCCAAGAATTGATTCGAAATATTGCCAGTGAGCATGGAGGCTATTCCATCTTTACAGGTGTTGGAGAAAGAAGTCGTGAAGGAAACGACTTATATACTGAAATGAGTGAATCCGGTGTAATCAAGAACACTGCACTTGTCTTTGGACAAATGAATGAAAGTCCAGGAGCCAGAATGCGTGTTGCTGAAACCGGACTGACTATGGCCGAATACTTCCGTGATGTTGAACATAAAGACGTTTTATTATTTATCGACAACATTTTCCGTTTTGTACAAGCTGGATCAGAAGTTTCTTCTTTACTTGGACGTATGCCATCTGCCGTTGGATATCAACCTACTTTAGCGAATGAAATGGGACAACTTCAAGAACGTATTTCTTCCACAAAAAACGGATCTGTTACTAGTGTACAAGCTGTATACGTTCCTGCAGATGATTTAACTGATCCTGCTCCTGCAACAACATTCGAACATTTGGATGCGACAACCGTCTTATCTCGTAAAGTTGTTGAACAAGGTATTTATCCTGCTGTAGATCCACTTGAATCAAGTTCAAGAATTCTTCAACCCGATATTGTAGGAGAAGAACATTATGAAACAGCTCAACGTGTTTTACAATACCTTCAAAAATATAAAGAACTACAAGATATTATCGCCATTTTAGGAATGGATGAACTAAGTGATGAAGATAAAACCGTTGTAGCCAGAGCTCGTCGTTTACGTAACTTTATGGCTCAACCATTCCATGTGGCTGAACAATTTACTTCAATTCCAGGAAAATATGTTCCTCTACAAGATACAATCAAAGGCTTTAAGGCGATCTTAGATGGAGAAATGGATGCATATCCTGAAAGTGCTTTTTTCAATGTAGGAACCATTGAAGAAGTCAAAGAAAAAGCGAAAGAAGTATAATCATGGAACTTTTTGATCTAAAAATCATGGCCAGTGATCACGTGTTTTATAATGGTAAAGCACAAGTATTAACGATACACACACCCAATGGAAGTAAACAATTTCTTGCACATCATGCCAAGGCAATCTACGCGATTACGCCTGGGCTTTTAAAAATCCGAAAAGAAGATAATTCTGAGATTGAAGTTGTTAGTGGATTAGGATCCATGATCTTTTCAAACAACCAAGTCGAAGTTTTAGTCGATACATGTGAAACACAAGAAGAACTAGACGCAAGAAGAGCCAAAGAATCTTTAGAACGTGCTAAAGAAAGAATGCGTCAAAAGCAATCCATTCGTGAATATTATA
>OLGH01003599.1_pt1 | contig 10463 bp, 14 predicted proteins | sample 1604851 | NCBI WGS metagenome assembly OLGH01 (sample SAMEA3888894, study PRJEB22519) | human gut metagenome | biome: human gut; feature: human-associated habitat; material: faeces | place: Denmark | collected 2010
CGGGCAAGAACCGCCTCAGGAAACGACCACTCCCCCTCCTCCCGTACCGGAGCCGCAAGTGGAAACGCCCAAGCAGGAACTCATCACTCAAGATATCGAGGAAAGCGTAGCCCTTGAGGACGCTAAAAAGAAGAAAGAGGAAGAGAAACGCAAGAAACAAGAGGCTGAGAAGAAACGGAAAGAAGAGGAGGAGAAAGAACGTATCCGCCGGGAAGAAGCCGAGAAGAAACGTCTGGCCGAGGAACGCCGCAAGAAGGAACAAGCCATTAGCAACAAGGTGGCCGGAGCTTTTGGTATGGGAAACGCCGAGGGTAACAGCCAAGGTGACGCTGAAAGCGGAACCGGTAACCAAGGAAGTCCGTTCGGTAACTCTGATCACGGGGCGAATGAAGGCGTAGGCGGTTACGGATCATTTAATTTGAACGGTCGTTCCATTGGTGCCGGAGGTCTCCCTCGTCCCGCTTACACGATCCAAGAAGAAGGTCGTATTGTTATCAATATAACCGTAGATCCGAAAGGCAATGTTATATTTGCCGAGGTAGGCCGGGGAACTAATATCGACAACGCCTCCATGCGTAAAAGCGCTTTGGACGCAGCTCGAAAGGCGAAGTTCAACAGTATCAGCGGCGCTAATAACCAGAGTGGTACTATTACTTACGTGTACAAATTTAAATAATTGAATCTTATGAAGAAAGCGATCGTATTCTTAGCGAATGGCTTCGAGGAAATGGAAGCCACGGGAACCGTAGACATTTTGCGTCGCGGAGGTATAGACACGAAAACAGTCTCCATCACAGACGACCGTAAAGTGGTGGGTGCCCATCATATGGAATACAGGGCAGATGCCCTACTTTCCGAAACTGATTTTTCAGGTATAGACGCCTTGATCTTACCGGGAGGTATGCCCGGAGCATCCAATCTAAACGAGTCTGAGACGGTAAAGGAGGCCTTATTGCAACAATATCGCCAAGGAGGTATCGTAGCCGCTATCTGCGCCGCTCCAATGGTATTGGGCGGTCTTGGCTTATTAAAAGGCCGTAAAGCGACTTGCTACCCCGGGTTCGAACCGAAATTGATTGGTGCCACGGTAACAGGCGAGGCTGTCGAGGTAGATGGAAATGTGGTAACCGGTAGAGGACCGGGCTTGGTATTCAATTTTGGCCTAGCTTTAGTATCTGTACTAAAAGGTGACGCGGTTGCGGAGGAAGTTGCGGCCGGATTACTATTATAAGATTTAGATCATCAGTCGAAACCCAATAGAATAGGGAACGTAATCCATTGAGTTATGTTTCCTATTCCATTGAGTTTTATCACCTATCCTATTGACTTACGAGATATCCCCCAAAGAGCTCACTGCCCTATTCTATTTTGATCGTTTCAACCGCTTGTCGCTTCGTCCCATCCATGGATACCGCACGATAACGAACCGTGGAGAAATCAATGGAACGTAAATCTATATTCCGAATAACGCTATTGTACATCGTACGGTAATAAATCACATGGTTTCGCATATCCGTAACCGAAGTCCATTGAGTAGCGCTCGGTATATCGCAAGGTACTTGCCCTAATGGGAATTCGATCCCTACGGGAATATCAAAATTATTCAATATCTGGAAACACTGGAAGACCGTTTCCAATGCGGTTTCTTGTTGTGGGGCCGAAGCTTGGTAAAAAGCCGCACGAACGAAACGTGACGGTGGAGTTACGTCGCCCGGAATCCCAAGGAAACCGCTTCCCGCACCCAATGAAGACAACTCGATATTTCCTAATTGTTGATTGGGGGCCGTACCCGGGAAAAGATTAACATAATTATTCAGGTTCGTCAGATGCCACTCGAAACTGGGAGAATTAGTCAGAACTCCTAACGTATTCTCATAGAAGTGTAGCTCACCCTTAATAATCTCAAGAACCAGTTGACGCCCCGACGGCTCGGCAAACCGCCAATGAACGGTAGACGCACGGGGATCTATATTGATAACATGCACTTTCTTAACAGCCTCTTTCACCTCCTCTACATTTGAACATTCCCCCAACAGCCAAGACACTAATTGCAGATCAGAGATACTTTTATCCCGAACTGCGGCATTATATTTCTCATATTCACCGTACTTTGGAAAATAAAACAATCCAGCCGATAACCCAACCTCATTAAGTCCTTCGGCGATAAATTCCTTTTGCTCCACTGCCAAGCCCACATATCCATAACGTGCCGTGAAAGTCATTCCATCAACCCCATCCGGGGTATACGATCGTTCGGTGTATCCTATTGGAACCACGACATACTGGCTGTTCAAATTACTTCCACCCCATTCTATCGTACGTGCTACAATAGTCGTACTGTCCTTGCTTTTTAAGGTAATACCGGTGCAAGCCTCTGCAGCGGAAGGATTAATAAGCAAGCCGGCAATCGCAAATAAAATAAAGAAATATCTCATAAACATCATTTTTGATAAAAACAAGCGACAGGAGAAGGTTGTTTTCAAGATTTCAAGACTTTTTTGTATGTTTGCGGTCATTTTATCAAAAAGTATAATATGAATAATAATCTAAAAGGTTTCGCTTATGGAATAGCGACTTCTGTTACATTCGGTTTAATCCCTTTGTTTACATTGCCTCTTATGGAGAAGGGTATGCGGTTTGATTCAATATTGTTCTATCGTTTCTTATTCGCGGCCATCGCCTTATCGGGTATGCTTCTAGCGAAAAAGGAATCTTTTAGAACAGAGATGCGGAACCTACCGATATTGATTTTATTAGGCGCTTTCTATACAGGTTCGGCTATGTTCCTGTTTTGGGGATATAATTTTATGGCGGCAGGAATCGCGACAACTCTACATTTTACATATCCAATATTTGTAACCCTTTTCATGCTTTTTGTATTTAAAGAAAAAACATCATGGATTACGCTCTTGGCGATTGGGCTCGCTATTTGTGGAGTAGCCCGTCTATCCATTGATGGAGGAGAGATGCGATTAAACGGGCTAGGCGTAATCATCGTATTACTTTCCGCCGTCGCTTATGCCCTCTATATCGTCACCGTCAATAAATCGAGGGTACATGATATGCCGGGACGAAAACTTACGTTCTATGTATTTATCGTCAGTACCTCTTTATTTTTCATAAAAGCACAGGCAGGAACAGGAATCCAACCCATTCCAGACCTGCCCTCTTTTATTAACCTCGTCTTATTAGCCTTCTTGCCAACCGTAGTATCTAACATTACATTGGTACAAGCCGTACACCATATCGGTTCCACCCTAACTTCCGTACTGGGAGCAACAGAACCCGTGACAGCCGTCTGCGTAGGTGTTTTAGTCTTTGGAGAGCCTTTCACCCCTCACCTCGCTTTAGGAATCTTACTGATTATCGTAGCGGTTACATTGATTATCCTGTCCAAATACATACAGAAAAATCTCCATGAGGCCAAGCGATTGTTCAAAGCACGGCACATCTTAAGAACCAAATAACAATACAACTGAAAGCAACACGGCATAGATAAATACATTCCGTGCCGTATGCCCTAAAGTTCTATTAAGCTCACGGCCTTGATACTGTTTCATCTCCAGCCATGTGGCGGCAAACAGCACGCTAAAAGCCGCGAATAAACAAACAAGCCAAGGTGAGGCATCCATCAATAAAGGCAGCGTGATCAAAAAAGCCAATATACCGTTCAGCAAATAAGTTACCAACCCGAACGTACGCCCGAATAGCACAATCGTAGTCCGTTTACGAGCCGCCTTATCTTGCTCATAATCCCGGTAATTATTCACGATCAAAATATTAGCGGACAACAGCCCCAATGACAACGAAAGCAAGAATGACAATAAGGAAAACGATAATGCTTGTACATAATACGTAAAACAAACCGGAATAATCCCATAAAACAATACGACACACACATCCCCCAGCCCGTTATAAGCCAAAGGAAATGGCCCTGCTGAATAAGCCAAGACACAAATCGCAATAGCAATTCCTACACCGATGAGCTCCCAGCCGGCAAAGAACAACAAGAAACAGCCACATAGACAAGAAAGCCCCAACGTGATAAAAGTCCCCCATAGCATTGCCTTAGGAGTTATCCAACCGGAAGCCACCGCTCGCTCCGGGCCTAACCGGTCCTCCTTATCCGCCCCCTTCTTAAAATCAAAATAATCATTGGCAAAATTACTGGCTATCTGGGCAAGTAAAGCCACCAAAACACAAAGGATCGCCGGAGCCAATTTAAATACTCCATCCCTGTAAGCCAGCGCACACCCAACTAATACCGGACTAAATGATGCCGGCAACGTTTTCGGACGTGCCGCCTCTAACCAAGCTTGAATTCTCGATCTGTTATTCTCCATTCTATTGTTTTATTCTTAAAATAACTACAAAAATAAAAAACAAATAACATATACTGTTGTTATTATCTAAAGAAATACTTGTATATTTGCGCCATGAAGAATTTTCTATTCATATTAGGTCTGTTGATTAGCTTCATGCTGTTTGCTCCCGAAGAAGGAACAAAGAGTATGGATGAGGTTATGTCTGCGACTAAAGAGGCCGTTATGAAAGAAAAAAACACGGCAGATGCCCAACGTCGTTTCGAAGTATTAAGTAACGAGCTGAAAAGCAGCAACTGCTTAACTCCCCGCAGGATTTCACAAACGACAAACAACACTATCGAAATACGGATATGGAAAAATATGGAGAAATCCCTTCAAGACATGCGTTTGAGAGGAGTAAATCAACTTCATAGAGTATCTCAACATATATCCACTTATCAGATCATAAATTTATCCACACTTCTGTGTCGTATGGGAGAGCATGTCTTTGCCCTACGAAAACTCATTATTTAGTTTTTAATTGTTTCATATTTGTATCTTTCGGTAAGTCATTGATATGTCTTATCGGCAGGAATATTGCATTTATTAAATCAATATTTCCGGGGAGTTATTGCCCATTTACATTATTATAAACAATTAAAAACTACAATTATGACAACTAATAAATCAGGTAAAATACGTATATATCTTTATGTTCTTCTAACAATCGCAGGTTGTGTATTCGCATGCAGTTCTATCATCCCTAACGACTATATTAAATTAGTAGTAGTTATGGGCACTCTATGTGTTGGTCTATATGGCATAATGAAAGGACTGAGTAGTACCGGGACGTCATCGGAAGAGGAAGTCTTGGAAAAAGAATAATAAAATACAAAAAAACAAAATTGATAATTTTTTAAATTTAAATAATTTAGAAAATATAAATTTTGAAATTGAAAAAATACAAAATGATATAAATAATAAAAAATTAAAATTGCATACTTTAGATTTAGACAAAAAAAATATAGAACCACAATTAGATAATTTAGCAAAAATAGAAGAAGATTTGGTTAACAATAATGGAAAAATGTTAACCTTACAAAACTTAAACATGAGTATGAATTTAGCAAAAGAAGTTTTAAATAATGCATATGAAAAAATGAAAAATTCAGTTACCCCTAAGTTCACACAGAACCTTTCACATAACATTTCCAGCATAACAGAAGGAAAATATAACAAAGTTATGTTTAATGAAGAAGAAGGCTTAATCGTTGAACTTGAAAATGGAGATTGCATTCCAGTAAATAGATTTAGTATTGGAACTATAGATCAATTATATTTGTCATTAAGACTTTCAATGATAGATGAACTTTCAGAACAAAGTGTACCAATTTTATTAGATGAAGTTTTTGCATTTTATGATGATGAAAGATTAAAAAATATTTTAGAATATTTAAATACAAAATTTAAAAATAGACAAATTATTATTTTTACATGTACTAATAGAGAAAAAAATATTTTGGAAAATAAAAATATTAATTATAATTATATGGAAATATAAAAATGATAAATACCCCACTAATTTAGTGGGATATTTTGTTGGATTTTTTTACGAAGGATACCTGTTAACTTAAATAATTCTGTTTCTTCCTTTAAAGATTCTTTTACGAACTTGTCACAAATATCAAGCATATCTTTCCTAGTATAATTATATACGGTTTCTAGGGGAGTGTCTGCCAGTAGAAAATACTGTCGTGTTGTACCTAAATAACCTAAGGTAAACACTAGCCGTATAATCTGTTTTTCATCGTCACTATAAGATGATGATAAATGTGAATTTAAATATTCGTAGAATTCATCAGGAACAGAGTTCCTTATTTTTTTTGTATATGATTTCATAATGAATCCTCCTCTGTGCCACAATATTGTAATAGATTATAACATGCAAAATTGAATTTGTAAATATTAGTGTAATATTTTAAAAACTTGTATATAATATTTAAAATTTTGATTTTTTGATATTTAAATATGGACAATTTTAAATGTTAAAAGAATTTCTTGTAAAATTTATAATATTGTAGTATAATACCAAAAGTATATAAAATTGGCAAACAAAATTCAAAAAATTTTGGATGACGATGAACGGAGCGAAGTGCAGTGAAAGGAGAATATTTATGTTTGAAAAATTAGAAGCAGTAGAAAAAAGATATGAAGAATTAACAAAAATGATAAGTGACCCAGAAGTAATATCAAATCAATCAGAATGGCAAAAACTAATGAAGGAGCACGCAAGTATAGAAGATATAGTATTAAAATTCAGGGAATATAAAAAAGCAAAACAAGCAATGGATGAAGCAAAAGAAATGATGGAAGACAAAGAACTTAAAGAATTAGCAGAAATGGAATATTATGATAATAAAGAAAAATTACCAAAATTAGAAGAAGAATTAAAATTTTTGCTAATCCCAAAAGATCCAGATGATGATAAAAATATTATATGTGAAATTAGAGCAGGAGCAGGTGGAGAAGAAGCAGCATTATTTGCCGGAACACTATTTAGAATGTATACAATGTATGCAGAAAGAAAACACTGGAAAATGGAAGTTTTAAATGAAAACGAAACAGGACTAGGTGGATACAAAGAAATAACATTCATGGTTACAGGAAAAGGTGTATATAGTAGACTTAAATTCGAAAGCGGAGTTCACAGAGTACAAAGAGTTCCAGATACAGAAAGTAGTGGTAGAATTCATACATCAACAGCTACGGTTGCTGTACTTCCAGTTGTAGAAGATGTAGAAATTGAAATAAATCCAGCAGATATAAAAATGGAAGTTTTCCGTTCATCAGGAGCAGGAGGACAACATATTAACAAAACATCATCAGCCGTAAGACTTATCCATGAACCAACAGGAATAGTAGTAGAATGCCAAACAGAAAGATCTCAATTCCAAAATAGAGACAATGCTATGAGAATGCTTAGAACAAAATTATATGAGATGGAAAAACAAAAACAAGATAATGAAATATCAAGTGCAAGAAAATCTCAAGTAGGTTCTGGAGATAGAAGTGAAAAAATTAGAACATATAATTATCCTCAAGGTAGAATTACAGACCATAGAATTGGTATGAGTATTTATCAAATGGAAAATTTCTTAAATGGTGATATTGACGAAATGGTTGATAATCTAATTGCAGCTGATAGAGCAGAAAGATTAAAAGGAGAAGAAGAATAAAATTTAAAAATGTGTATTTTAAAAATGCACATTTTTTTAGATTTATTCAATATATAGCAAACTTTGACAATTTATGATAAAATAATTGAAAATAAAAAATAATTATAAATGCTTTTAATCAAGCAATAAAAGAAGGAATTTATATGGATAATAGTTTAAATCTTATAGTAATGTTAACTTATAATGACGTTACAGTAAATAATGCATACGAAATATTTGAAAAATGCAAAAACTCTAAAGCAGAATATTGGGGTTTCAAAGAACATAACCTTCCAATCAAGCAAATGAAAGAACTATTCAAATACATGAAACAATGTGGAAAAAAAAACATTTCTAGAAGTTGTTGAATATACGGAAGAAGAAGGCTTAGAAAGAGCAAAAATTGCTTTAGAATGCGGTTGTGATATTTTAATGGGAACACTATTTTATGATTCAATCAACGAATTTTGCAAATCAAATAATTTAAAATACATGCCATTTGTTGGACAAGTTGAAGACCGACCATCAATTTTAAAAGGAAGCATAGACGAAATGATAAATGAAGCAAATAGCTACATAAAAAAAGGAGTATATGGAATAGATTTACTAGGATATAGATATGAAGGAAACCCCGAAGAACTCAACGAAAAAATAGTTTCAAACGTAAATGCACCAGTATGTATAGCAGGAAGTATAAATAGTTATGAACAACTTGACAAAATAAAAAAAATAAAACCATGGGCTTTTACTATAGGAAGTGCATTTTTTGACAACAAATTTGGCAATGATTTTGGTGAACAAATAAACAACGTGTATGATTATATAAAAAATGAAAATATAAGGAATGATGAAAATGCTCAACAAACTCTATCCGTATGAATATGTTGATAGTGTATTTTCAATAAATTTTAATGAATTATACAAAAAAGGTTACAGAGGCATAATTTTTGATATAGATAATACACTAGTTCACCATGGGGAAGACTCAACAAAAGAAATTGATGAACTTTTTCGTGAAATTCAAAAAATTGGATTTAAGACATTACTTTTATCCAATAATGGAGAAGAAAGAATAAATAGATTTCTTAAAAATATTAAATCTTTATATATAAGTAATGCACAAAAACCTAAAAAAAGCAATTATTTAAAAGCACTTAAAATGCTCAATCTAAACAAAAAGGAAGTTGTTTTCATAGGAGACCAAATTTTTACAGATATTTTAGGAGCAAACAGAAGTGGTATACCTAATATTTTAGTAAAAGTTATGTATAAAGAAAATGAAACAAACTTCGGAAAAAGAAGACAACTAGAAAACGTCATTTTGGAATTTTATAGGAGAAACAGAAAAGCTCAAAACAGAATAGGAAATATAATAAAAAAGGGGATATAAACATGATATTTAATAAAAATAAAAACTTTTGTGACATTAACCAATTATTTTTTGCAATTTAAACACAAAAGGGAATAATTCAACGAAACATAAAAGATTTTATAAGTAACACAAAATTTGCAAAAACAAAAAGAAAAGAAAAATTAGATAATATAATATCAAGTTACGGTTCAAATTTAATAAAAAAAGGAAAAGGTGTTGATCCAGTATTGCAAGAAAATAAAGCAGTAAATATAAGATTAGCATCAAGCAAAATAAATGAAATAATAATTCAACCAGGAGAAGTATTTTCATTCTGGAGAACTATAGGAAAAGTAAATAAAAGAACAGGATATAAAGAAGGAAGAGTTATAAAAGACAATAAATTAATTCCAGGAACAGGAGGAGGCTTATGCAATCTTGCAAACACAATAAATAATTTAATATTAAATAGCCCATTAGAAATAGTCGAATTTCACAAACATTCTGATGCTTTGGCCCCAGACAATGGAAAAAGAATACCATTAGCAAATGGTACATCTGTAAGCTATAATTATATAGACTATAGATTTAAAAATAATACAAGCCAAAATGTACAATTATTATTGTGGTGTGATGACGAAAAATTATATGGTGAATTAAGAAGTGAAAATGAAATTCCATGGAAATATGAAATAATTGAAGAAAACCATCATTTTGAAAAAGAAGGAGATAAATATTACAGAATATCACAAATTTATAGAAACACAATCGAAAGAGAAACAGGAAACATCATAAAAAAAGAACTTATTTGGGATAACCACTCAATGGTAATGTTTGATTATGACTTAATTCCTAAAGAATTGATAAAAAATGATAGCAATAAAAAAGAGTTAGAAAAATTCTAATTTAAGAATTTTCTAACTTCTTTTTTATTGAGGATACTCAAATAACGTTACTCTTTTTATATTTCCATCATTTAAAGTCAAAACTAGATTAAACTTATAATTTGCAACTTCTATTTTAAAATCCTTAACAGTTAAATTTTTAGAATTTTCAAGTAAAGTAATATTACCAATAGAACTTTGATTTTGTGATAATGAAGAATAAAGATCAATAGTATATAACTTTCCATCTTCAGTAAGTAAAAGCAAATATGGAGAAGTACTAGTTCCATTGTTATAATATCTAATTTTTTTAATATTATTCAACTTTTCATATTTAGAAACTTTATCTTCAGGAGCATTGCCAAAAGACTGCATTTCTTGATCATTATAAATAACATAATAAAGCACACCATTATCAATATATCCATAAAAATGATTATTTTCTAAGCTACATAAAGCAACTTTATCATTAGTTGAAACATCACTTTTAACTTGTTTACTAGTATCAGTATTAGATATATCATTAGTAACAGTCGAATTTATTAATGCATTTGTATTAGTGGTATTTTCTTGTTTTTCAACTTTTTCATTTTCTATTAAAGCCAATCTAGCATCTAAATCCATATTTTTATTAGATAATTTTTGGTTTTCCTTAAAAACATAGATAATAAAACAATATATTTTGGATTAGGTGGACATCCAGCATTCA
>OLGH01003600.1_pt1 | contig 10454 bp, 11 predicted proteins | sample 1604851 | NCBI WGS metagenome assembly OLGH01 (sample SAMEA3888894, study PRJEB22519) | human gut metagenome | biome: human gut; feature: human-associated habitat; material: faeces | place: Denmark | collected 2010
ACGCGTCTTATATCCCCATAGCTGAAGCAAGGGGTTTTACGACGCATTGGATAATAATGAATTGATGCATGATTGTTCTTTAAATAGTGATTATCCTGATAATTATATAAAGTATGTTAAGGATTGTGATTTGGTTTATGATTATATTTTAATTAATTGCGAACCAGATTTAATTTCTTCTTTTTCAGATGTGCGTATTATTTATCCGGATGCTTCGTTAAAAGATGAATATATGCATAGATATGTTAATAGAGGTGATAATAATTCGTTTATTTCTTATATGGATGATAGTTTTGAAGAAATGGTTAGGTATTTTGATTTGTTACCTCATAAGTATAAAGTTAAGGTTACGAAAGAAAATAAATTTTTAAATGATATTTTAGGAGAGATGCGTATGGAATTTATGAGTAAAACTGCAATGATTGCAATTATAAGTGAAGCAGATAAATATGGTTTATTTAATATTCCAGATGGTTTATCAGTTGAAAAGACAGCTGATGAAATATTTGAAGGGCATATAGAAGTTGATTTTGACAATCTTAAGAATGAACTTGAGCTTGCATATAAAAATGAAGCTTTGGAAAAGAAGTTTCAAGAAAATAGGAATGGTTTATCTCATATTGAATTAACTAATTTAATTATGGATTCTATGGTAAGTGGTGCTGCTGATATTTATTATGGTGAAGTTGCTCCTTATAGTCATGGATATAGATATACATTTGATGGTAAAGATTATGAAATGTATAATTGTTCTGAATTTTTTGATTGCCCTGAAAAAGTTTGTACTGCAATTGAAAAGGGACAGTTTGTAATTGATATTGATAAGCTTGATTTATTAACCAGGTCTGCTTATAAAGCCGTTGAAAATTCTTCATATACCTATTCTGATACTTTAGACTGGAAGTTAGATGATCATTATTATCATCATATTCATAGTTTAAAGGATGTTCATGAACTTAAGGGACTTGATGCTATTGTTTCCGGTAAATGCAAGGGTACATATAGTAATTATATGGCTTGTAAGGAGAATACACTTATTCGTCAGATGGTTGCTTTTAAGGGGTATTGCCTTGATTATTTTATGAAAAATAGTAATAGTGATGATTTTAATGAAAGATTTCAATCAGCATTATCTGAATATCATAGCAGGCATGGACTTGATATTTCTGATATTGATAAATGGTGTAATGATAATTTTGAAAAAACATTTGAATCAGCTTCATTTAAAGCACCTGTAAAGAAACGTTAATATTATGTTATATGACTATATAGATATTGACAAGCAACAAAAAAGGTGTATAATAAAGAAAAATGTATTTGAAAGGGGCTATTAAGTATGCTAAAAATGAAGTTTGAGTTTGATGAAGAAAAAATGAAGATTAATAATCCTGATTTAGGTGTTGAGTTATTAACGGAGTTATTGGATGATATATGTACAAATACAAGATTTATTAAAACAGGAATTTGTGAATATGAACTTCCAGAAAATGAAAGTACAGTAGGTACACTTCTTATCTTATCTGCCAGATTTGATAAGCAATCATGGTTATATCCAAATTTAAAGGCTTGGAAAGTGTATGAGGATGGTGAAGAACAGGATGCATTAAGGATTATGATGGAGGAATAAATATATGGCATCATCAAAACGTGAAATATCGTTTGATTTAGATACAAAAGCTCTGAGTAAGTATTATGATAATATCTCAATGGCATATTCAGATTTACGTAATGAATTTGAAAGGGTTGGGTTTATTCATAGACAGGGTTCAGTTTATAACTCAAAAAAATGTTTAAGCGATATTGAGGTTACAAAGGCTTTGAAAGATGTATGTAATAAATTACCTTGGATATCTGAATGTGCAAAAAGTGTTGATTTAACTAATATAGGTAAACGACATAGTTTATTAGATGATATTAATGTTATGTGTAATAATGAAAAATATTTTGCAGATTCTATTGATAAGTATTTAAATTTTAAGGTAATGCGTAAAAGTCGATAATGATTTAATATAAATTATGTGTTAATGAAAAAGTTGACAAATAACAAAAATGTATTTATGATATAATCAAATTTTATTTAATCGGTTGATTTTGCTGCCGAATGGTGAGGGTATTGCCACTCACCAAAATCTATGTATTTGAGGTTTTAGTGCTATTAAATTTTGCATAGGTACAAAACTTATTTATAAGTTGTAATATTTCATAATAGTTTTAGTGCTATTAAATTTTGCATAGGTACAAAACTTTTCGATTTGATGGAAGCCATTTATCACGGTTTTAGTGCTATTAAATTTTGCATAGGTACAAAACTTAGACATATTATACTATATAACACGCTAAGTGTTTTAGTGCTATTAAATTTTGCATAGGTACAAAATTTATGTGATGGTTTTTTGGTATTTAGATATGTTTTAGTGCTATTAAATTTTGCATAGGTACAAAACAGTAGGCATGTTGAAAAGCAGTTGAAATCTGTTTTAGTGCCATTGAATTTTGCATAGGTACAAAACTTATACGGAACACAAAGTAAGAAAGAGTTTGTGTTTCAAAGTTGATTTTAATATATTTCATAATATGGATTTGAAAGTTTCGTGTCATTATGACACGAAACTTTTTTTGTTGAATATAAATAATAGAACATTTGCAATACTGCCAAAAACTAATAGAAATAATGTTATTACTGTAAAAGAATATTTATGTAAAAGTTATACAATTAGCATAAATAAGTTAATAAAGGAGCTGATTTATTTACATGGATGATGAAAAAATTGAGCTTATTGCTGCATATGAAATATCACATAATATTCCGGATGTTAACAGATATACAGAATATGTTGAAGAATATAACTGTAATATGAATAAGTTGGGAATTGCACCTGAATTTATTGATAGAAGATACAATGAAGCATTGAATGAGAAAAAAGCAAAAGAAGCGTTAGATCCTGCGTGTGTTTTAGTTCTTGAAGTAACTATGTCTCATAATTTAAAAGATGTTGCTAAATTCACATTAGATAATGTGAATAATATGTTAGATCAATTTTATAGCAGCAATTATAAAGAAAGAAAAATAGGGTACAAGGAGAAAGACAAAGATCCTGTTTATTTGCTTTCTTATAGAGAAAATTATGAATATCCAGAAATATTGTCTCCAAATGATATTGAGCATATTAATTTACGCCAGGAGTGGTTTATCAAAGTTATTGAGCTTAAAAATAAAAGACTTATAGAAGATACGAAAAATATAATTGCAAGAGCTGATTCTTCACTTTCAACTAAGCAAGATAAATTTAATTATGATAAAGAAATTAAGAAGAGAATGCAAATTAATAAAAAGGTCTTTATAAATGAAAGAATGGAAGGATATGATTTCAGAACTATTGACCTTGATGGTGCAATATTTATCAACTGTTTTCTAAAAAATTGTAATTTTGCACATGTTAATATGCAGAATGTATGTTTTATAAATTGTGATTTAGAAGGTTCAATATATCTGGGTGCAGTATTGAATAATGCATATTCAATCTCAGGAAATCCTGTGAAAATAATAGATACATTTAAAAAATATGGAGGAGAAAATTGAAAAATAAAGATATAAAAGTAAAATCTAAAAAAGTAAAAGTCCGTAAAAAAGATAAATTTAAAGCTATAAAAAAAGCTATTGTACCGGTATATATTGCCCCAGAATTTTTAGAAAAAAAATATAGTATTAAGCAGGTGTCTGAATCAGGAGTATTTGTATTAGAAAATCATTTATCTAATAAGTTATATACAGTTAATTGTCAAGATATGAAAGATAAACAGGCTGTATTTGACATTTTAAGAAGTTATGATTTTAAGTACAGATTTTATTATTATGAAACAGCGACACATCTTCTTATTCAGATTAATACTGACGGAAATCAGGATGCATTATTTGATTTTGATGCAATAGAGAAAGATATGTTTAAGAAATTAGCTGGGTTAGATATTGTTTTAACACCAGTTAATTTAGAGGATAGATTAAGACAGATTCATCAATTCATTATTAAGGACAAGCCGAATTCTAATAACAATATAATGGATTATGTACATAATGTGGCTGCCTGGAAGCCTGATTTTGAATTAGATGATTTTATTTTAAATCTTGATTCTTTAGAGGTTGCTGATAAAACATACCGGGCATTTTACTTCATTCGATTCGGTGATGATGTAACAGAAATGTTACAGGAATTACGTAAGATAGAAAATATTGAATGCATTATGATTGAACAAGATGGAATTAGTGATAATTATTTGTATGAATTTTTTAGCAATAATTATATGGGATGTAATAATGAATTAAGGAAATTGAAAAAGATGGACCCTGCGTTGTATGAAATATTAACAGATCCTGCAATGAGAGATACAAGGTCTTATTCTATGGTTGGAATTAATGTTTTATATTCTGTATCTGGTTCTGATGAAATAGATACAGTTAAAGAAAAAATAAGATTTATTATAGATAGATATGATGCTGCTGTGTATGACTATAGTGGAATGATGGCTGTTGGTTTTTTAGAATTTGCTCCGTTTGGTGTGTTGAATGTTTCAGAATCTAGAGTAGTTAAAAATGCGGAATCTTGCAAGTGTTTGTTATTTAATTGTTGTGATGTGTCGGAAGACAAGTCAGAGCTTAATAAATTTTTTATGTGATGTGAGGTGTTTAAGTTATGATTGATAATACAAAAAATGTAAAATTAGATCCGACAAAGATAGATTATGAAAAACGTTCACGAATGAAAAAAAATCAGAGAGATCGACAGAGAAGAATGTTTATGAAGCTTAAAAATCCTGAGGAGTTTAGAATTGATGATGCTAAATGTGTACAGGATACAATTGAGATAATGAAAATGTCTCCTGATGGGATTTTTCAAATTTTAGATAAATTATATAGTTTTACGTTTCTTCTTGGTGATATTAACTATGTGACTAAAACTTATGAAGAACAGGTGAGTTTTTTCGGCGAGTGGTGTCGTATACTTAATGCCTGGGATTTTCATAATGTTAAAATTACTATTTTCAACAAGAATAGAAATATTGTTGAATTTAAGGAAAACATCTTATATAAGCATAAAGATGACGTCTTTGATGATATAAGAGATTCCTACAATGATATTATAGAAAATAAGATAATGGTCGGTAAGAAAGGAATTGAACAGGTGAAATTCCTCACAATTACTGTTGAACGTAATACTTTTGAAGATGCAAAGTTAGCTTATAATAGTATATCTGCTAATCTTATTAAAGAATTTGCTGCACTTGGCTCAACATTAGTAAGTCTTGATGCAGAAGAAAGATTACGTATATTCCATGATTTTTATAAGATTGGAAGCGAATCAAAATTTGATTTTAATATGATGGATTGTATTGCTAATTGTAGAGATTATCGTAATGAAATCTCCTGTAACTTCATTGATTTTTCAGAAAGTCCAACTTATTTTAAGACTGAACGAAAGTATGGTAAGTGCTTAGCAATAGATCCTAATTCTTATCCTGATGATGATGTTAGTGATGAGTTTTTTGATTCAATTATTAATATTAATTGTCAGTCTGTAATTTCAATGGATATTGTTCCAATAGATAAATCGGCTGCTAAGAAGTTTTTAGAAGATAAGTATATGGCAGTTCAAAGTAAAATACAAAAGCAACAACAGAAGCGAAATAAAAATCGTGATTATACTCTTGATATTTCGTTTCCGGTTAAAAAGGAAAATGCGGATATACAGGAAATGTTAGCTGATATCGGTGAGAATGGTCAAGAAATGATGTGGGTAGGTATAAATGTTGCATTGTTAGCAGATAATCTTGATGAACTAGAAGCTGTATCTACTTCATTTGATATGGTTGTTGAAGGCAAGGGGTGTTATACTATGGAACTTCCATATAGACAGAGAGAAGCTTTATCAACAATACTTCCTTATGGTTGTAGGACTATAGATACTCTTAGGTCAATGTTTAGCAGGATGGCTGGCGTTATGATTCCTTTTAAAACACAAGAAATGCAGATGAATGTGAATCCATTTTACTATGGCGTTAATCGTGAGTCACAGAATGTAATTTTATGTAATAGAAAAAAATTAACTAATGGTAATGGTATGGTTTTTGGTGTTACCGGTGCCGGTAAATCAATGACCGGTTCTAAATTAGAGATTCTCTCAGTTATTCTTAATTCAGATGATGATGTAATTATTGTTGATCCTATGCATGAATATATAGATACTTGTAATGCGTTAGGAGGTCAATTTATTGAAATATCTGCTGAAGCTAATAATTATATCAATCCATTGGATTGCGATGTGAAAAATCTTGTAATTATAAATAAAGATAATGATTATGCTGCAATAGATGATGATATAGATGATTCTAATGAAATTAGAAAAGTTATTTCTTCAAAGACAAGAATTTTATGTGGTATATGTGAACATATTATGCAGAGTGAGTTCAGAGCAGCTCATAAGAGCATTATTGATAGATGTGTTAAAGCATTATTTTATAGAATTGTAGGTGTTCCTGTTGAGGAACGTACTGTTCCAGTATTAAGAGATTTCTACGATATTTTAAAAGCTCAACCTGAAGAAGCAGCTCAAGAGCTTGTTGTTCCTCTTGAAGCATATATAGATGGTTCGTTAAATGTATTTAATCATCAAACTACAATTGATGTAAATAATAGGCTTACTGCTTATGGGTTAAGGGATCTTGGTCCAGATCTTGAAAGCGTAGGTATGCTTGTTACATTAACTAATATTAGTCAAAGAATTTTACAAAATTCTCTTAAAGGAAAGGCTACCTGGCTTTATGTTGACGAATTCCATGTTTTATTAAATAAGACATACTCACGTCAATTTTTCATTGCTTTATGGAAGAAAGTCAGAAAACAAGGGGGAATATGTACAGGAATTACTCAGAATGTTACTGATGTTATTAAAGATAAAAATAAAGATAAAGAAACAAAAATGCTTGTATCAAATTCTGAATATACACTTTTTCTTAAAATGGGTCCAGGTGATGCTCAGACAATTATTGATACATTTGAGGGACGTATTTCACCTGCTCATCTTAAGTTTATCGAAAATCCGGAGCCTGGATGTGGTCTTATAAGATTTGGAAATGTAATTATTCCTATGGATTTTAGGATTGAGAAAACTAATCCTATTTACAATATATTCAATACCAACTTTTATGAGAGAACAGCATTGAGAAGAAAGTCGTTTAATGATGTAAGTTAAGGAGCTGTATATATGAAAAAAAATCAATTACTTAAAAGTGTTTCTAACGTAAATGATGCAGCTTCTCAGGTTGTATCTCCTACAAAAGGTATGGATGGCAAAATTAAAGATATTTCGGTTAAAAATGGTGCTAAAAATGTAGAATCCATTGCAGAAAAAGCCTTTAAGGATGCTATTACGAATAAAACAAATATTGATACAACTAATAATGGTCAGTTTCATACTGCTTTTAATGTGGTTGATTCTGCACTTACTTCATCGGTTAAAGCTGGTGCTACTCTTAATTGTACAACTAAAAAGATAGCAATTACTTTAGCAATATCGCTTATAAACAAGTATCAAATAGGTGAAAAACGTGAAGCATTCAGTACTGGAGATGATCATGTAAGTGCTTCGACTGAATTACAAACGTTATATGCTCAAGAAAAGAATGGTGATTTTGACAGAGGAAGTAATTCGTCAGTTGTAAGATTATTAGATGAGAATAATCTTGATGTGTTGTATAAAAAAATTGGCAATGCTTCAGCTTCTGTTGATGGTGAATTTATTAATTGTGATGTGTTAGATAGCAATATATTAGTTGTTAATTATAATGGCAAAATGATTGAGTGTCAGCTTAATCATAGTGTTAATTCAGATATTATAAATGAATCTGATATTAATATGTCAACTGTTGTTGTTTCTAATCATAGTTATAATATGTCAGCAACTATTACAACTGTTGATGATAACAGCGTGTTACCTATAGCTTCTACTATTAATGTTAATCAAAAGAATGTTAATAATCTTGTAGAAAAAAATAAGATTAGAAGAACTAACGCATCTAATAATGTAATGAATACTAATATGAAATTATTAGCGTCTAGTGATGTGGTGAAAGACATAAAAAATAAGGGTACTGGTTTATCAGATGATAAGCTTCAGACTCTTAAATACAAATTATATAACAAACGAAATAAGTTAGATAACAAACACAAAAGTTCTAAAGCTGCTACTGATTTTAATAGAAGAGTAAGAAAATCAATTGTTAATAATGCAATTAATTCTTCTCAAACAGAAAATAATATGAGTACTGGAATGTCTGCTTTTGCTGCTGATTTTGTCGCTTCACAGGCAAAGAGAAAGGCAAAAGAGCTTACAGTAGATAAGTTGTATAAAGCAACTATTGGCAAAGTATTAGATAAAGTTAAAAGTGGTATAAAAAAGGCATTTGCAGGAATGGCAAAATCAATTATACATTTTGCCTTTATGCTTTTCCAGTTGATTGTATCCGTTATTGCATCGTTAGCTGTTTTAATAGGTCCTATGATATTGCTACCTGTAATTCTTGGTGCTGTATTAGTAGGGGGAGTTTTTGGTGGAATTTTTCATATGAAAGTAAATGATGAACAGGCAGCAAAGAATGATAGCGATATTAGACAGGTGATTGAAGAGAATGAAGATATTTTTGGTAAATTTTCATTTGATAAAAGCATTGCAAGTCTTGGTACTTATCAAAAATCTTATGATGAACTAAAAAGTGTGTTTACATGGATGAATAATGATAATACATATCCGGTAAAAGATCAGGAAAGAATAATTAATTCACAATATACGTTGCATCGTACTGATGTAGAAGGTCATGCGGTGCATTATGGAGTTGATTTTAATGCTCCTATGAATAGTGTTTTAGTTGCAATAGCAGATGCTACAGTTGAAGCTACTAATACTGATTCAAGTTATGGTAATCATGTTATTCTTAATTTTGGAGATGGAACATATGCGTTGTATGCACATATGACAGATTTTATTATTGATGATTCTGATAATCCTGCCGGTTGGAGATATTTGAATCCTGGAGATACTGTTAAAGCTGGTGAACCTATAGGACATTCTGGTTCAACAGGAGATTCAACTGGTCCGCATCTTCATTTGGTATTATCTACATCTCCATATGGAAGCGAAACAGATTCACGATATGACTTTAATGAATATGTCAGGGCTGTTTGGTGTCCTAATTTTGAATTTTCATATGACTATGATCAGACATATGGAATATTTGAAGATACTATAGATTATTTTAAAGATGATTAAAGTCAGATTATTGATAAGAATTTATTAAATTAAAAGTAAGGAGAAAGAAAAAATGTTAAGTTATGTAGAATTCAAGGCAAAAATTAAAGAAGAATTGTTAAATTATATGTCTCCAGCACTTAGAAATTTCAATGTTATATTAGATTCTAAGTTGGTAGATGGTGAACAGGCTGATTTTTTCTATATAAAGGATTCAAGTCAAATAGATAAAAGAGATATGTTACCAATGGCTATTAATCCACTTTATGAACAACTTTATATGAAAGAATATATGGAGGATTTTGATAAAACAATAAAGTGTATAGCCAGAGAATATGAAAAAAAATATAGAAGTATGTCATGTTTACAAAATAATGTTGAATCGAGTGAAGATGAGGATGCTTTTGAATTTGATATGGAGAAAGTGTTTTACTGCGTAATTAATGATGATAGTAACAAAGAATTATTAAATGATATTCCTCATGTTAATAAGGATAAGTTGGCTATTTATTTTAGACTTCTTATTTCAGCTGATGATAACTCATTAAAAAGTATGATTATTGATAAGAAGTTAATGGAACAGTTAAAGGAAAATAATATTAGTCTTGAGGATTTGTTATCGGTTGCAATTAATAATACACCTAAATTATTTCCTGTTAAAGTTAATGATCTTGGAAATGGAATATATTTAGTTTCTAATAATTATATGAAATATGGAGCTTCTACACTATTTTATCCAGAAAGCCCTGTTAAGGGACTTTCTGAAATTACTAAGAAAAATATGATTATACTTCCTATACAGACAGATTATTTTATTTGTATTGAAAATGATGAATCTGTACTTGATGAAGATATGTATAAGCAGACAAGCTTATGTGTTAAACAGTATGTAACGGAGTTTGGTGGATGTGCTTTATCAGCATCACCTTATATGTTAGATGCTAATAATCTTTCTCTGAGAATGGAAAAAGATGCTGTAATTTGTGGTGAAGTTGCTCAATCTCAAAATAGGAGCATTTAATATGGATAAAAATGTAGCAAAAATGTTGGGGTTTATTAAAGAATATGATACACAACTATATGAGCATTGTGTAAGAACTGCATTGACTCATATATTATGTTGAGTTAATTAACTCATTCCTTTCTTTAACTGTGTTT
>OLGH01003602.1_pt1 | contig 10439 bp, 7 predicted proteins | sample 1604851 | NCBI WGS metagenome assembly OLGH01 (sample SAMEA3888894, study PRJEB22519) | human gut metagenome | biome: human gut; feature: human-associated habitat; material: faeces | place: Denmark | collected 2010
ATTCAGTTGTGGTGAGAGGAAGTATATCTCCTCTCAATTACAATGGATAGCGTCGAAGAGTGGGAATGGGACGAGGAAAATAAAAAAATATTTTTGTAGTGAGCAAATGGTGCAGTAGCTCCAGGAAATGTTTGTTATTAAACAGATTGAATGATTTTATTTTAAATGAAATATGTGGTTGATTTGCTTCGCTAACAATTGCTTGACATTTTCTACGGTCATACATTTCACTCCTTGCAGTTAGGTGTCACAGTGGACACTTTCTAACTACAAGGGCCTCTTTGCTTACCGAAGTAAGCAAAGAGGCCGCACATTCTGAGTTTATTGTCAAGTATTTAGAAGAAAAAAATCCCTCTATACCAATTTCTGTGTTGGTGTAGAGGGATTGCCTATTTAACTAAGTGACATTGTCGACAGTCAGGGCTCTTTTTGTTTGAAAGATGTGTCTGGCGTTGCGGTAACTATGCACTCAATGGATAAGAACAAAAGAGCAAATGGCATTCACATGGCACGGATAAAGTTCAAATCCCGCTGTGCGGCGGAGAGGATCACCTCGTCCCGTAGCAGGGCAGCATCAGGGTGCTCTCGATGCAGCCAGTCTCGCAAAATGGTATAGTCCATCTGCCCCTCACCAAGCGGGGTGGGGATACGCGGGGCGTTGGGAACAAATAGGGCATCTTTCATGTGGATGCAGGCCAAATCTTTGCCTATGACCTCGCACCAGCCGGGCCAAAATTCGGCCTGATGCGCGGCAGTATCAGCCGTCAGTACATTGACTGGATCAAAAATGATATGGAAATGCTGGGGATCTGCCACAGTTTCCTTCAGCTTTTGCAACGCTTCTAGCGTGCCCAGCGTGTGGGTATAGACAGGCTCCAGTGCAAAGCAACCACCGATTTGTGCAGCCTGCTCAACAATACGCAGGATGCTGTCGGTCAGCAGCGGTAGGGTAGCCGCCTTTTCCTCAGGGGAAAGATCACGGCAGGCACTCTCACTGCCAACCTGCCCAGCGCCGAGTGTGACTTGGCATTTCAGAGCTGAAAATACACTGGATACAGCGCTTCTGCGCACCTCTGCATTGGGGTTGCTGAGATCCTGATAGCAGCTCAGCACTGTGATTTCAATGTTGGCGGCAGCAAATGCGCTGCGGACATCTTCAAGTTGCTCCGGGGTGACATCAACAAGACTCTTAATGCCCTGTATAGCCTTGGGCATGGCCAACTGCGCTGCGTTGTAACCGTTGTTAGCTAAAACTTTGGCGAGTTCCTGTGCAGTAAAGCAGCCGTAATCGTGGGCGCGGCAACCGTATTTCATAGAAAGACCTCCTTGAAAAAATGCCCTCCGGGTAGCCGGAGGGCATCTGTTGACAAGCAGCTTGAAGATTAGCCCTTGACGCCGCCGGCGGAGACACCGCCGACAATGTATTTCTGCAGGATAACGAAGAGGATGACGATGGGCAGGATGGACAGAACCGATGCCGCCAGGATCGAGCTCCAGTCCACGCCAGTGTTGCCGATGAAGTTCTTGATGGCAATCTGGATCGTGTACTTCTTCTGGTCAGACAAAACCAGCAGCGGCAGGATGTAGTCGTTCCAGCGCCACATGAAGCTGAAGATCGTCAGCGTGATGGTGACATTGGAGCCCAGGGGCAGCATGATGTTGGAGAAGATCTTCCACTCGCTGGCACCGTCGATACGCGCGGCCTCGACCAGAGACAGCGGCAGCGACATATAGTGCTGGCGGTACATGAAGATACCGGTCGTAGTGGTGACAACAGGCAGGATGACGCCCCAGATGTTGTTGTACAGGCCCATGGCGCTGATTACGCTGAACTGGGGGACGGTCAGCGTCTCGCCGGGAATCAGGGTGCCCAGCAGGAACACGCCGAACACGAGGTTGACGTACTTGATCTCAAAGCGGTAGATAGCCAGCGCATAGCCGCACATGGCACTGATGAGCAGTGTGATGAGGGTGCCGACCACAGCCAGAAACAGGCTGTTCTTCACATAGCCCATGAAGCCGCCGTCCAGAACGGACTTATAATGCTCCGTCGTCGGGGTGGAGGGGAACATATGCAGCGGGTAGGTGAACAGCTCGCCGGACGGCTTAAAGGAGCTGAGCACCAGCCAGATAATGGGGAAAATCACGATGATGCCGATTGCCAGAGAAAGGATCGTCATTGGAATGCTGACGTGCTTGTCTTTCATCAGGTTTCACCTCCGTTATTGACCTTGAACTGGGCAAAGGCAATCAGGGTAAAGATGATCATGACAACGGTAGAAATGGCCGAAGCATAACCGTACTGCATCTGGTTGAAGCCCTTGTCGAAGATGTACTGGATAATAAAGGTAGTGCTCAGGCCGGGGCCGCCCTGCGTGATACCTTGGACCAGGGCGTACTCTTTGAGCAGGTTGACAGTGGACAGCAGAACGACCATGAATGTCGTGGGGGCCAGCATCGGAACAGTGATGCGGAAGAAGGCCTGCACACCGCTGGCACCGTCGATGGTAGCAGCCTCATACAGATCATTGGAAATGCTGTTGATACCGCCGATGTAGAGGATCATGTTGAAGCCGATGGACGCCCAAACCGATGCGAACGCGATGACAAAGGTGGCAAGACGCGGGTTCAGCGACCATTCCAGCGCGGTGCCGCCCAGCGAACGGATGATAAAGTTTACAAGGCCGTACTCTTGGCTGAACATCCAGTTGATGGTGATACCAACGACCAGCGCACTCATCAGAACGGGGATATAGACCATCGTGCGGGTCAGGCTCTTGGCAGCAACGCGATTGGAGCATAGCAGCACTGCCACCAGTAGCGGGATGATGACGCGGAACGGCAGCGTGCAGACCGTGTACAGCAGCGTCCGACCCAGGGACAGATAGAACTTGGAGTCTTTAAACAATGTAATGTAGTTTGTCAGACCCACAAAGTCAATGGTTTTCCAACCGTCATAGTTGGTGAAGGAAAAAGCGATGCTGAGCACAAGCGGCACAAGGAAAAAGACACCGAACAAAATGCAGCAGGGCGCACAGAACGCCCAGAATGCGCCGGTGTGCTTCAGCGACGATTTCTTCTTCATATTCATTCCTCCTTTATTCTCTTTGGCCGGGATTCTACCGCCCGGTCTCTTTGATGTGCTTAGTATAGCATTGCAAAAGACGCAAATACCACCGTTTTTTTGCTTGCTTACCCCAAAATGCATTGCATTTTTTGCGCGATTTTGACGGGCGGCGCAAAATCTGACCGTCGTCTTGGCGAAAACGTACAAATGCAATGCGGCGAAATTGTGCAAACCGTAAAATCGTGCATCCACAGTGAATGTCACTGCGCAAATTGTACATGGATTGTGCAAATTTCAAAGGGATGCAGCGTCAGCGGCAGGCTATGCTGCACGGCTTCTTCTCCGGGCAAGGGCTGTTCCATCGGCGTGCAGCGCACGGCAGCGGCATCATCCGGCAGGGCCAGCGCCGCGCGGGTGCGGGTGCCCCAGCTCTCATACAGGCGCAAAATCAGGCCGGAGCCATCCTCGGCTTTCTTCACGGTCTCCAACACGACATTGGGGGCATCTACGCGGAATTGGCTGTACGCGGCGGGCAGTGTGCCCGCGGGCTGGGCAGCCACGGCCAGGGGCAGCGCCGGGGCGTTCAGGTCGTACCCGGTGGGGATGACCCCGCCCTGCCGCCAGTCGCCCAGGTGGGGTAGCAGCGCATAGGTAAAGTCGTGGGCTCCTTGGTCGGCGTGGGGGTCCGGGTAGGTGGCGGCCCGCAGCAGCGAGAGCCGCAGCACGCCGTCGTGGATGTCATAGCCGTAGCGGCCGTCATTCAGCAGCGCCGCGCCGTAGCCCGGCTCGGACAGGTCAGCCCACTTGTGGGCGCAGACCTCGAAGCGGGCCTCGTCCCAGCTGGTGTTGGTGTGAGTGTCCCGGGCAATGCTGCCGAACTGGATGTCATACTGGGCGCGGTCAGCGCAGATATCCACCGGGAACGCGGCTTTCAGCAGCACATGCTGCTCGTGCCAGTCGATGTGGGTGGCAAAGTCGATGCGGCGGTTGTGGGGGTATAGGGTGATATCCTGCACGAACTGCGACTGGGAAATGGCGCGTTCCAGATGCAGGCGGCAGCAGACCGGGCTGTTCTCGGCCACGGTCAGGCGGGCCGCGCCGTCCAGCGCAAAGCGGTGGCGGCGATAGTATTTTTCCAGGTTCCAGGCGTCGTACTCATCGGGGCGGTCCTCAAACAGCTGCAGCTCGTTGGCACACTGCCCGGCGGGGATCAACTCGCGGTCAGCCTCCTTGTCCAGCAGGGAGGTGATCTCGCCGCAGCCGTTGAATACGATGTGATAGAGCGGCGTGTCAATGATATAGCCGCCGTCGTTTTCGGTGACTTCGGCGCAGGGGGTCTCGGGTTCCGCGTCGGCAAAGGGGTAGAACCGCCAGCCCTTGGCGGGCAGGTCCTTGGCAACAAAGGTCAGCACGCCGTTTTCGGTATGGCAGGGCAGCGGGTGTCCGCCGTCGGTGATGCCGCTTGCCCCGCAGGCGACGCGGACGACGGTGTCCCGGGCAAAGCCCAGCTGGTTGAACACGACCACGCCGGGGCGGTCGGTCTTGATGAGGGCCGCGACGGTGTGCAGCGCGTCATCGGTAATTCTGGCATCGGACGCGAGGATCTCGCCGTATTGCTGCTGCGAGACTTCGTATACCTCGCCCAGGGCCGAACCGGGTAAAATATCGTGGAACTGGTTCAGCAGGGTCAGCTCCCAGTTGCGGTGCAGCGCGGCGGCGGGGTAGGCATAGCCGGTGCGCAGGCTTTCGGCCAGGGCGGCGGCGGTCTCGGCGGTCAGGTTGGCAAACTCGGCGGCGCGGTTGGCCCGCTTGTTGCGGCCCTGGCTGGTGAACACGCCGCGGTGGTACTCAAAGTACATCTCGCCGTGCCAGCAGGGCAGGTCGGCCTGCGTCTCGTCAAGGTGCTGCTTCAATTTGTCAAAGTAGGGGGCCGCATGGGTCAGGCGGGTCTGGGGCGCACCGGGGATGCCCTTCTCCATGCGGCGGTTGATCTCCAGCATTTCAGCGGTCACACCGCCGCCGCCGTCGCCGTAGCCATAGCATTGCAACACATTCTGGGTCAGCTCCTTGTCCTGAAAGCGCTGCCAGCAGCCCATGACCTGCCTGGGGTTCAGCAGGCCGTTGTAGGTCGTGTTGAAGCTCGGTTTCGGGTTGCGGTCAGGGCGCTTGTCGTAGTCCTTGGTGGAGATAAAGTAGGCCAGTACCTCGGTGCCGTCGATGCCGCGCCAGCGGGTCAGATCGTGGGGCATACAGTTGGTATCGTTCCAGGCCATCTTGGTGGTCATGAACCAGTCCATGCCGCACTGGGCCATAATTTGGGGCAGCGCGCCGCTGAAACCGAAGGCATCCGGCAGCCACAGGATGTGCCCCTGTTTGCCGAATTCCCGGCCGAAAAATTCCTGCCCGTGCAGGAATTGGCGGATCAGGCTCTCGCCGCTGGCCATGTTGCAGTCGGATTCCAGCCACATACCGCCCTCCGGTTCCCAGTGGCCGTCGGCAACGCGGGCGCGGATCTTCTCAAACAGCGCGGGGCAGTCTTTGCGCACAAAATCGTAGAGCTGCGGCTGGCTGGACAGGAACTTGTACTCGGGGTAGCGGTCCATCAGATAGTTGACGGTGGCAAAGCTGCGAATGGCCTTTTCCCGCGTCTGGGCCAGCGTCCAGAGCCAGGCTACGTCGATGTGGGTGTGGCCGACACAGTCCACCGTGACCGGCTGCCGCTGGCAGAAGCTCTCGTAAAATTCCTCTTTCATATAGCGGCGGGCGGCGGCGACGCTGGCGTAGAACGCAGCGCTGTACGGGTCGCGCAGGTCGAGCATATCCAGCGCTTTTTCCAGATACCGCCCGATGCCAATGGCGTTGGTGTCGCCCTCGTCCAGCTGGACAAGCACCTCGTAAGGGGCTTTCAGGTCGTAGTACAGGCCGGTGATCTCATCGTCCCGCACGGCAGTCTCGACTTTTAAAAAGACGTCCTGAGCCGGGGTGTTGCAGTAGGTGTACAGTCCCAGCTGCCAGGTCTGGCCCTCGGCAGCGGCGGGGGACAGGTCAAACTCGGTGTGGTTGACATCTAGCCCGCAGACCAGCGCCCCATTTAAGTAGGCGAGGAACTGGGGGTTGTTGTTGTTCCAGATATCGGTTGCGCCGGTGGAGACCAGGCAGACAAGGTGACGCCCGGCGCTGCCCGCCGGTGCGGTGATGCCGCCCCGGAAGCAGTAGTGGGCCTCCACGCCGCCGATAGCATCACCGGGGGCAAAGGGTGTCCAGCCGGGGGCTGTGGCCGGGTCCTCCTGCACGGTGTCCCAGCTATGGTAGAGGCAGGATTTTTTGCGCAGCCCCAGAACCGGGGTGCGCCCCTGCAGCGCCAAAGTGCGCAGGGCGTCAAGCACCGGGCGCGCCCGGCGGCGGAGTTCAGTGTTTTGCATGGCGGCTCCTTCCTTTTTTATAAGGTTGAGTGTGTGGTAAGGGAAGCGGCGTTCAGGGGACTGGCCGCCCTACGAGGCAGCAAGGCGGGTAACGGTATTGTAGGGGCGAACATTGTTCACCCGCACCCAGGCAACCCCTGTTCAGGCACAGTATAACATCTCAAAACTGTGCAGACAATGCAGTTTTTGCGCGGTAGGGGGCGAATGGTGCGCATTTATTGTTTACGGGGGAAAGCGACTGCTTTTTATTAAAATTTGGTTACAGAAACATTGCATTTTTTTCACTGAAAAAATAAGCGCTGGCGCAAAATAAGCGCAACTTGTCATCATTAGAACAAACGATGTGTGAAAAGTGCACAATTTCAGCCGTTTTTCTTGATGCAATTTGCCGGATTGAAGAATCAAGGCGCAAAAAATGCAATATGCCACAATGCAAATCAGCAAGATAGGCGTAGAGAATCCACCCGCCGCAATGGTACACTATGGATACACCAAGGGAACTGAAAGCCCAGTTCCCAAGCCCCGGAACGGAGCAAACCGGATGAGGGTCCGGTTAATATACCCTATTTTTATTTCTACTTTACAGGAGGTAAAACCAACATGAAAAAAGCACTTTCTCTGGCTCTGGCAGCCGCGATGGCGGCTTCTCTGGCAGCCTGCGGCGGTTCTCCCGCTGCATCTACGGCCAGCTCCGCTGCAACAACGGACACCGCAGCTTCCGGCGCCGCTTCTGCCGGCGGCCAGACCCTGAAGGTCATGCTGTCTGAGGAGCCCGGCGAGGGCGATGCATTCGCTACCACCCTGAACAAGTGGGCCGACGAGACCGGCAACACCGTTGACATCATGGTCATCCCCTACGATGACCAGCTGACCAAGTTCCCCCTGATGGCCAAGAACAACGACCTGCCGGATCTGCTGTCCACCACCCGTCTGGCCCGTCTGTATCCCGATGAGTTCGAGGATCTGGGCAAGTGCATTGACACCTCCATCTTTGAGCCGCAGGCCCTGCAGATCATCAGCCAGAACTACCTGACGGATAAGCTGTCTGTTCTGCCCCAGCAGTTCACCATCACCAACGTGTTCTACAACAAGGACGCTTTCGATGCCTGTGGCATTACCGACACCCCCAAGACTTGGGATGAGTTCCTGACTGTCTGCCAGACCCTGAAAGACAACGGCTATGAGCCGCTGGCGCTGGACGGTGCTTACGCAAACTTCAACTTCTACAATCATCTGGTTCGTCATCTGGGCGAGGACGCTATTGCCGAGCTGGGCAAGAACGGCGGCTGGGCTGACAACGAGGCTGCTGTGACGGCTGCACAGGAAATCATTGATTTCGTGAATGCCGGTTATCTGGCCGAGGGCGCACCCGATGCCTACCCCGCCAGCCAGACCAAGGTTGGCCTTGGCACTGCTGCTATGATCGTCTGCGCCAACTACGTTACCTCCGAGGTTGACGCTGCTGTTGGCGAGCCTGTGAACTGGGGCTTCTTCAACTACCCCGAAGTCGAGGGCAATGTGGATGCTTCTGCTTATGCCGGTGCTAACTCTCTGGCTATCTCCTCTAACTGCGAGAACCCGCAGGCCGCATTTGACTTCATTATGACCATCGTTACCGGCACCTGCGGTCAGGAGCTGGTTGACAACGGCGGTCAGATCCCCGCTGACACCCGCCTGAAAGAGTCTGTCCTGGCAGGCTCTGTTGAGACGCTGAAGAACACCACCACTCCGATGAGCTGGTGTGGCTCTCTGAACACGCTGGACGGCTGGTCCTCCATCAAGAGCTCCATGATCGAGCTGTTCGAAGGCAAGTACGCAACCGGCGCTGACTACTGCGCTTACTTGGATACCCTGTGCGGCTAATCCTATAATAAATCACGGTACGCCGTCAAGCGGTGCGGCTGTAATGGATTTATTCAGGATTCCCTCAATCTGAACGGAGGCGGCACCTGAATGGGTGCCGCCTTTGCTTATGACATTTCATTTTTGAGGTATTACCAGTATGAAAAAGAACAAGACAATGATTTTCCTATTCATTCTGCCCACCGTTCTTTGCCTGTTGTTCATGTATGTCTATCCGGTCGTTCGGACAGTTATCATGAGTTTCTTTAAGGTAGAGAGCCTTACGGCATCTACAAGCACATGGAGCTTCTATGGGCTGCAAAACTATTTCAAAATCCTGCGCAATGCCGGTTTTATCAGTTCCATGAAAAACATGGTGATGATTTGGCTGGTAGGCGGCATCATTACCATGTGCCTGTCCATGTTGATGGCCGTGATTTTGACCAGTGGCATCCGCGGCGCAAAATTCTTCAAGGCCGCCATTTATATGCCCAATATCATCAGCGCCGTAGCACTGGCCACCATGTGGATTCAGTATGTGTTCAACTATGATTATGGTCTGCTGAACCAGATTGTCAAAGCATTCGGCGGCGAGAATGTCCGCTGGCTGGGTACAGACCTGATTTTCTGGGCTATGATGATTGCTTTCATCTTTGGCAGCGTTGGTTACTATATGCTGATTTTCATCAGCGGCATCGAAGGTATCCCGCAGGACTTGTACGAAGCTGCCACCATCGACGGCGCGAATATCTTTGACCGCTTCTTCCAGATTACGCTGCCCCTGCTGAAAGGCGTCATCCGTACCTGCGTTACTTTCTGGAGCATCAATGCTACCACATTCTTCCTGTGGACGAAGATGTTCTCCCCCATCAACACGGAAACGGCCACCATTGTGCCCGTTGTGTACCTGTACGATACGGTGTTTGGAGGCAAGGGCGTTGTCGAGCGCGATGCTGGTGCAGGCGCAGCGGTTGGCGTTGTGCTGACTTTGATTATCATTGCTGTGTACGTTATCACCAACCTGATCTTGAAAGACTCGGATCTGGAGTATTAAGGTAGGAGAGCAGTTATGGGAAAATATCACGATAGAATCAACTGGAAGAAAGAGCTTCGGCTTCTGCCCGGTTATATCATTGTTTGCGCGTGGGTCGCGCTTACGGCTGCCATCCTGTTCTGGATCGTCTGCGCCAGCCTTTCCTCAACAAAGGAAATTCTGACGGGCCGTGTTATGGACTTTTCCAATGGTCTGAAGTGGGATAACTACGTCACAGCTTGGAACACCCAAAATGTATCGCTGTATTTCTTCAACAGCTTGGTTTATGCCATTGTTTCCTGTGTGGGCGTATTGCTTATTTCCGCGCCCGGTGCTTATGTGCTTTCTCGCTGGAAGTTTGTCGGCGGTAAGGCCATCCGTATCGGCTTGGTCATTGCCATGAGTGTTCCCACCATTATGATCATCATGCCGCTCTACTCTTTGGCTGTGCAGTGGGGCATCAAGGGGCGCGTGCTGTTGGTTGTGCTGTACATTATGCTGCGCGTACCGTATACCGCGATTTACCTACTGGATTTCTTCTCCTCACTGTCCCGGTCTTATGAGGAGGCGGCCTACATTGACGGATGCAGCCATTCTCGGACGTTCTGGCAGATTATGCTGCCGCTGGTTCAGCCCGCCATTATTACGGTTACGATTTTCAACTTCATGTCTGTGTGGAACGAGTTCTTCATGGCGTTGATTTTCACTACCAGCGATTCTATGACCCCTGTTGGTGTCGGTTTGTTGCAGATTGTCAACGCAATGAAATATTCCGGCCAGTACGGTGCTATGTTTGCCGCAGTTATCATTGTGTTCCTGCCTACTTTCCTGCTGTATCTTTTCCTGTCTGAAAAGATTATTGTCGGTGCTACCAGTGGCGGCGTTAAGGGCTGATTTGACTTTCCTCCATTCAAAATATTACGTTTCAAGGAGAATCCTTATATGAATGATGTAAGAAAAATGGGCCGCGTGACGATTCCCACTGATACGGACGCAGTGTCTGAAACCCTCGACCTGTTGAAGCGCTGGGGCGCGGATGCCATCCGCGACTGCGACGGCACCGAATTCCCGCAGG
>OLGH01003607.1_pt1 | contig 10427 bp, 8 predicted proteins | sample 1604851 | NCBI WGS metagenome assembly OLGH01 (sample SAMEA3888894, study PRJEB22519) | human gut metagenome | biome: human gut; feature: human-associated habitat; material: faeces | place: Denmark | collected 2010
GAAAAAGGAGATCAAAGACGTTCAATCTTTAAATCTCCTTTTCTTATGTAATTCAATTTTCTAAAAGCTTTGTAAAAACTAAATGTTAAAATTGCTGGAGCAATCACATCTATCAAAATAAGTGGTATCCAATACTGATTTCCCATTACTTGAATCGCATCCAATAAGCCTACAAGTCCTGCTGTTCCCATTCCTGAGCCAATTGCACTGCAACGAATATGAAGTAAGACCGTTGAAATAGGTGCTGTAATAATCGTTGTTAAAATTGTAGGTAACCAAATAACCGGTCTTCTAATAATATTTTTAAACTGTAACATACTTGTTCCAATAACATCACCAATATCATTGTCTTCAATAGACATCATCGCAAAACCAATCATTTGTGCGCAACCCCCTGCAAGTGCTGCCCCTGCCGCTAAACCATCAAGTCCTAACATAATACCAATAGCAGCTGAAGAAATCGGTGCCGTTAATGCCATTCCCATTAACACCCCTACAACAATTGACATAAATAAAGGTTGTAAAGAAACCCCATCATTAATAACACTTCCAATCCAAGTAATCATTTGTGTAAGATAAGGTCCTACAAATTGTGTTACCAAACCTGCTATACAGATAGAAACAAGTAAAATATCAATCGGTGTTTTCCCTTGAATAAGTCTTGTTACCTCAATAGCCGCTAAAACTGCTACATAAGCTGAAATTGGATTACCCGCTTGAACACCATTATTAAACGTTCCAGCTCCTATTGCTCCTGCAATAACCGCAGAAATCAAATTAAGTCCTTTTGCATCAATTGCATAGCCCATACCAACTCCAATGGCCGGTCCCATTAAATAACCTGCTACTGTCCCCCAGGTTACAAGTTGTTCAACATGAACTAATGTTCCTAATTGTTTTAATATTGTTCCAATAATCAAACTTGCAAAAAAGCCATAAGCCATTCCATTAAAAGTATTGATTACATAATTTCCTTTTCCTCTACTTTGTGCCATATTTTACCCCCTCAATTGGATTATAGAGTATATTTATTTTTTTACAACAAAAAAACTGCCGAAGCAGTTAGTTTATTTATTGGTGGAGCCAAGCGGGATCGAACCGCTGACCCCCTGCGTGCAAGGCAGGTGCTCTCCCAGCTGAGCTATGGCCCCAATTTAATATTTATTTTTTCCACCATTTCATTTGTTAAAATGGTGGGCCTGAATGGATTTGAACCATCGACCTCACCCTTATCAGGGGTGCGCTCTAACCAACTGAGCTACAGGCCCATCAATCAACTGCCCATATAATATACCATGCATATAAGAATACGTCAACAGTTTTTCGTGTATTTTTTTACATTTTTTTAAAAAAATAAAAATACATTGATAAAATCAACGCTTTTTTATTGTAAAATTTTTGCTGTTTTTTTCTTTTTTTGAGTCATTATTCTTAAATGATATTTAATGAGTCCTTCTTTCACCTTTTGACATAGTTTTTTTTGATAATTTTTGCTTCTTAGTTGCCCACATTCATTATAATTTGATAAAAAACCACACTCAATTAGAACTCCTAATGTCTTAGTAGCTCTTAAAACTCTAAAACCACATCCACTAATTGGTTTTCTGCTATTTGTTAACTGTTTTAAACTTTGATCAATATCAAAAGCTAATGCTTTTCCTTGTTTGCTTCTATAATAATAAAAAACTTGTGAACCCCATGCACTTCTATTACCAGAAGCATTTTGGTGAATACTTAATAAATAATCACATTTATAGCTATCTATCTTCTTGACTCTTAAATACATATCATCCTGTTTAGAATAATGATGATTTCTTTTCGTCATATCATAATCACCATCTCTTGTTAAATAGACTTTAGCTCCACTTTTTTCTAATTCATCTTTCATTTTCAAAGCAATTTCTAAATTAATATTATCTTCATAATAACCATATTCAATAGCTCCATTATCAAAACCACCATGTCCTGCATCAAGTACAACGATCTGTTTGTACATTGCCTTTGGTGAATCATAGCGAACCTTGATATAAGAATCTGTCTGTGTTACTTCGAATCCTTTGATCGTAGCTTTTCGAGGCTTGATATATATCTTTGTATAGCCATTGCTGTAAGCTACAGAATAAGAATAGAAGCTTGAATCACCAACAACACTGCGATGTGACGCATCGGAATAATAAGAAGAATAATTTCCTTTAATGTTTACGATCAGACGATAGTTATTGTAATCGTCAGTTGTTGAGATGTTGCTTTCGGATAAGCCCTCTGGTTTATCAAGTTGTACATAATGTTCTCCGTTTGTTGCTGGAAGTGTTGTAACGGAAGAAGATGCCTTATTACTGTTACTTGTTGAGAAAGTAGCAGCATAAGAACTACTGCTCCATGAATAAGAATATCCAAGATGTTTTGCACAGAATTCACCAGGAACATAGATGTAATTTTTTTTCTGTTTATAGGAATATACACGGCGTGCAGGTGTTGGAAGTTTCTTTTTCTTTCCATTGACATAAGCATATTTGCTGCCACGTTTCATGGTGATCGTCGTAGAACCTTTTTTTAAAGTGATCTTCCATGTTTTAGAAGAGTAAGAATAAGAAACGCCTAATCCTTTCTGGAATACATAGCTTGCGGAATACATGGTTGTATCACCACGTAAGAAGCCAGGTGCTTTTGTTTTGATCGTCTTACCATTATAGATTGCACCGCGAGCTTTCTTTTTCTGCTTTTTACCAGCAACTTTTAAAGTGTATGTGCGTTTTGTCGTTGCATAGGATGCGGCAGATACATTTGCAGGTATTGCCGTACCAATGACTGAAAATGATAATAGTGTTGTAATAAATAACTTTTGTAATCTCATTGTTTATCTCCCTTTCTCATAGATTAAATCGTAACATATTTGTAATATTAATGCAATAAAAAGACTGTATCTCTTTGGATTTCCTGAGATACAGTCTGATATTATTAAATAAAATTAATTAAAAGAATTACAGAGTGACTGGTAAAGAGCAGATCCGATCGCCTCAGATCTAGCGTCAATTCTTGCAGATTCCGTGCTGTTAGAGATGAATCCCATCTCGGCAAGGGCACTCATCATTTTTGTTCCTCGAAGTACTGCAAGTCCAGGACGGTATACAAGGCTTCGGTCATAAGAAGACCCTTTTGTATACCCCATTCCGCTTAGCGAAGAGGAATGAATGACACTGGCATATGTTTTGTAATCCTTATATAATGTTTCAGTTCCTTTTGCACTGGCAGAGTCTGCAGAATTGATATGTACACTTAAAAAACGGTCAGCATTGACGGTGTTAGCCAGATCATAACGTTCGGTAAGAGTAGGATACCAATCAGAGAGTCTGGTGTAATAAACCTTATACAGCGGATCAGAGTCAAAGTTTGTCTTGATATTCTGAACGATCTTTAAGGTCATGTTCTTTTCGATATAACCGTTTCCAGTTGCGCCGCTGTCTTTTCCACCATGTCCGGCATCAATAACAATGATTCTGTAGAACATATCCTTTGGTGCCGCATACTTGACATAGATATAAGAATCTGTCTGAGTAACAGAGAATCCTTTGATTGTAGATGTTATCAGATTGATATAAGTTTTTCCATTTAGATAAGAAACTTTATAAGTTAAAGAATCTTTGATCGTGCGGTTAGAAGCTGTGTTAAAAAAGTTGCGGTAATCTCCGTCAATGATGATCTGTAACTGCTTATTCCAGTAATCATCGTTGGAACTTATAGAAGACGATGAAAGACCATCAGGTTTTTTGATCCGGATAGAATAATCAGATTCAGATGCTGTGATTTTTGTTGTACTTCCAGAAGGATTGGAGGTCTGAGGCTTTGTATTTGATGGAGTGGAAGGAGCAGGTTTAGCAGTACTGCCCTTTGAGATCACTCCTGATAACAGACGATTGTTCCATGAATAATTTAAGCCTAGTTTTTTTGCAACGATATCTCCGGGAACCATGATATAATTTTTCTTTTTTGCGATATAACGGATTTTTCGAGGTGCAGATGGAAGGGTGAATTTCTTCCCGTTCAAGGTAGCTGTTCTGCTGTTTAAAGTCATCACAAGTTTCTGAGAATTTCGTTGTAATGTAACTCTTTTTTTGGAACTTGAATATGAATATTTTGTTCCAAGAGAAGAACAGTGACCGAAGATCCAGTATGCAGAATACATAGAAGTAGAACCTTCAATATATCCTGGAATTTTTGTACTTATAACCTTATTATTGTATCTGGCATTGATGGCTTTCTTTTTGACTTTTTTCTTAGAATGTATGTACTGAATCTTAAAATATTTCCCTGCAGCTATAGAAGCTGGTGTGGTTATTACACTTGATAGAAGAAGTGCAAGAGATAATCCAGTACATAAAATTTGTTTTTTGTTCATATATAATACCCCTCATATTCATTGTCGATTGTTAGTGCCATTATAATATGTTTTGTGTAGTTTTTCAACGAGAACATATTTTCTGTGAGATTAGGTTAGAATGTTGTGAAATTTCTGAAAAGTTGAAAAGAATTCTTTTATAAAATGAAAAATAGTTTCCAATCTGTCTAAGAATGTGGTATTCTAATATATAAGCTCGATTTTTGGGGGAAATTTTCTATATTTTTACAGGAATCGAATTATTTTGAACTATAGGAGCAGATAATGAAATCAGACAATGAATTTCGAAGAGGATTAATTGATGGAATTCCAATCGGACTAGCATATGTGGCTGTTTCGTTTGCATTTGGAATTTCAGGAGCGTCTAAGGGAATTCCTGTATGGGCACTTACTTTGATCTCAGCAACCTGTGTAACTTCTGCAGGACAGTTTGCAGCGGTCATAACAATGACGGCAGGAGGATCTTTGGTGGAATTAGTTTTATCACAGATCATTATTAATTTAAGATATTCGATCATGTCAATTGCGATCGGACAGAAATTAAGTGAGAAGTCGACATTGTGGAATCGGATCTCAATGGCATTTATGGTAACGGATGAGATTTTTGCAGTATCCTGTGCGGGGAGACATGAGATTACGCCTAGATATTTTTATGCTTTGATGTCAATTCCATGGATCAGCTGGACCATTGGAACTCTTTTAGGAGCGACGGCCAATACATTATTACCATTGATCTTAAGGAATGCACTTGGACTTGCAATTTATGGAATGTTGATCGGGATTATCATTCCACCAGCCAGACAAGATAAGCATATAACTATCGTGATCATTCTTTCCATGATCGTTAGTTTATTATTTAAATATATCAAAGCGTTATCTTTTATATCCAGTGGGTTCGTGATCATCATTTGTACCTTGATCGCAGCAACATTTGGAGCAATTTTATTCCCAGTAGAAGAGGAGGAGACTCATGAAGCTTAGCAGATTATTAGTTTATATTGCAGTCACAGCAGTTTCTACATATCTAATACGAGTCATCCCATTGGTTGCAATACAGAAGAAGATAGAGAATAGATTTTTTCGATCATTTTTATACTATGTTCCATATGCAGTACTGGCAGCAATGATCATGCCAGCAGTGTTTTATGCGACAGGAAATTTGATCGCATCGACAATTGGATTTGCAATTGCGATGATTTTTGCATATAATAAAAAAAATATTGTTACAGTTGCATGTGCAAGCTGTATCGGAGCATTTATTGCATTAGTAGTTTTAGGGTAAATTAATCTGCCAATTCATTGACAGACATAAGTAATATCAAGAAGAAATGAGGAAGAAGATATGAATTGTAATTTAGCAGTCATTAAAGGTGACGGGATCGGGCCAGAGATCGTCACAGAAGCAATGAGAGTTTTAGATGCTGTAGGAGAAAAGTATGGACATACATTTTCTTATACACAGATACTGATGGGTGGAGCATCCATTGATGTTCATGGAGAACCATTAACAGAGGAAGCTTTAGAGATTGCTAAGAAGAGTGATGCAGTATTAATGGGTTCGATCGGTGGAAATACAAGTACATCTCCATGGTATAAACTTCCAGCACAGTTAAGACCCGAGGCAGGCTTATTAAAACTTCGTAAATCCCTTGGATTATTTGCTAACATCAGACCAGCATACTTATATGATGAATTAAAGAAAGCATGCCCACTTCGTGATGAAGTGATCGGTGATGGATTTGATATGGTCATCATGAGAGAATTAACAGGTGGTCTTTACTTTGGAGAAAGACATACAGAAGAAATTGATGGTGTAAGAACAGCCGTTGATACATTATCTTACAATGAAAATGAAATCAGAAGAATTGCGATCAAAGCATTTGACATTGCAAGAAAACGTAAAAAACATGTGATCAGTGTTGATAAGGCAAATGTACTTGATTCTTCCAGATTATGGAGAGCAGTTGTAGAAGAAGTAGCCAAGGACTACGAAGATGTTACATATGAACATATGTTAGTTGATAACTGTGCAATGCAGTTAGTCAATAATCCACGTCAGTTTGATGTGATCTTAACAGAGAATATGTTTGGAGATATTTTATCAGATGAAGCAAGTATGATCACAGGTTCTATTGGAATGTTATCATCCGCAAGTCTTGCAGAAGGTAAGTTTGGATTATATGAACCAAGCCACGGATCAGCTCCAGATATCGCAGGACAGGATATTGCAAACCCAATCGCAACAATTCTTTCCGCAGCTATGATGCTTCGTTATTCATTTGATTTAGATAAAGAAGCAGATGAGATCGAAAAAGCAGTCAAAGCAGTTTTAGCAGATGGATACAGAACAGTTGACATTATGTCAGATGGAATGAAGAAAGTCGGATGTAAAGAAATGGGACAGCTGATCATTGATCAGATCAAATAAGAATTCGATGCTTACCATAGATAGAATGAGATATATTATACTAGGAGGTTAGTTTTATGAGTAATACATTTACAGAGGGAGAAGCATTTGCACCTCAAAGATCGTTATTTAACGCATTAGGTTTCACAAAAGAAGAGATGAGAAAGCCATTGGTCGGAATCGTAAGTTCGTATAATGAGATCGTGCCAGGGCATATGAATATTGACAAGATCGTAGATGCAGTAAAACTTGGAGTTGCTATGGCAGGTGGAACACCAGTTGTATTCCCAGCGATCGCAGTATGTGATGGAATTGCCATGGGACATGTTGGAATGAAATATTCACTGGTGACAAGAGATCTGATCGCTGATTCTACAGAATGTATGGCATTAGCACATCAGTTTGATGCTTTAGTTATGGTTCCAAACTGCGATAAGAATGTACCAGGACTATTAATGGCCGCTGCACGTGTTAATGTACCCACAGTGTTCGTCAGTGGCGGACCAATGCTTGCCGGACGTGTAAAAGGATGTAAAACAAGCTTATCAAGCATGTTTGAGGCTGTTGGATCTTATGCAGCAGGTAAGATCACAAAAGAAGAATTAGATGAATTTGAAAACAAAACATGTCCTACATGTGGATCATGTTCCGGTATGTACACAGCGAACTCTATGAACTGTTTAACAGAAGTTCTTGGTATGGGATTACAGGGAAATGGAACAATTCCGGCTGTATATTCAGAAAGAATCCGTCTTGCAAAACATGCAGGTATGAAGGTTATGGAATTATTAGAGAAGAATATCCGCCCAAGAGATATCTTAACAGAGAAAGCGTTTGAGAATGCCTTAACAGTTGATATGGCACTTGGATGCAGTACAAACAGTATGCTTCATTTACCAGCAATCGCACATGAAGCAGGTGTTGATCTGAATCTTGAGAAGGCAAATGAGATCAGTAAGAGAACTCCAAACTTATGTCATCTTGCACCAGCAGGACATACATATATTGAAGAGTTAAATGAAGCTGGTGGAGTTTATGCTGTTATGAATGAATTAAATAAGAAGAATCTTCTTCATACAGATCTTATCACTGCAACAGGTAAGACAGTAGCAGAGAACATTGAAGGATGCGTAAACAAGAATCCAGAAGTTATTCGTCCGATTGACGATCCATACAGCCAGACTGGTGGAATTGCTGTATTAAAAGGAAATTTAGCACCAGATTCAGGTGTTGTAAAACGTTCTGCAGTTGCTCCTGAGATGCTTAAGATGGAAGGACCAGCCAGAGTCTTTGATTGTGAAGAAGATGCGATCAAGGCGATCAAAGGTGGAGATATTAAACCAGGGGACGTCGTAGTGATCCGCTATGAAGGACCAAAAGGTGGACCAGGTATGAGAGAGATGTTAAATCCTACATCAGCGATCATGGGTATGGGACTTGGATCAAGCGTAGCCCTGATCACAGATGGAAGATTCTCCGGAGCTTCCAGAGGAGCTTGTATCGGACATGTTTCTCCAGAAGCAGCAGTTGGAGGACCGATTGCATTAGTAGAAGAAGGAGATATTATTGCAATTGATATCGATGCCAATACATTAAATGTAAAAGTTTCTGACGAAGAATTAGCAAAGAGAAAAGAAAACTGGAAACCTAGAACACCTAAGGTTACAACAGGTTATCTTGCAAGATATGCATCGTTAGTTACATCTGGAAACCGCGGAGCAGTTTTAGAAATCAAACAGTAATTAAGTAAGAAAAGAGGATCAAATGATGAAACAATTGACAGGTGCTCAGATTGTTTTAGAATGTTTGAAAGAGCAAGGCGTGGATACCGTTTTTGGGTATCCAGGCGGAGCGATCTTAAACATTTATGATGAATTATATAAACAGAAAAAGGATTTTACACATATCCTGACATCTCATGAGCAGGGAGCTTCTCATGCAGCAGATGGATATGCAAGATCTACAGGAAAAGTCGGAGTGTGCTTTGCAACCAGTGGACCGGGAGCGACAAATATCGTTACAGGACTTGCAACAGCGAATATGGATTCAGTGCCAGTTGTTGCGATCACATGTAACGTAGGAGTCAGCCTTCTTGGAAAGGACAGCTTCCAGGAAGTTGATATTTCCGGAGTCACAATTCCGATCACAAAGCATAACTTTATTGTAAAGAATATAGAAGAACTTGCAGACACGATCCGAAGAGCGTTTAGAATTGCAAAGACAGGAAGACCAGGGCCTGTTTTGATCGATATTCCAAAAGATGTGACAGCAGCAACGACCCTATATGAAAAATACAAACCAGCGAAGATCATACGTTCCAGTGAATATATCAAAGAAGTAGATATCCAGAATGCGATCAGCATGATCAGAGAAACAAAACGACCATATATCTTAGTTGGTGGTGGAGCTGTGATCTCTGATGCAGCAGATGAATTAAAAGAATTTGCAGAGAAAGTAGATGCACCAGTATGCGATACCCTCATGGGAAAAGGAGCATTTAATGGTACGGATGAACGCTATAGTGGAATGCTTGGAATGCACGGAACAAAAGCATCAAATCTTGGAGTATCTCACTGTGACCTTCTGATCGCAGTCGGAACAAGATTTAGTGACCGAGTTTTAGGAAATCCAAAAACATTTGCAAAAAATGCAAAGATTTTACAGATTGATGTTGACCCAGTCGAGATCAACAAGAATATTTGTGTATCAGCTTCTATCATCGGAGATGTAAAAGCAGTATTAACAGTGATCAATCGCCGTTTAGAAGCCCAGGAACACAAAGAGTGGCTTGATACGGTCAAAGAATATAAAGAAAAGTATCCATTAACTTATGATAAAGGACGATTAACATGTCCTGAGATCATGGAAGCGATTTATGATATTACAAAAGGTGAGGCAGTCATTACAACGGAAGTTGGACAGCATCAGATGTGGGCCGCTCAGTTTTATAAATATGATAAACCACGTAAATTCTTGACATCTGGTGGTCTTGGAACAATGGGATACGGCCTTGGAGCCAGCCTTGGAGCCAAAGTTGGTAATCCAGATAAGATCGTAGTAAACATTGCAGGAGATGGATGTTTCCGTATGAATTTAAATGAGCTTGCGACAGCCTCGCGATACAACATTCCAGTGATCGAAGTTATTATCAATAACAGCGTGTTAGGAATGGTAAGACAGTGGCAAGATCTGTTTTATGAAGAAAGATATTCGTATACAACACTTCAGGACAAAGTAGACTTTGTGAAAGTTGCAGAAGGACTTGGGGTGCAAGCTAAGAAGATCACGGATATCGAACAATTCAAAGATGCATTCAAAGAAGCTTTAAATGCAGGAGAACCAGTAGTTCTCGATTGTCATATTGACTTAGATGACAAAGTATGGCCGATGGTTAATCCAGGAGGTTCTATTGAAGATGCATTTGATAAATCGGATCTTGAGGCGCAGGCAAGGTAATTTTTAATTTATTTTCATATAAAGGAGAAAAAAGAAATGGCAAGAGTATACAACTTTTCAGCTGGACCGGCAGTACTTCCGGAAGAAGTGTTAAAAGAAGCAGCAGAGGAAATGCTTGATTACAGAGGATGTGGAATGTCCGTTATGGAAATGAGCCACAGATCTAAA
>OLGH01003622.1_pt1 | contig 10362 bp, 12 predicted proteins | sample 1604851 | NCBI WGS metagenome assembly OLGH01 (sample SAMEA3888894, study PRJEB22519) | human gut metagenome | biome: human gut; feature: human-associated habitat; material: faeces | place: Denmark | collected 2010
TTGAGCGGATCTGCGATGGGTTGGGCATTACCATGTCGGAGTTCTTTGCGAGGAAAGGTTAATAGAAAGGAAGGGTGCCGTAGTATTTAGATACCGTAGAATCATCTTCGACATACTTAGCGACATCTTTAGGACCATATCGCAGCAAAAAATAATCCAGATCATGTAGCTTTTTGTAGATGTCATTTACAATTTCCATCCTATGGGTTTCTTTTGCCTGTTCCGTCTGATCCATGAGATACTGAAGTTCGGATTTAAGATTTCCATTTTGAATGAATGAATTTATTTCTGACAACAGACCAATGAACCCATCTGCATCATAGAGATTCGTTGTAACAACGGGCGTTCCATACTTGGCATAAAATTCTTCTATGGAAAGCTTTTCTCGTTCACATACAGCATCCATATCGAGACCACCGTCAACTGCCCAGCCAATTTGAATCTCTCCGGTCTGATGGAAGTAATTCCAGTACAAATTATTGGGATCTGACAGTTGCTCAAAAAAATCTCCATTCATATATTTATGCTCCAACCACAAATTTGCAGTCTTAACCACCTCGGTCAGATTTTCTATTTGCTGTTGAGACATTCCTTCGGTTGCTTGTTGGCGTGCTGCAAGAACGTCCTCTTCCGTTGGCACATAATTTTTCGCATACTCTATATCTGAGCCTGATTTCTCTGAAACATTTTCATTCGAAACAATGGGCACTTCAGAATGATCAGAATCAGAACATATCGCATCTTCTTCACTGGTGACATGGATTGCTAAACCCACACAAACAGTCAAGAGAAAAATGAATATGCACACAGAGAGCCAGCTTTTAGAAATATGAGACGGAAACTGCATTTTGTGATTGGACATCTTTTTTCCTCCAAATAGTTGCGAATCTTTTTATGGATAATATTGCTTTCTCGTAATATAGAACAAATATTCAGGAAAAGTGTAACGTAATAAACATGCTGCACAAACATCGCTAACACGGATGACATTCAGGACCTGTTTAAGAAAAGTATTCAAAATTTATAAAAATGGTCTGGAGTCAAAACTGGATGACGAGCTCAGCCGAAATGAGTCTCAAATCGAGACCTATTTCGACAGTGTCTGTATTTCTAAGGGTTTCATGGTTCTCTATGCCATCGACCATTCCGTGCTACGCGTCCGCTATAAAAAGCAGGCTGGAGATAAACCTTCAGCCTGCTTTTTGTTCATAATTCTGCAAAGCGTTTATTGAAATCCGCATTTTTAATATGATATCGCCCCACTTTGTAATCACGGCTCTGTGACAAACGTCCGGTTCTTTCTGCTTTGGGAATGATCTGACATTCTATCTATTGCGGTTATTACTCTGTATCGGTTTTATTTTTACTTTATCCGTAACCATACGTTTTCACTTCCCACGTTCCGCCGTTGTCCCTCACCAAGATCCACTGAAAGTCATCATACGTTGTGTTTGGTTCTAATGAGCCATCACCACCCGATGTATCCGTGTCAAAAGACGAATACAGAACGATGGCCTCATCCGCTTCATATTCCTGCGCCCATTCGGTGAACAGGTCGGCTGACGCATCTCCGGGATAGCGGAGCTGTGTCAAGGTGCAGCCCTGAAACTCCGTTTCAAAATAGGTCATCACGGTATCCATGGCGGCTTGGATGTCGGCGTCCGTGTAGATGTCAGAATGTTCCCATTCAACGATGGAAACGTCACTATCCGTATCATCCGTGGCAGGCTTCGCCTGACAGCCCACCAGAAACAGCAGCGCCAACACAAGAAGGGATAATTTTTTCATGAACTTCATCAGGCATCTCCTTTTGAATCGTAGAGAGTATTTTGCAAATCACTCCGGCTTTGTAATTTTCTCAGTTTCCCGGTTCAATTACAAAATCGCCATCACCGAGGTCATACCGCGTACTTCCGTCCGGTAGAGTTTCGCCCTGCATATCCTCAAGATACACCTCTTTGGACTGCCCCTTGAAACCGACCATGCAAAATACCGCGATCATAACAGCCAACGCCATAACCAACATACCTGCAATCCTGCTTTTCATAAAGAAACCTCCTTCTCTTAGTCAGTGAAGTTATCTGCTGTATAGGCAGCATAGCTGTAACTATAATATAACTTGCCCATAGTTGATTTATCGGCTATATTCTCCATCGCTACTGAGTTTTATAATTTTCTTGACTATTAAGGGCGTGAAATGCGTTTGAATCTCACGAAACAAGACCAAAGCATAGTTGCTGCGTGATCGTTGAAACTCTCCGGTGCGTGTACGAAGAATATACAGCTATCTCGACTTCCGCAACACCCACATCAGATGTTGGATCATTCCTTTGCAAATCAAAAGACAGTTCACCTATATTCGTGATCTCACTGTTCTTGCGGTCCGGCACAAAATAATAAACTGTCCTTGCATTGTTTCTGTTCCCGCTTGAATAATTTTCTCCGTATGAAATTTCAGTATAAGATGTATCACATATCAACGAATTGGAATACCCAGTTAAGGTTACTTTGTACTCATATTGCACCTTGCTGCTATTAGACAGGTTCAAGGTCAATTTATATCGCCCTTCGGAAAAATTTGAGACTTGGATCGCTGCCGCAGCAACGTCAGATTTGATTTCCTGGACATAAAGCGAATCAGCGTCTGTAGGAACGACTACTGCATTATAGTAAGTTCCATCAGTTCTTGACTGTATTGTTAAAGTGCTAAATACGATACCAATTATCACAATTACGGTTATTATGATCCGGCAGTTCTTTCCTTTCATAATTCCACCATTATATATTTCTTTATTTTTCTGTTTTCACCAAGGAAACGCTCTCAGCTATGTGCAAAATATCAGTCTCATTGAGAGCCGCCATGAGCGTAAATTGAATGTTACTATCCACATCAATCCAAGTTAGGGTACTTCTTGTATTCTTCCAGTCCTTTGCTAAAAAAAGTTGTCCCTTCAAACCATTCACTGTCACCGAGATGGTTTCGCTGTCCTCTGTTACAAAATCAGCCACACCCCCTTGCGACATATAGGTATAATCAAAAATGATTCCCTGGTCATTTTCTTTGTCCGGATTGTAATAGGTGAATGAAATATAGTCCGGCCATTCTATTCGCTTGCTCTCAACCTCGGCATAGCCCTCCGGCAGATCGGTAATCTCATACTGTGGCATTTCGCCAGTGATTTGTTCTCCCGAATACCTGTAAACAATGTGTGTCTCATACCATTCCGTAACCCAGCGTACCACTGCGGCCCGCACCGTGGGGCTGACTGCCATCAGGCTCCCCAAACTCAGCGAAAACACCAGCAGGATCACAGCGGCCTTTTGCGCCACATTCTTCCACAGGGGCCGTGCCCGCCTGCGTTCCCATTTCAGCGGGTCCTTCAGCATCGCCGCCATTTGCTGCTGATACCGGGGCGTCGGTTCAAATGCCAGTTCGCCGCTGGCCGTGCTTTCCGCGTCAAGTTTCAAAGAATCCAACAGAACTCGCCGCATCAAGGTATCCAATTCCTGATCTGTCATGCGTAAAACGCCTCCTTTTCCGTGATTTCCCGAAGCAGCGCGCGTCCACGGAAGATCCGGGTGTTGACCGCCGACTCTGACAGCGCGAGGTGTCGGGCGATTTCTTTTCCGGTGTACCCCAGCAGCAGCCGCATTTCCAGCACCGCCCGGTAGGTCTCCGGCAGCCTGGAAAAGAGCTGCACCAGTTCCAGATAGTCCGTCACGCTTTCCGCGTCAGCCGCAAAGCTGTCCCAATTCTCCAACTGCACCGTCCGTTGATTTTTCCGCAGGATCGTGACTGCTTCGTTCTTCACAATACAGACGATCCAGAAGGGCAATTTCTCGCAGGGAATTTCATCAATTTTTTCAAAATGCCGGATGATTTGCATAAATGCGTTCTGCACGGCGTCCTCGGCGTCATGCTGGTTCTTCAAAATGCGGAGCGCCGTCTGCTCCATCTGCGGGTGATACTGCTCGTAAATGTCCGTGAATTTCTGCTTGTCTGCCTCGCTTTCCAATGCGGCTAAAAGGATCGCCAGCATCAGCTCCACCACCTTTTTTATGTAGCTTTTTGGGGTTTCTGCTATATAGACGCACGAGCCGCGCCATTTCTTACACAATTTTCAAAAAAATTAAAAAATTTTTGAGCGGCGTCCGGTGACCATCAGTATAGCATGAGACCTCCAGAATCGCCACATCAAGGGCACACACGTTTCGGCGTGTGAGCCGCTGCGTGCGATTCTTTGAACTGGGCTGGGTTGTACTCGGATTTAGGTGGGAAGACGAACGCGTGGCATTTACGGGAGATTGTGCGGAGACTTTGCGAACAGAGACAGAAAATCTCAACATCAGCGGACGAACAACAGGATCACGCAGCCCAGCGGGGCCGCGACGCCTCGGAGCAGCGACGCGCATAAGCGCATCGCTGTCCCGAAGGCTCTTTGCGTTCTTTGGGAGCACCCTTGACCAAGGCCCAAAAGCGGCAAAGTTTGCCGTTCTACCCCCTGGCCACGCAGGGTTTCCGAAACGTGCGGAACGCTCCGAGGGTAGTGATACCACCCCCCACCCAAAACACCACCTGTTTCGCCGTGTGTGCCCTTGTGTGCGATTTTTCTCTGAAAGCCGAGTGTGTACCCGCTTTCGCTCGTGAAAGCAAACGTGGGCCATTTGTGCAAGAAGTTGAAAAACGCGATGAAAGATGGTCTGAGATAGAGCTGTTGCTGATAGTGAGGGTTCGCAGAGAACCGGGAAATGTATGTATATAAAAGATTCGATAGGAACGTCTTCCGCGGGATTTCGGGAGAATAAAGCGGATTTGCCGTAGGATTTCCTCACCCGCAGGTGCGCTTTGTTCCACTGTTTCCGCCCCGTTTTTTCTGCTCGTGGGTCACGGCGTGGGTCAAAATGCGATCCTCGTTTCCTGTTTGCATCGGATAAGGCACTCCCATACAACAAAGCCGGTTTCTTGACAGAATATGCCGAACTTGGTAAAATGCGATCAGGCGCTGCACGAACGGCAGGCGGTCAGCACTTCCCGGAAGGGAGGTGATGCCAATAGTTACATATTCAGAGCTGTTTCAGTTTTGTTTGGTACTGATTGGTTTTGCTGGTCTGATTATTCAGATTTGCAAGAGAAAATGACCGCCCCTTGCCCGAGCGGTCATTTCGCAAGAAATAGAACGTAAAGGCTGACCGCTTGTCGCAGCGCACTTTTCCTATCCTCATTATAGCAAGTTACAGGAGAATGTCAAGGAAAACCACACCCTTGCGCCGTAAGGCGCAGGGGTGTTCTTTATCTCAACTCAGATGAGCTTTTGATGACCTTGTCAAAATTAGGCGAACTGGATGGTCTCGTTGCCAGTAATTAGATTGCTCTGCAAAAGCCGCTTTACGCGAGGGCGGGGACGGACCGCATTCTGATGGAAGAATTCAACAGCGACAACGAGAAGATCGAGGCGGCGCTGAAAGAGCGGAACTGCCAATTTTACACCACCAGCTACATCGGCACAGGGGAGATGAAATTCACTCTGACCTTCCCCAAAAAGCCGGCGATTTTCTTCATCTCCCGCGTCAACGCCGCGAACCTTTCTGTGGGTGTTCAGGGCTCGACCCATACAAAACGCCTCATATCTGCAAGAAAGTGTTCGGCGATGGCAGAGTCCTTTCCACAGCCTACAAGCGCCCGCAGACCATGAAGAATGGACACGAGTGGTGGAAGTATGTCTATGATGAATTCTACAACTGCGTGATATGTCCCGAATACCAGCCCTTGAAATATAGCACGACGAACCGTGATGGATATAGGGAATACAAGAGCGATCCGAATATCTGCGCAGCCTGTCCGACCAGAGAACGGTGTACGCATTCCAAGGACTGTATCAAAACGGTGCAGCGGCATATCTGGAAGGACTATGAGGAGCTGGAGGACGATGCCAGATATACGCCTGCGTACGCGCAGCTCTACAAGTGCCGAAAGGAAACCATTGAACGGGTCTTCGCGGACGCCAAGGAAAAACACGCGATGCGTTATACGCAATACAGAGGCTTGGCTCAAGTGACGAACTGGGTGAAGCTTAAGTTTGTTGCCATGAACTTGAAAAAATTGGACACATGGAAATGGAGAAATCTGTTGTCCTCGTTTCGTTTTGCTGTTTTTTCGCTCATATATGTTCGAGACCCAGTCTGCTCCTGAGTACAGACCGGGTTCCTCGACAGACTGAGAGCTGCGGCCTTGGCCGCAGCTCTGCGTTTTGAGGGGGAGAGGGGAACGCACCTGTAAAATAAAAAGGCCATATCTGACATCTCGCTCTGTAGAGGTGTGGGATGCGTGCTCAGCAAAGCGCCCGTATACGAGACCGCATACGGGCGCTTTGCCGTTGTTCAGGCAAGCGGGAGAGGGATTATTGAAAGCAGGGCGGAAAGAGCCTCTGTCGGAGAATGGATAATATACAGGAAAGCTGGAAAATAATGAAAAAAAGATGTGAAAACGATTAAGCAATGTAACTAACTGAAAAATATTATTCGTTATATTAGACGACAAAAAAGAAATTCAAAATTTTGAAATTTGTCGAAAAAGGCAAAAATGGACGATGCATTTCTTGCATTGTACCAATTGAAATGATGTAGTGGTAAATGATATAATTAAAAAACAAAAGTAAACATTTTCATAAGAAAACGTTTTCACAAGAAAACGTTTTCTGGTTAAAATGATTGCAATTGCTGCAGGGATCGGTGCTTTTTTACCCGTTGCGCCACCTATATTGTGCCCCACTATTTGGAGAAATAGTAAAATACTAGTAGAGAAGGAGAAAAGAAAGATGAAAGAGAAGAAGGTTTTAGTGATGCTTCTGGCGTTGGCCATGTCGCTTGCCATGCTGTGCAGTTGTGGCACGAATGGAGCGGCTGATGCCGATGACAAGGGAAACGAGGGCGGCGAAGAGGGAGACAAGCTGCTGATCGGCCTGTCTGTCCGGGGACTGGACAATCCCTATTATGTGGAACTGGTGGAAGGCGTTCAGAAGTTTGTTGACGCACACCCCGGTACGGAGCTTGTATTGATGGAGCACCACGGCGATGACCAGAAGGAAGTGAATGATGTAAAGGCATTTGCATCCCGCGGCGAAAACGCGATCCTCTACATCGATCCGCAGTCTGCGGCCGTGTGCGCCGAGGTGGCGGAGATCTGCGAAGAGAATGAGATCTACTGGGCATCCGCCTATACCATCGCCAAGGATATTTATCCCTGGAATTATCACTACTTTGTCTCTCATCTGGCATTGGATGATGTGACGGCTGGCTATGAAGTGGCCAAGTGTATGTTTGAGGCTTTCGAGGGGAAGGATGCCAAGATTCTGTGCATGGCCGGAGAGCTGTCCAACGATGCTTCCATCAACCGTATCAAGGGTCTGGAACAGGCGTTGGCAGAATATCCCAATGTTACACTGGTCGATACCCAGCCGGCAGACTGGGATTCTCAGAAAGCGCTGAATGTTGCTCAGACCTGGATGACATCTTATTCTGATGTGGATGGTATCTGGGTGGCCAATGATGGTATGGCTGTTGCCGTTGTTGAGGCACTGAAGGCGATGAATCTGAACGGCAAGATCAAGGTCGTGGGTGTTGACTGCATTCCGACGGGTGTGGATGCCATCAAGGCCGGTGATATGACGGCAACGTTCTATCCCTATCCGGCATATATGGGCTGCTCTGGCGTAGCTATGGCGTATGCGGCCTATACCGGTGCAATTGATCCTGACGCACTGACCCATGAGGAGAGCTGCTATCTGACTCCGGGTCTGCTGGTAAATGCCGACAATGTTGAGACATTTAAGGATTCCATGCCTGCGCTGGACTTTGATAATCCTCAGTTCTGGAATGCCGGTCCGCTGAATGTGGAGAAGTAAGTCGGGACAGGTACATTCAAAAACACAGATCAAACGCAGATTTTGAACCGCAATAATAGTGGGCGGGTAAGATATATACCCGCTCACTATTATAAACTTACCGCTTCCCTGTTGGAGGTAGAAAATGGTAGATAAAACCGCAGAAAGGGATATGTCTATATCTCTTGAATTTGCTCAGAAGATCAAAAATCAGAACAGAAGAGATAAAATCACAAAGTACTCTCCTGCCATCGTGCTGCTGGGCTTGATCGCTGTGTTCGCTGTCATAGCACCGGGCTTTTTCAGCCTGACCAATATGATGACGATCCTGACGCAGATCGCTACGCCGCTGGTGCTGGCTTTGGGGTTGACCTTTGTTGTGCTGACAGGGAGCATCGACCTGTCGATCGACGGAACGATGGGATTGGCTGGCACGGTGGTGGGATTTCTGGTGGCTAACAACCAGAATTCCATGGATCTTGGTGTATTCGGGATTCTGATTGCGGTCATGATCGGTATGCTCTCCGGGCTTGCGATCGGCTGCATATATGTGAAAGCGAGAATTCCGTCCTTTATGGTCTCCTACGGTATGTCGAGCATTACCAGCGGCATCGCGCAGTCCATCAACGGCTCGCTGCCTGCTACGATCACATCAGAGGGCTTTCGCGGGCTGGCGCTGCATTCGTTTCTGGGGCTGCCCTATATTACCTGGCTTGCGCTTGCGCTGTTTCTGGTGGCCTACATCATTCAGGAGAAAACAGCGTTCGGAAGATGCCTGTTTGCTGTTGGCGCCAATGAGAAGATTCCCAAAATGTCGGGCGTGAATGTGGAGCGAGTGAAGATCCTGGCGTTTGTATGGGCTGGGCTCTGTATCGGCCTGGCCGGTGTGATCGGCGCGGCGCGGCTGGGACAGGGAACGATCTTGGTGGGGCGAAACAATCTCTTTCCCACGATGACGGCAGTCGTGGTGGGAGGTACGCTGTTTTCCGGCGGAAAGGGCGGCGTTTTGAATACGCTTTTTGGCGTGTTGATCGTTACCGTTCTGAATAATGGCCTTGTTCTTCTGGGTATTCAGGCTGAGCTGCAGAAGGGGATTCAGGGTATGGTGATCGTGATCGCTGTTGTTGCGTCTGTTATGAGAAGCAGAAAGCTGATCAGTAAGTGACCGCGAATGGGGAACCTTATGCACAGACGCAAAGGAGAACTTATCCTATAATCAGGAGAAAGGCGATGAATACCGGCAGGCATTCATCTGTGAGATATTATGGAACAGAAAAAGCTGATGTTTCATTGCGAAAACATCGGGATGCAGTTTCCGGGGACGCTGGCTTTACAGGGTGTGGATCTGGATATTTATGAGGGTGAGATCGTTGGGCTGGTGGGTGAAAACGGTGCCGGCAAATCTACCCTGCTGAAGATCATTCTGGGAATGCAGACGCCGACGTATGGCTCTATGCTGATGCACGGAGAGCGCTATGCACCGCAGAATCCTAAAGAGGCGAACAGGCAAGGAGTCGGCATGGTATTTCAGGAGCAGTCCCTGATCACCAATCTGACCGTGGGACAGAATATCTTCTTCGGTGAGGAAAAACGGTTCGCAGCCGGCCCGCTGATCAACTATCAGGCGATGTACCGGGAGGCGCAGGCGGTTCTGGATACCGTAGGTCTAAAGGACGTAAAGCCGGGTAAAAAGGTATCTGATCTGGATTTTGCGACCCGCCAGATGGTGGAAATCGCAAAGGTGCTGCAGGGTGTGACGAACCATAAAAACGGAAAGTCACTGATCCTGCTGGACGAACCGACTTCCGTGCTGAACGACGAGGAGATCCAGACCCTGTTTTCTGAGATGAAGCGGCTGAAGGCAGAAGGTCACGCCGTTATTTTCGTTTCACATCATTTGGATGAGGTAATCCATATATCCGATCGTGTGTACGTCTTTAAGGATGGACGTGAGGTCGGCGTGCTGGAGAGGGAGGAGATCAACGAGAACGTCCTTTATGAGAAGATGGTGGGACGACTCAGCTCCGAGGAGTACTACAAGGAAGCGCGGCAGAAAACGGCAACGGAGAATGTGATTTTTGAAGTGAAGGATCTGGGTCTGTTCGGGTGCTTTAAGAATGTTTCTTTCAAACTGCATGAAAACGAAGTGTTGGGACTGTGCGGTGTTGTCGGTTCCGGAAAAGAGGAGCTTTGCGAGGTCATTTCCGGGGTGGAAGCGGCCAGTTCCGGAGAGATGTTTCTGCGTGGGAAGCGATTTGACCCGAAGGCGCCCTGCGCGGCAGTGAAGGCAGGCGTTGTGTGTATCCCGCAGGAGCGGAACGAAGAGGGAATGCTGGGAAGCCTCAGTATTTATGAGAATATTACAATCTCGAATTTCGGGAATGTGTCGAACTGCGGTTTAATCTCCAAAAATACGGACAGAAAAGGGATTCTCGGACAAAAACAAAATTGTCGTATGTAAGAAACAGGTAGACTTTCGCGG
>OLGH01003623.1_pt1 | contig 10361 bp, 5 predicted proteins | sample 1604851 | NCBI WGS metagenome assembly OLGH01 (sample SAMEA3888894, study PRJEB22519) | human gut metagenome | biome: human gut; feature: human-associated habitat; material: faeces | place: Denmark | collected 2010
CTTTTCTCATATATGCTGTCGTCCGTACGTTAAGAATGTGTGTTAAACAACAATATTTCCATGTCTATGAGTAAGCAGCCACGCTGTTACAACAGCAACAGCCGGTACTGTAAGTATAACTCCTATACTTCCGGAGACTCCCTGCATAATCTCTATACCTATATTATACGAATTAATAATCTGTCTGAATGGAAGATTATATGCATAGTTAATAACAAGCTCACTTACTGCACTTCCTACAAAAGCAAGTATAAGCGTATTTGACATAGTTCCCATCATATCACGTCCAACATTCATACCGCTTTTAAACAATTCGAGGCAGCCAAGCTGTGGGGCTTTGTCATGTATTTCACACATTGCCGATGATACAGACATTGCAACATCCATGACAGCCCCCAAAGAAGCTATGAGAATTCCTGAAAATAACAGCCCGCCTATCTGGATATTAGTTATCTGCCCTATATAAGAAAGCGTTTCTATGTTTGATACATTATATCCGTCTATATCTGCCACCTTGCCAAACAGCCATGCTGATAAGCCTGCAAGAAGCACACCTGTTACTGTCCCGGCTATTGCACATATTGTTTTTACTGTAAAGCCACTGATAAGATACATAGTAACTATTGTTGTTATAATTGTAATGATCACGGCAGCCCAGAATGGAGAAAATCCTCTGTATATGAGAGGTATGTATATCATAAATATTGACACGAACGTAAACACAAGTCCAACTACTGACTTAACACCATTCTTTCCACCTATTATACATATGAGCAGTAAAAATATTCCTACAAATGCAGCCACTGCCGCTATTCTATCCTTTGAGTATACTGAGACATTTTTAGAACTACCCGATACACTCATATGCACTACCACCGAATCTCCCTTTTCACATACTGCTCCGAACAGGTTTCCCTCGGCACTTGTAGCATCTACTACTTCTCCCTTATACTCTCCAGATGTAAGCTGCACCTTTAACCTCTGATATCCGACCCTTATTCCGTCAGGTGACAGATTATCCTCTACCACCTCGATCACTCTGGCATTCTCATATGAATAACCCAGTGTTGTTACTATTGGTTCTTTATCTGTAACCCTCAGCCTGTCTGCCGCAAATATAAATGCCGCAATACATATCACAACAACCACTGCTTTTACAACCACTTGTTTCTTATCTGACATTTACTTTTTCCTTCTTAAAGCATATTAATCCATATATTTTTACTGGTTAAGCTTCTTTTTCTTTCTTTCTACAAGTATAATACCTGCGGCACCTGCCATTGAAAGACCTGCTGCTGTGTACCATACTGCTGCCTTAGCTGTATCACCAGTCTTAACCGTGCTGCTTGAACCAGACGCATTTGCTGATGAATTTCCTGAACCAGATGCATCCTGACCAGCTTCACCATTATCCTCTGTTTCGTTTCCTGCTGCATTGTTATTATTTTCTGTGTTGCCCTTGTTATTATTTTCTGTGTTGCCTTTGTTATCATTATTCTCTACAGTCGCAAGACCCTTAACTGCATCCTGTAATGATGTTACTGCACTTGCTATATCTTTTGTTGTGCTTTCTGCATTTTCTGTAACAGCCTTTGCTGCTGTTATAGTATCTTCAAGAGTCTTTAAAGAAGCCTCTGTATAATTACCTGCCTTCTTAGCTGTATCATATGCAGCTTCTGCCTTTGCTATTTCTGTATCAAGTGCTGTCTTATCTGCCTGCTTTACAATCGTATATGCAGTCTTAACACCGCCATCTGCTACAAGTTCTTCATTAGATGCTGCATCATAAGTCTTTACTGTAAGAGTTGTATCTGTTATATCAAGAACAGAATATGTAGGTCTCCAGCTCTGGCATCTTGCTGCTATATAATCCTGCTGTGTACCAATAAGCTGATAATACTTACTACCAGTTGCTGAATTAGCCTCAAAATATACAGTACCTTCTGGATCTACTACCTTGCTTGAATCCTCCTTGCCTGACTTGAGGTTATAGCAGTTATTATCATTAATATATGCTGTGAAGTTCTCTTTATCATCTGTTGATGGCATATTTTCTTTTGTATATTTTTTATGGCTGTCAGAACCATCTGATGATATCTGATATGTTCTTGAATATGTATGATCATGTCCCTGAAGAACCGCATCTATATCATATTTATCTATAACAGGAGTAAGCTGTGTCCTAAGAACAATACCATCTGAATCTGAATGGTCATAACCAGAGCCATAAATATCCTGATGGAACATAAGTATTCTCCACTTTGCAGAAGGATTCTTTTCTGTTGCTTCCTTTATCACATTTTCATGTGTAGCAACATTATAGTTGTTAGTATCAATACTTATAAATAATGTATTGCCATATGTGAAGTAATAATCTGTGCCTGCAGTTGTCTTTGATGCTGTATTAGCATCGCTTGTCTGCTTGTTAGGATAATTAAAATGATTAGAATAGTTAACTGACTTAGAATCATGATTACCGATTGTTGTAGCAACAGGAAGACTTCTAAGTACAGATGGATTAAGAAAACCTGCATATTCTATCTGCTGCTCCAGCTTATCAGCATCGTTGGATACACCAGTCTGGTTAATCTGGTCACCTGCTGACATAATAAAGCTTAAGCCTGGAAACTTTTTAACAGCATTGTTAAGTGTATGATACCAGTTGTATGAATCGTTCATTGCATAGTATTGTTTATTCTGGTTACCAAGCTGGTTTGTAGAAGCACCTATCTGTGGATCACCTACATACATTACTGAGAAGCTGTCTGTTGACTGTGTCTTATAGTCATATATCTCAGACCATGCTCCATTTACATAATACTGGTACTTGTAAGAAGTATTCTCTGCAAGTCCTGTTACAGTAACCTTACATGGATATAATGTATATGTCTTGTCTCCATCCTTAACAGTCTCAACATCAGCTTCAACTGACTGTTTACCTTCATATGTCTTTATTTCTTTTCCAGAAGCATCCATAAGCTTAATCTTAGGAGTTTCATCCTTAGTTGTTGAATACCATGCTGCATTAAGCTTAGCTGCATCCTCACCTGGAGTTAATGCTATCTGACAGAAGTTAGTTCTTACGCTCTCCCACTTAGTCTTCCATTCTGCCCATTCTGTGCTGTTTGCATATACATTTGATTTAACATTATGAGCATCTGTTTCTTTTCCATCCTCTGTATAACAGGCATCCTTTACTTCCATTTCAACATCTGTTGATTCTGCTGCTGCATTATTCCATGCTGCTCTCTTTGAGCTTCTTGCCCATGTTTCTGTTGTTCCCATAGCCAGACTTGCTACCATCATTGCTGTAAGTGTTGCTGCTGCAACCTTTTTCATTCTTCTCATATCTTCCTCCTGATATTATGTCTTATTGACATTATGCTTGACATCAGACATTTCATATTCAGCCTCTGTTGCTGCTTTCCCAATCTGAAATGCTGGCTCCAACATAAAAATGCAACCTTAGGTTAATATAATATTTCCACCCTGCGATACGTATTTTGCAGAGATAAAATATGTTTCTTAACCAAAGATTGCTTATAATATAAAGAGTATTATTAAAATCTATATGTTTTATTACGTAAAATATCCGTAAAGGATTCTTAATCTCTTGTAATATATTCTCTAATATATTCTCGTTAAACACTCCACAGCTATATATTTCTTTATCTTCTTTTCAGCCACTTTAAGTCCCGATACTCACCCCACTATAAAATGTTTTTAAAATATCCTCATAAGTTGCACCACTTTCTGCCATATTCTGTGCCGTGTATACACCAACCCCGAAACCATCTCCCACTCCTGTTGTTGTTATCTTTACGCCACTATCCATATATTCTATTTTATAATTAGGTGAATTCAGTCCCAGAATCTTTGCAAATGTGCTTCCTGTCATCACCATATTGCCGACCTGCATCTTAGATACATATCCATCACTGCTTACCGATACAACCTGTACCTGCTTATCAAGCCCCTTTTTATCCAGTGTCAGACCATCGTATGCTTTTTCAAATGCATTAACAAAATCCTTGTTATTAACAGTCTTAACGACAAAATATTCTTTTGCTTCTTTATCCTTAGGACATTCAACTGCCATAAGATATGAATAATCATCTCCTAACATATCCTTGCCAGAAAGCGTATAACCTGCTGTTACGTATGTATACCTTGCCTCTATATATTGCCCGTTACAGCTTATTGTCATGCCATTTGTCGCTGCTACACAGTCATTTACAAGGTTATAATTATCCAAATAGTCCTTTCCCCACTTTTTCTTCATCTGTCCTAATGTCATATACGACATACCAAGCTGACTACTGTCTATATTCATCCTTTCGCCCATTAAACGGTATATATCTGTCCTTATCATAATGCTTTCTGCTTTTAGAAGTTCAATCTCATCACCCATATACAATCTGTCGGCAAGAACCATTGAAACAAACTTCTCAACCTCTACAGATTGTGATGCATTTTTATAATTCACTGTTATCGTCCTTCCATCAGCTATCTCTTCACTCACAGCCATATCAACAACACCTGTAAGCTTCAGCGTAATAACCGATGGCACCAGCAAATAAATGGCGATAAATATCATTATCTCCATACATTTCCTGACTATACTGTGGCCTTTCCTGCTTTCTTCCTTGATTAATGAATAATTATCTTCTCCCCTCCTGCTTTTATAATAATTATAATCCTTGTAATCATAATTTCCTGCCTCGCAGCTGCTTATGACATACCCTTGTGTATCGTTCCTTCTTCTTGCCTTCTTATATTCTATATACTGCTTGTCTGTCGCCGCTTCATCTATTCTTTCCCCGATTAAACCCACTCCTCTGATTATAATACGGGGTAAAAAAAATCTATCCAGTCTCATACACTTTATCTAGCCTCCTAGATAAAATGTATGAATACCGGATAGATATTATTCTATATTTTGCAACCTTTACTTTAACTTAACTGGTGTCTTAGTAAGCTTCCAGATTTCTGTTGCATACTCTTCAATAGTTCTGTCTGATGAGAACTTACCTGCCTTAAACGAGTTAATCATAACTGTCTTAGCCCAGCCAGTCTCATCCCTGTATCTCTTATCAATCTTAGCCTGTGCTTCTGCATAAGAACGGAAGTCCTTAAGAATGAAGTAAGTATCTGCTCTTCTTCCCTCCTGCGAGTTAAGAAGTGAGTTGTAGATATCCCTGAACATCTCTGGATCTTCCTTAGAATACTTACCATTGATAAGTTCCATAAGAACCTCTCTTATATTCTGGTCGTTGTTGAAGATTTCCATAGGATCATAGCCACCCTCATTCTCATAACGGATAACTTCATCAGAACGAAGACCGAATATTACGGCATTCTCCTCTCCAACCTCCTGGACTATCTCAACATTAGCGCCATCCATAGTGCCAAGTGTTATTGCACCATTAAGCATAAACTTCATGTTACCTGTACCTGAAGCCTCCTTAGATGCTGTAGATATCTGCTCAGATACATCTGCTGCTGCAAATATAATCTCAGCGTTAGATACTCTGTAATTCTCGATAAATACTACTTTAATCTTTCCATTAATAGATTCATCATTGTTGATCACATCTGCAACATTATTAATAAGCTTTATAGTCTGCTTTGCAATCTTATAACCAGCGGCAGCCTTTGCACCAAAGATAAATGTTCTAGGAACAATATCCATATCAGGATTCTTCTTGATTTCATTGTAAAGGTACATAACATGAAGAATATTAAGAAGCTGTCTCTTATATTCGTGAAGTCTCTTTACCTGTACATCAAATATAGAATCCGGATTAACATCTATTCCATTGTGCTCCTTGATATACTTTGCAAGTCTTACTTTATTCTTATGCTTAATCTGCATGAATTCCTGTCTTGCCTTTTCATCATTAACATATACAAGCATCTTTTCAAGCTGCTTAAGGTCTGTTACCCATCCATCACCAATCTTGTCTGTAATCCAGTCTGCAAGAAGTGGATTAGCATGAAGAAGGAATCTTCTCTGTGTGATACCATTAGTCTTGTTGTTGAACTTCTCTGGCATCATCTCATAGAAATCCTTAAGCTCCTGCTTCTCTAAGATTTCTGTATGAAGTCTTGCAACACCATTGACAGAATATCCGGCACATATAGCAAGATTAGCCATCTTAACCTGACCATCATATATAACAGCCATCTTTCTGACCTTTTCCTGGTCTCCTGGATACTTTGCCTTAATATCTTCAACGAATCTTCTGTTGATTTCCTCTACTATCTGATAGATTCTTGGAAGAAGTCTTGAGAACAGCTCAATAGGCCACTTCTCAAGTGCCTCAGCCATAATAGTATGGTTAGTATATGCAACTGTCTTAGTTGTAACCTCCCATGCTTCATCCCATTCAAGACCATTCTCATCCATAAGGACTCTCATAAGCTCTGCAACTGCAACTGTTGGATGTGTATCATTAAGCTGGAATGTAACCTTCTCATAAAGCTTCTTTACATCACCATTGTGCATATTCTTATATCTTTCAACAGCTCTCTGAACTGATGCTGATACGAAGAAATACTGCTGCTTAAGTCTTAATTCCTTACCTGCATAATGGTTATCGTTAGGATAAAGAACTTCTACAATATTCTTTGCAAGGTTCTCTTCCTCTATAGCCTTCTGGTAATCGCCCTTGTCAAATGAGCTTAAGTTAAATGTATTAACTGGCTCTGCATCCCATATTCTAAGTGAATTGACTGTGTTGTTACCATATCCGATAACTGGAAGATCATAAGGAACAGCTATAACTGAACGGTAATCTTCCTGAACGAATATATCACGTCCAGTAGCTTCATCTCTGTAAGAACGCACATATCCACCAAACTTGACTTCATATCTGTATTCAGAACGCTTAATCTCAAATGGATTGCCATCCTTTAACCAGTTATCAGGAACCTCTACCTGATATCCGTCCTTAATCTCCTGCTTGAACATACCATACTTATATCTGATACCACATCCGTAAGCTGGATATTCAAGAGTTGCAAGTGAATCAAGGAAACATGCTGCAAGTCTTCCAAGTCCACCATTACCAAGTGCTGCATCTGGCTCCTGATCCTCGATAACATTAATATCAAGTCCAAGTTCCTCAAGTGCTTCTTTTATCTCGTTATACTTAGTAAGGTTAATCATGTTATTACCAAGTGCACGTCCCATAAGGAACTCCATAGACATATAATATACAATCTTAGGATCTTCCTTGTCATATGTCTTATGTGTAGCTATCCACTTATCTATGATAAGATCCTTAACTGCATACGCAACTGACTGGAACACCTGCTGCTTATCTGCCTCATCAATATTCTTTCTATAAAGAGATTTACAATTACTTACAACTTTTTTCTTGAATTCTTCCTTGCTAAAAGATGCTTCTGTACCTGTCACCATGTATTCTTCTCCTCCTTAATATATAGATATACCACAAATGTATATCATTATTCCTGATTTAACTAATCGTGTCTGATTTAATTAACATTATTCACAAAACACGTTACACGATGGTTAAATTATACACGATTCGCACCCTTATTGCAATTTAATAAAATTAATTGATCATTATTATTCACCTCGATTCTATTCATATAAATGATTTATATGCAACATAATCTTCTATAACATTTTTTATAGTTCTTATTAATTTCAGTATATTCATCCTTAATAATATTTCAATACAATTGGCGTGAACTGTAATTTTGGGGCGTGAATTGTACCTCATCTCACCTATTTATATAAAAACGAGGAGAAAATACGCATAACTGCGATTTTCTCCTCGTCTTTACATATTATAAATTATTAAGATACTGTTTTAATTCTTCTCAACCGCAAGCACAACCTTCTCACCATTGATATCCCAATCCTTAGTGAATCCTGCTGTCTTACCTGTTTCAATAGTATTTGCAAGAACAACGCTCTTGATCTGCTCTGCATTCTTAACCATAAGGTCTGCTAACTTGTCATTACCATCTACATATACAGTAATCTTATCCATAACCTCAAATCCAGCATCCTTACGCATTGTCTGGATCTTACTTACGATTTCTCTTACGAAACCTTCTTCAATAAGCTCTGGTGTAAGGTTAGTATCCATAACAACTGTAATACCCTTGTCAGAACTTGCTACAAAACCTTCCTTCTGAGTCATCTCTATAAGAACATCATCCTTCTCAAGAACGATATCTTCACCATCAGCATTGATTGTAAATGAACCCTTAGTATTAAGCTCATCCATAGTTGCATTGCCATCAAGTGTTGAAAGCGCAGTTCTTATAGCATTAAGATGCTTGCCATACTTTGGTCCAAGTGTCTTTAACTGTGGCTTGAATGAGTACGAAGTAAATGCTCTTACATCATCTGTATACTCAACTTCCTTAACATTAAGCTCATCTGCTATGATAGCTGTAAAGTATTCGTTTAACTTCCAGTCAGCCTTGATGTACAGCTTGCCGATTGGCTGTCTGTTCTTGATATTAGTTGAGTTACGGCATGCTCTTCCGATAACAACAGCATTTAATACATCTTCCATGTTATCTTCAAGTTCCTTGTCAATCCATTCTTCCTTGACTTCTGGGAAGTCGCAGAGGTGGATACTGATAGGAGCTGTCTTGTCTATACTGCATACAAGGTTTCTGTAAATGCTTTCTGTCATAAAAGGAATCATAGGTGCTGCTGTCTTGCAAAGTGTTACAAGTGTTGTGTAAAGAGTCATATAAGCATTAATCTTATCCTGCTCCATACCCTTTGCCCAGAATCTTTCACGGCATCTTCTTACATACCAGTTAGAAAGCTCATCTACAAATTCCTCAAGTGCTCTTGCTGTCTCTGTAATCTTGTAGTTGGCAAGATTATTATCAACAGTCTTAACAAGAGTATTAAGCTTTGAAAGAATCCATTTATCCATAACAGGAAGCTTATCATACTCAAGTGTGTACTTAGTAGCATCAAAATCATCTATGTTAGCATAAAGTACAAAGAATGCATATGTGTTCCAGATAGTTCCCATAAACTTTCTCTGACCTTCTGTAACAGCCTTGTCATGGAATCTGTTAGGAAGCCAAGGTGCTGAATTCTCGTAGAAATACCAGCGGATAGCATCTGCACCGTGCTTTTGTAATGCGTCAAATGGATCTACAGCGTTACCCTTTGACTTACTCATCTTCTGTCCATCTGCATCCTGAACGTGACCAAGTACGATAACATTTTCATAAGGTGCTTTATTGAAAAGAAGTGTTGATATTGCAAGAAGTGAGTAGAACCATCCTCTTGTCTGGTCAACGGCTTCTGAAATGAACTTAGCAGGGAACTGTTGTTCAAACACTTCCTTATTCTCAAATGGATAGTGGTGCTGTGCAAATGGCATTGAACCTGAGTCGAACCAGCAGTCGATAACTTCTGGAACTCTCTTCATCTTGCCCTTACATTTAGGACAAGTACAAGTAACAGCATCAATATATGGTCTGTGAAGCTCGATATCATCTGGACAGTTATCAGAATGTTCCTTTAATTCTGCCTTGCTTCCGATAGATAACATTTCTCCACAATCATCACATACCCAGATATTAAGAGGAGTACCCCAGTATCTGTTACGTGAAATTCCCCAGTCCTGAACATTTTCAAGCCATGCACCAAAACGTCCAGTTCCAATAGTTTCCGGAATCCAGTTGATTGTCTTGTTGTTAGCTATTAAGTTAGCCTTAACTTCTGGATCACTCATCTTGATAAACCAAGACTCTCTTGCGTAGTAGATAAGTGGTGTATCACATCTCCAGCAGTATGGGTAATCGTGCTCGAACTTAGGAGCATCAAATAACTTGCCCTCTTTATCAAGGTCTTTAAGTACTTCTGGATCTGCTTTCTTAACGAAAAGTCCTGCATATGGTGTTTCCTTTGTAAGTTCACCCTTTCCGTCAACGAACTGTACGAATGGAAGGTCATACTTACGTCCAACCTTGGCATCATCTTCACCAAATGCTGGTGCGATATGAACGATACCAGTACCGTCTGACATAGTTACATATGTGTCACAGGTAACGAAAAATCCCTTTTTGTGCTGCTTGTCTGCACACTCTTTTGCACAAGCGTAAAGCGGCTCATACTCTTTATGCTCAAGTTCTTTACCTGCAAATGTCTCAAGAACTTCGTATGCTTTTACACCGTTCTCCTCGTCAGCGAGCTTACCGAGTACATCGTCAAGAAGTGCCTGTGCCATATAATATGTGTAACCATCTGCTGCCTTTACCTTACAATATGTCTCATCAGGGTTTACACAGAGGGCAACATTTGATGGAAGTGTCCACGGTGTTGTTGTCCATGCAAGGAAATATGC